>Ga0268298_10002287_pt1 | contig 21108 bp, 20 predicted proteins | sample WWTPWeurt_MetaG_FD_194462 | JGI IMG/M metagenome (GOLD analysis project Ga0268298, IMG submission 194462) | Activated sludge microbial communities from WWTP in Nijmegen, Gelderland, Netherland - WWTP Weurt | ecosystem: Engineered > WWTP > Aerobic digester > Activated sludge | place... | reverse complement strand
CAACAAAGCCATCTTCGACGACCTGGAAGAACTCTTGGAATACGAAGCCGGACTGCAAGAAGTAGCCGGACGCTCTGACGATTTTCAGGAAGGCGTCAAAGCCTTCATTGAAAAGCGCCAGCCCAAGTACACAGGCAAGTAACCCTGAGGGAAGTTCCCAGGACTTAGCGCTCAAGAAAACAGCAGGGTGTCGAGACCTCTCACAAGACCCTTGATAGAGGTGACGCGCCTGACAGCCAGCATAGTGCCGTCCACATAGGGGGCGGCACTTTTGCCTGCTTCATGCTTAATAATAAGCCTTTCCTCCGGCATAGAAAAAATGGACTCAAAGGCCAGCACATAACCGGGCAACCGCAGCGAATGCACAGGCGTACCCTTTATCTGCGCCCCTCTAGCCCCAGGCTCCCCCACTGTGGCAGAAACAGGAAAGAGCATCTGATTCTCGGCAACTGCCGCCAAGGCCTCAGCCAGTTCCCGTGCGGTGCCGCTGGGGGCATCGGGCTTTTCAGCATGGGAATAGTCGATAATCTCTCTGTGGGGCAAATACTTGGCCGCCAGAAGGGAAAAGTGTTTGGCAAGAGCCGCCGTAATGGAAAAATTACCGCAGGCAATCAGACCCACTCCCTTAGCCAGAGCCAAACTCTCAAGCTCGGCATAAGCTTCCTGACTCAAACCGGAACTGCCCACCACGCAGTGCACACCCTGGTTAAGAGCCGCCTTCACATTGCCTTTCACCGCCTCGGCACTGGTGTAGTCGATATACACCGTCGGTGCACAAGCAAGAGCGGCATCGACCGTATCGCATACCGACACCGTGGACGGTGCCCCAGCAAGGCCGGGCAGTTGGCTCAACTTTTGCCCGGCGTGCTTACGCGAGAGACAAGAAACCAGCTCCATATCGGAGGCAGCAAGAACCGCCTGAGCTACGGCTGAACCGGTCCAACCACTGACGCCACCAAGACAAATTTTCAAAGTCACAATTTTCTCCAGAAGTCACAAGCCGGGAAACGAATCAATAAAATGAGCATTCAGCGTAGGATGAGGAGGGAAACCACGGTCGTTTAAACTAACAGATACAGGGCAAGCTGATTGAAGAAATCTCCCGGACACCGAGCTAATGCAAATCAGAGCCTCACCAGACTCTCATTGCCATCTATAATACCCGACAACAATCCAGTCAGCCCAAAAGATGGGAGCCACAAGAACCTGATGCAATTCAAGACTTATATTACCGCTCTGGCAGTGTTTTGCTCAACAGCCGGCGCATCATATAGCCAAGAAATACAGCGTGATTGTCAGTCTTCGCAGAACTCTTATCGAGTGGTTTACGTAAACAATGACATAGAAAAAGATTCAATCATAGAGTTAACTTCCCGGGATAATTTATCTTTACCAGCCGATTCTCGGCATCCCACTCATAAGTGTTGGTACCGTCGCTGGTCATGTTTCCGTTAGCATCAAAGGTCGGGGTGGCGCTTGGAGAGCCGATTGTGGAAATTTGATGGGTGTCGGTTTTGGTAGTGCCGGCGCCATCGGTTCCGCTCACGGGCACAGCATTATTGCCGCTGCTCAGATTGGCGTTGCCGGAGAAAGCCTGGGTCCAGTCAAGATTCGCCGCTGAGCTATTTATTGTCGCTGCTGTCAGTGCTTTGTTAGCACTGCCCTGGAAGCGTGTGGCTCCCCCTGCCCCAATGCTGGTTAACTCATTCAGGTTGTTGTATCCGTATTGAGTCGCGGCTGTAGCTGGGGCAAGAGCCAGAGTCAGAGTTTCCGTAGCTCCTCCGCTTGTCGCCCTGCTGTATGTGGTGGCATTGATTGAAGCGGAAGAGATATTCACCACGGTCGACACGGCCGCGGCGGAGACTCCAATGCCGGTCAAACTGCTGTCGGCATTGAGCATTGCCGCAATGCCGGTGGCAACAGAAGCGAGCGTGTCACCAGGCTGCACGGTATAAGTGTTGGCCTTTGAACCGCCAGAAAGTCCAGCGTCAAAGACGGTAACAAGTCAAGGTATCTCCTGCCGTTATCGATCCTCCTACTGCCGCAGTCTGCACTCCATTTGGCGGAAGTTTCTCCATCCTTCTGTCTTTTCCATTGCCTGAGCTGGGTCATTCGCAGCCCTATCCTCAAAATACTCTCGAGAAAACCATGCTGAGTTGTTGCGTGAAAAACCTTTCCGATTGGGATCGCTGTAGAAGTAATCTAGCTTTGGATAATTAATCTGCTGGTCTGGAAGCTGGCCTGACTCAAAACAATTCCATCCAGTACCCACTTTGCCTATGCGATCTTTTCCTATTAGAACTGCGCAGTGTCCTATGCCTCCGAGGGAATTTGACTTGAGCAGAACAATTACATCTAATCCAGAGGGATCAACAAGACTTATCGGATTGTTTTGTGCGTAACTGTGCATCACGTTTCCAGTCCGTGTTATACGCACACAACCACCGCTCATGCCAAATGTGGACCGATTTAAGCTCATCAGTCGAACCAAACATGAACCAGATCTCGAGCGGTTCCATGAAATAGTGTTCCTGAACTTCTTGGTTTCGTGACACAGTGCGAACAGGTATGAGACCTAGCTTTCGCTTTACGTGAACTCGACTGTCGCCGAACGAAATCCGAGCTAGTAGGTCGCCACTATACTTCTGAATATCACCTGACTCTGCTCTTGCGCTTCCGTAGTGAAAAAATACGCTAGAGATATAGTCTTCTTTTACATCTGATGAAATCTGCAAGCCGGATTTACGAAATAAATACTCAATCGCAAAATCGTTTTGCAGAATGATTTCTGGAACGTCCTCCAGTTTATCGCTCAAGCTTGCAAACTCCGAATCATGCTGGACACTCGTGCCCAGTACTTTAAGGATTTGGTCGAAAAGACTATCGATCGTCATACCATTACTTACCTGTCTTCCAGTAGTCGATGCAAGCCGCGTGACAATCCTGGTAAGAGGCGTTTGTCTTACATTTTTCAACGCAGTGACTTAAACACTGCTCTAAATTACCAAAATCCTCGACCGGGACGGGCAAACAATCCTTATCGCATTCCTCCTTCTTCTTTTTCTTCTTCGGAGGAGGCGGCGGCGGCGGATCTTTCTTTTCCTTTGATGGTTTGCCGGGCTTTCCAGGACGTCCCGGAACAATGGGGGGAGGATCCTCTGGTCCTGGCAGACCTGGCGTCGTGTTGGTGACCGGTGTCGGTACTGTTCCGGGCGGCATTGGCCCTTGTAGAGGAGATGTGCCCATCAGACCAGTGCTATCGACCAAAGTTATGGGCGAGTTCTGCACATATTGGTAGAGGTTGAAGCTGTCAGATTCCTCGATCTCATCCCGATTGATAAATCTGCCTAAATAAGCGCTATAAGCTCTAGTTCGGGTCAGGTCGAGATCGCTTCGTGCGTGGCGATAATATCCAGCATACTCAAAAGCGTCAGCCTGACTGCCTTGAAGTTTCGTTACTCGTCCAAACGGATCATAGGAGTTCTGCGCCTGCACATTCCCGCTGTTGTCAACCATCTCTCGAATTGAATGTAGATAATCGACTGTATAGAAATATCTAGTCGACGCGATCATTTGGCCCTTCTCAAAAAACTGTTTTGCTAAGAACCCGCCACCATCTCGTTCCTCAGCAGGTTTATTGAATCGCGCTGTGTCCGAACACCATACAAACTGCTTTGTGCTAGTTGTCGATCCACCGGAAACCTCCACTATTTTTACGTTTCGGCTCATTGCATCAAACGAGAACTGACTGTTATTCCCGTTCCCGGGATAATTTATCTTTTCCACGGAGCCGTGAGAGAGTCCGCCGTTAAGCGCAGACCTGGCGGGACTTTGCAGACGCGACCATCTTGCCGGCACTCGCCGGTGTCGCCTCAGTGTAGGCAAGTTGCTCAAAAATCGAGTTGCTGCTTCTTCTGTTTTCATCGAACGGTTCCATTAAGCTTAGCAACACTGATACCCATGCGCCCTGCCAGGCGCTAGAAGCCAGAGGTCTGGCTTCCATGACACTATATGCCCCGGCCCGGCACCGACGCACCATGAAGCGGCAAGCCCTGACAGAATTGACTCTCAAATTGTAAACCAAGAAGTACTACTCCGGCACATCTTGCAACGTGACACTGATTACTCTCCGGCGCTTCTTCTCAAGCAGCGGATCTTTGCCGGCTGCCATCAACGAAAAGAGGCGCCTGTCCTTCTTACACGCTGCAGCCGGAGCGATTGCACCATCTCTGCCAAAGGTCAGCCTTCGCGAAACTCCATTTACTCTGACTTTGACGATATATGACTTATTACCTGTGAATTATGGGGTACTTTGTAAAGTTGTGTCGTCACTATGTCGACAACTGAATTCAAAAAGTGGTCAAAAGAATAGCATAGTGCCCTCATTTCAGGGAACTGCCTGTTTCCACACAAGTAAATTCTCGCGCGAAGAAATAGCCAGCAAATCCAAAGTTAGTCGCCGTCGTCAACACGATAGTAGTCGGTTCTCTAAATGGTCCATACGACTGTTGCCACACAATTGAGCCCGAGCCATTGCTCATTTCTCTGACAGAGTTGATATGCTCTTTTGTATAGGAAATAACAAGGACACCATCGAAATAATGCTGCCTTTCCCCGAAGAGCATCCGGGGAGTATAGTATGCTTCGAAGCGTCAGCGACCCGTTTAACTGACCACTCTTTTCGATTAAGCTTCTACTTCTACTTCAACCGGTCTTGCCAGCGAACTCCCTTTGTTTCGCGGTATTTCCTAGTCTTCTCATCCCACGTATACAAATTAGCACTAGTCGCAATTTCCTCAGACTCACCATTAGGCGTCCTTTTCTGCCAACTCGTCTTAGCAACAAGGATACGCTGATACCCAGTAACCGCATTTGAGGACGAATATACAAACTCAGGATAGAATTTACTTGATTCGTTAAGAACCTGCTTGATGTTCCCTCTTTCATATGAAAAGACTATCAATCGATAATATGCTCCCCCTGTATTCCAGAGACTAGCAATGTTTCCATCTTGCAGAGCTAGCAGAGAAACTGGATATAATTCAAAGTGAAAAGACGATATTTCCTGACCACCGCGCAAGAACCTGATGTCATTGTCTAATGCTAGCCCTCCTTTAGCACTAATAATCACATTCAATTTACTCTCTCTTGTATCTATTAGCTCTACTGGCGACCAAAGTTGTTGACACACTGTCCGTGGAAATTGTGCTTTTGCTCTATGGTCTTCGCTAAAACATGACGATATAGAGAGCGAGGTCAGTAGCAATGCGGTAATTGTGATTGCACAGAACTTTGTATATCCCATATCTTTGAACCTATTGATGAATCTTATGTAGACATGGAGTCAATCTACAGTCTCTTTTCCTAAACTTCTCCTTCAAGCATCTCTCACATTCCAGTATGTCATTTGCGTATCCGGTGCCAGTTCCATAGCCGTTCATTCCCTCTCTTAGATTTCCGGCACGTTCTATCCTGAGATCTGCGTACTGAGTTCCGGCCTGTATGCTGGTAGCTGGATCCTTCATCTGACTATGCTTGTAAGTCGTGCCTTGATTAGCGTTTAAGTCGGTTAGCGCATCCGGTTGAACTTGCATTAGCCCCGAAGCGCCACCTCCTCCCTTTGGACTCCGAGGACTAAAATTGGTCTCTTTCCAAATTTGACAAATGACGAACTCATCACTCAGATATTTGGACTTGTTATTCTTCTTCACGTATTCAATTATCTCGGTTAAGGTAAAGAGTCCGAGCGAATCAATTCCGTTAGCTGGATTGTTTCCTGCGTATCGGTAAAAACTCCCAGATTCGCTGAAGAATGATGGATCGCGAGACAACCACCGCCCAGTTGACGCGCTATAGACCCGAAACACTGGCAAAAGTAGACCACTTCTAGCGTGGCCATAGTAGCCGGAAAACCCAATCTCAGAAGATACACCAGTAGTTGGCGAGGACATTCCAAAAGGATCATACTGAAGTTGCCCTTCGAGAAGGCCGCTAAAACTGGTCAATTCTGTAACAGAGCCCAAATGATTGAGCGCATAGAACAATTTTGCACTGCCAGTTAATTGCCCTTCTTCGAATAGCAGACTTAGGATACTTCCATTGCCGTCACGGATCTCTTCTCTTTGAAAATCGCACCAAACAAATTGCCTTTGGCTCGTAGTCAATCCGCCAGACACCTCTAGAATACTCACGTTCCGCCCGCTGCCATCAAATGCAAACGAACTGTTATTACCAATCCCGGGATAACTTATCTTTACCAGCCGATTCTCGGCATCCCGCTCGTAAGAATTGGTGCCGTCGCTGGTCATATTTCCATTAGCCTCGATGGAGGGGGAGATGCTGCCGGACCGACTTGTCGAAACCTTATGGTTTCATCTTCAAACCTTTTCGAACGCTCGTGGTTTTTCACTCCCACAATAGCAAGGACAGTTTCCCTTAAGTGCCATTACGGTCCAAAGAGCTGCATCAATCACCGCTAGCTCCCGTTCTCATTCTCGACAAAGCATTTTTTACGGCTCGCTGTCCGTCGCCAATTTATTCCTTCCACTTTCAATGAAGTCTATAAGACTACCTTCGTAAATATTCCCCCTCTGTACAACCGGCTTGCCGTCTTTCGTATCGAGCAAAATCACAGCCGGCAAGGTGTTAACGCCGTATTGTTTTTTCAGATACTCAATATCTTTGTCGAGGGCAGGCTCGTAGGGATGATACTCAACCAGCACCGGGCGGGTTTTGGAGTTGATGATGGCGGCAAGTTTTTTGGAATGCAAGGAAGAGAGCCGGAAATAATCTGAGTCATAGCCGGCATCGGCCAAAAGAAATAGCATCCTGGGTTTAACCTGCGCACGGACAGAAGTTTTCTCATTGAGAATTGAACTAGGCTGCCACTTTACCAGCCCCCGAGTGGGTTTAAGAGTGTGCCAGGTCTTAGCCAGGTAGAGATATTCCAGCAAATCCTCCTTGTCGCGATAGCGAACCAGGAGCGGTGGCTTATGGGCGCCCAGACTATCAAATGCTCCACTGCTGCGCCCCATTTCAAATCGCTGTCCATAGCTATCGCCGTAAGGATTGACATTCTCAGGGTCGGTGGCCCCCAGTTCTATGAGGTTTGCCGTGGACGCTATGTCACGACCGGAAGCATCGAGAAGGCGGTACGGCACTACATAGAGTCCGCTTTGCTGATAGTCCATATTCACTTGATGAGTAAAGCCTTTAAACTCCTTACCCAGACTTTCATCGGTAACCGGTTGAACAGATACGGGTACCTTCACCGGAATGAAATTCTCGTTCACATAGTTGTAGATTTCCGGCTGGCAAAGTCCGTCAGACTCAAGGCGATAGGCAAATTCATCGCCTTTATAAAGCACCGCATACAAAAGTGGCTTTCTGGTCAGCTTAGCTTCGCTGATTGCCTGGGTGCGGCTGCGCCACTTAATAGGCGGCTGCTTGCGAAATGGTGAAGAGAGATCGTAAGTAATATTCAAGCCGAACTCTTTGTCTACGCAGAGAAAAGAAGCCAACATGAATGAACAGCCGGCAACAAGATAGAGCAACAAAGGCTGCTTGCGAGTACCCTTGTATTTAGTCCTGGCCATATGAGAACTCCTTGCGGCTGAGGAAAAATATGGCTAGCGACAGACAAACAGTCACCACACAAACGAAATTTATGGTGGATGTAAAAATGGCGCTGCTGCCGTTCAAGATTTCAGAAACAGGAATGTTGGGAAAGAAAAACACAGCGAAACCACTGCCGACAACATTTGTCAGATGAGTCATGAACTGCTGACCGGCTGTTCCCGCGCCTCGCATACAAACTTCGCTTATAAGTATTGGTCGAAGAAACTGCATGCCCACCATGCCGGCGAAGAGAGTACCGACGATCAAAGCCAGATCTTTCAAGCCGGTAACAAGAGATGAGTAGAAGATGAGCATGCTGGCCGTGCCAAAAGCAAGGATGACACGCTCAAGACCGTTGGCCACGAAATCGAGGTTACTTAGCAAAGGCGGATACAAAATTACGGAAACGGCATGCTCCACAAACAAGCACTGCAAAGAACAGAGGGAAGCAGCAAAACCCACCGCGAACCATTTGCTCAGTACATAGCGACTGACGGTCAGGGGTCGGGCCAGAACCAGAGAGATGGTGCCGTGCTGCCTCTCGCAACTGATGACGCCGACACCCCAGATGAGCGCAAACAGACTGGCCACAAAGGGATAGGAAATCATATCTTCCATGAGGTCGTACTCGTAAGTACAGCGCCTCCAGGTAAAGTGAGCCAGGGGAGCCAATATAAGCAAGGTGAGGAGAATCAACCTGACATTATTGGACTTGAACTGCCGCCAGGTATTAACGCAAATAGCTCGGTTCACTGTTTTTCTCCTCTGCGCATTTCGTCGATAAAGACCCGTTGCAACCTGGACAATTCAGGCAAGACTCGTGTTACCGGCACGCCGGCTTCCACTAAACCTTTAATGAGACTGGCACTGTCTTCTTCATTGTCGACAAAAACCCTGGCCAGCCCGTCTTCCGGGGAAAATTGTTCAAGGGTGGCGCCACAATGAGCAGTTACCCTGGTAAAAGCGGAAGCTTCCACAGGAGCCCCGTCCAAAAGCCACTTAATAATGAGGGTGTGGCTCAAGCTGCTTTCACGATCGCGTAAATTCTCTTCCTTGATCACTTTCCCTTTCTGAATAAAGGCGACGCGATCGCAGCTCCGCTCGATCTGGTCGAGCTGGTGCGAATTGAGCAAAAAGGTAAGACCTTCCGCCCGCAGACTCTGCAAAAGTTCCTGCACAACAAGTACGCCATGGGGATCCATGCCGGATGCCGGTTCATCCAGAAGCAAATAGCGAGGTTTACCAATCAAGGCCTGGGCAAAGCCAAGGCGCTGCAGCATGCCGCGCGAGTACTTGCGCACCGGCTTAGACCAGGCCGAAGGCTCCAGGTCGACCCGGCGCAAGAGTTCCTCGGTTTCCGCCTCTTGCAGTTTGTGGGGACGCCCGCTCAGCTCATGGTGATAGTGCAGGAAGTCGCGCCCGGTCATCCAGCGATCAAAGGTGAGGCGCTCGGGCAAATAGCCTACATTGGACCGGGTGACCAGATCGTCCACGGCCAGACCGTCTATGGAAATGGTGCCGCTTTGATAATTGAGGAAACCCATTAAACAGCCAAGCAAAGTCGTCTTGCCGGCACCGTTTGGCCCCACCAGACCGAGGGCTTCGCCAGGTCGCACGGTTAAACTGAGCCCATCGATGGCCTTAACCCGGCCACCCTTGTAGGTCTTGCACAGGTTTACAACCTCAATGCCGCTACCGCTAGCACTTTCAGGCTGACAAGTAGAACCACCGGCTTGAACGGCGGCAGCATTAACATCTCTCAAGAATTGAGCCCTCGCAGGAAGGGTAAAAACTTGTTACCTGGTAGTCAACTGGCAGTCTTTCCATTCTAATGTTGCTCGTGACAAATTGCTAGAACAACTAGGAACAACTAAGTTCAGGCCAAATTTAGTCTAGGATCACCCTGATTATGTTACAAGTGAAGCATGAACGCTCCTGCACTCACCCTGATCACCAGAGGGGGTTTTCCCCAGTTTAAAATAAGCCGCGGCCCGGCCATGGTTCTGGCCATTTTAATCAGCCTCAATTTAGCCATGGGAGCTCAAGCTCAGGGTTTTGGCGCCGACCGGGGGGAAACTTTTGGAAGAGAGCCGGCTCCTTTTGGTGGAGAGCCGGGCACTTTTGGTAGAGAGTCCGCTCCTTTCGGCAGAGAGCCGGATACTTTTGGTAGAAAGACGGATACTTTCGGCAGAGAGTCGAATACTTTTGGTAGAGAGCCCATAAACCAGGAAGAAACTTCACAAGTCGCACCTACCGGGGTAGACCAGGGCAACCAGGTAAAACCAGAGCAAGCCGGTAAGGAAGACGAAACCAGCGCAAAAGCGGGGAAGGACGAGAAAAAGCAGGGCAAGTGGGCCATTATCCAGGAAGGAGCCGGTCGGTTCCGCTACCAGATGCCCAATGGCTGGGCCCTGACCAGAAATCCCTTCGTTGCCACAGACGTTCTGGTGAAAGAAGCGGGAGACCTGAACAAATCGATAGTTTTTGAAGTGCGCCGCGGCAAGCCCAATGTTAAAGCGCGCAAGGTTCTGGAAAAACAGATGCAGGAGAAGTTGAAAACTTCAAAAGTTCTGGAAAATCTTGTGGTCACCCTCGGTAGCGATAAAAAGGCTGGAGCAAGACTCTCACTGGAAGGCGAAACCAAAGATTTCCATGTCTGGCAAACGGCATATCTTATCGACCTGGGTCGAGGCTCTTACCTGGTCATGACCGGCTCCACACCCTTGACCGCGGACAAAGAATTAGCCGATACTCTGGCTAGAATGGCCGATACAATCGAAGCCACCCACCAGAAAATCTCGAAAATAGTCAGGAAGTAAGCCGAATACTATGTCCACATCTTTCGGGCGCTCTGCACCACTTATTCTGGTACTTGCCTTCATTCTCGGCATGTACGGCTTCAGCCAGGCATCGCGCAAAGCCGATCCCAAGTTCTCTCGCGACTTGAAAACCACTTACCCCAGGCAAGCCTATCAAGCGATGTTCTATCAGAAGTCGGACAAAGGCGAGGGGCGAGTGATTCTCTCTTCCGACGGCAAAGGTCATGTGCGCTTGAAGGAAGTAGCATCGGTGATGCGTTTTTCCCAGCCTTTCAAGAACAGTGTCGGCAGTGAGCGCACCGAAAATCTATTCCTCTCCGTAGATAGAATCACTTTGCTCGACTACCTGCAGGGCAAGAAATACATTGTCTTCCAACATGATAAGACGATTCAGGAGAGCCCTCTCACCAACCTGGGCGTTGGCATTTTCGACGAGGAAATGTACAAGTCTTCCGACGCCAAACGCCTGGAAGACACAGTCATTGACGGCACACCAGTGCGAGGTTGGTTGACGACTTTTCCCCTCACCGATGCCGAGCAAGTAGAAGCCTGGTTTTCCAAACAAACCGGTTGCCTGGTCTTCGCTCGTGGAGCGGGCGTCACCACCAACTTGCTCAAATACCAGAAAGGCAGTTTGCCGGCTCGCGATTTTCTGCCGCCGGAAGGCTACAAGAAGACGAAGATCTAGAGCACCCGGTTGAACTTGCTCTGGGTCTCCGCCAATAAAGAAGCGGCGCCGGCCAGTTCCTGCAAGCGACGAGCGACGGCTTCGTCTTTCAGCTCGTCACCGGCAAAGGCGTCCCCATCACAGTAGACAAAACGCGGTACAACCAGACAGCGAAAATCAAGCATCAAGGCATTGGCTATACTCATCACCGACATATAGCTAGACTTGCCGCCGGCAGCGGAGACAAAGCCCACCACTTTGTTCTCCCAGGCTTTTCCGGTCAACTCCACCAGGTTTTTCAATGCGGCCGAATAGCTAAAGTTATAGACAGGAAAGCCGACAATTAGCAGGTCTGCTTCCGCAATGAGCTTATGCACTTCTTTCACATTGGCGGCACCATAGGCGGCACCACCATCACAGAGGGGCAGTGGATAATCTCGCAGATCAAGGAACTTGCGCTCAGCCGCGGGCAAGGCCTCAAACACATGGCGAGCCATGATACGACTGCGGCTGTCGGGATTCAAACTGGCGCTGATAACGAGACTCTTCATCTGTTCCTTCTTTTAGACTCTTAAACTCTTAGGCTTTTAGACTAATAAACTCTTAGAAGCCCGGGTCGGTAGGCATATTGCGCAGGCGCTCCTGCTCTTCCCTGATTCTGGCGTCTACCGTCTTCTGCTCTTGATCACGCATGTAAGGAGTGGGGTTGGTCGGTGCCGGCGCTTCATTTTCAGCCGCCAGTTTGTGCTCGATTACGGCGATGCGACGCTCCACCTGATTGACACGCTCCCGGTCTTCCTCGCCGCAACTGGCTACGAACTGTTTGTATTCTTTGAGAGCCGAGGAAAGGTGCCTTTCCGACTCCAACAACATAGCCAATTGCAAATGCACTTCCCGGTTACGCGCATCATACTCAAGGGCGCGGTGCCAGTTCTCAATGGCGCCCTGGTGATTGCCCTTGGTGAGCAGACAGAGCCCGATATCCAGGTGCACCCGGTCGTAATGTATGCCTACGAGGGGATTTTTGGTGGTGGTCATATCCATCAAGGTCTGATAGGCCAGCACCCACTCTTTCAACTTCATCAGGCATTCGGCATAACGAATCCAGGCTTCATAAAGATCCCAATCGCGCTTATTGTTGCCCAGGGCTTCTCGATAGCTATCCAGAGCAGCCCGGTAATGGCCGGCGGTGTCTTCATTGATACCGGCCGCCAGGTGAATCTGGCGAAAGAGCGGATCGCGGTAATCGGTGGCGGAGAAGGCTTTCATTATTTCTTCGCGGGACTTCTGGTAATTCTTCATGCGGGTATAAACCTGCGCCAGGGCCAGGTGCCCCGGTCCAGCCTTATCGAGAGCCTGCTCCACATGGCGGCTGAGAGCATCAAGGGCTTTTTGGTCTTGCCCCTTGGCTTTGTAGGTCATGCCCAGGTAGTAGAAAGCCTCCGGTGCATAGCCGTTGCGGGCAAAATAGGTAGCCTGCAAAAGAGCATCGATGGCACCATCGTAGTCGCCCTTCTCGTAAAGCTGCTTGCCCAGACGAGCGTTTTTCTCGCTGGGATCTTTGGTGTTTTTGCTGGAAGTCTTTCCATAGGCCGGCGAAAGCTGGGTGCTTGCCGACTCCAAAAGTACCGTGCCGGAAGACATGAGTACAAGCAGGAAAAGGGCTGGCAATTTACGCGGATACTTCATTCTTGAGCATTTCCAGAAAGGCAGCTTCGTCAATAACCTTTATACCAAGTTCTTGAGCTTTAGCCAATTTGGAACCGGCACTTGCCCCGGCCACCAGATAATCGGTTTTCTTAGAAACCGAGGAACTGGCCTTGCCTCCCCTCAATTTGACCGCTTTTTCCGCTTCCGTCCGTTCCATTGTGTTGAGGGTGCCTGTGATCACAAAGGTGAGACCGGCCAGGGTAGGGCTGAACTTAGGGGCGCCGCCCTGGTCTTCCATGGCTATTCCCAGTTCTTTCAGATCGGCAAGCAACTGCATGTTCTCAGGATGACTGAAGTACTCTTTCACCTGGTTTGAAATGACCGGACCAACCCCTTCGATGTTAGCTATGTCTTCGGCGCTGGCATTCACCAGCGCATCCATAGATGAGAAACGCTGGGCCAGAAGCTCTCCCACGGAAGCGCCCACATGTCTGATACCGAGAGCAAAGATAAGGGCCGCCAGGGGACGATTCTTGGAGGCTTCGATGGCTTTGACGGCATTTTCTGCCGATTTTTTGCCCATGCGCTCCAGAGTCAAAAGAGTATCTTCAGTGAGGCGATAGAAATCGGCAGGAGTGCGCACCAGCTCTTTGCGGTTCAGTTCGGCAATGAGCATTTCACCCACACCGTCTATGTTCATGGCTTCTTTGCCCACCCAGTGCACCAATCGGCGCAAGCACTGAGCCGGACAGCCGTATATATTGGGGCAGCGGAAAACCACCTCTTCTTTCAGGCGCAAAAGAGCCGTTCCGCAAGCCGGACACTGGCTGGGATAAACGAAAGGCTCGCTGCCCTCGGGGCGTTTAGCCGCAACCACGCAGAGCACTTCGGGAATGATCTCGCCGGCTTTCCGTACAATCACAGTATCGCCGATGCGAATGTCCAGTCTTTCAATCTGGTCTTTGTTGTGAAGCGTGGCTCTCTTCACCGTGGTGCCGGCCAGCTTCACCGGTTTGAGCCAGGCCACAGGAGTGACGGCGCCGGTGCGGCCCACATCGAAATGAATCTCTTCAATGACCGTCTCGGCTTCCTCGGGTGGATATTTGTAGGCAATCGCCCAGCGAGGAGAATGGCTGGTATTGCCGAGAAGATTCCAGAGGGGACGCTGGTCGAGCTTTATGACCACGCCGTCGGTCTGGTAATCGAGTTTATGCCTGGGCATATGCCAGTTCTGAACGAACTGCATGAGCCCCTCGGCACCGGTCAAAGTACGATTGGGTTCCACAGGAAAACCCATGGCTTCAAGCAGAGCCAGATTTTCAAAATGGCTATCCGGCTGCTTGAGACCTTCGTCGAGAATGTAGAGAAAATAAGCCCAGAGAGCCAGTTTTCTCTTTGCTGTCTTACTTGGATCTTTCTGGCGCAGAGAGCCGGAAGCGGCATTACGGGGATTGGCGAAAGGTTCCTGCCCATCCTCCAGAAGCTGGGCGTTGAGAGCTTCGAAGCTCGACACCGGCATATAGACTTCGCCGCGCACTTCCACCTGCGCCGGTACTTTCAGCTCATAGCTGCCGGCTGGAAGATCGGCCGAGGGGGCGCGCACGGTGCCATCTTTCATGACGGCCACCGGCTTAATTTGCCGCGGCAAGCCGGCGATCGTCTTAAGATTGAGGCTGACATCTTCACCTACTTCGCCATTACCCCTGGTGGCACCCTGGAAGAAGTGACCATCTTTGTAGGAGAGCGCGACGGAGAGTCCGTCTATCTTATGTTCACAGACGAAACTGAGCACCGACTCTTCCCGCTCTGCCTCTTTTAAACCACGAGCCAGGCGCTCCTGCCAGTGATTCAGATCATCTTCACCCATGGCATTGGCCAGGCTGAGAAGTGGAATACGGTGCACCACTTCCTTGAAGTCGGTGCTGGGCTTGGCCCCTACTTTCTGAGTGGGGCTGTCCGGTCTGGCCAGGTCGGGATAGGCCTTCTCCAGCTCTTGCAGTTCATAAAAGAGCTTGTCGAACTCGGCATCGATAATCTCCGGTTCACCCACGTAATAGCAGAAGCGGTGGTGTTCCACCAAACGACTGAGCTCATCTATGCGAGCCTTAGCATCCTGTACCGAAACCTGACCTTCAACCATAGCTCTCTCCCGCTTCTCTCCTAAGGACCACACGCCAGAGACCATCTCATCTGTAAAAGGGAAGCGGCGCCCGTTCCATCTTTTCATAAAGAATACTTTTGAAAAAGGAAAGCGGCGCCGCCCTGCCTGTCAGTTTGCCAACTTGACTAATTTAGTCAAGACCTTCACGGCTCAAGATGACACAGTCACCCTGGGCGGTGCCGGAACAGATGGCAGCTGCACCATATTTAGCGCCACGGCTTTCCATCTCGCGAGCCAATGTGAGGAGAATACGAGCGCCGCTTGCACCAATGGGATGACCAAGGGCAATGGCACCACCATTGACATTGACCTTCTCGGGATCGATACCGAGCATTTTGATTGACTTGAGCGCAACGGCGGCGAAAGCTTCGTTGATTTCCATGAGATCCAGATCTTCGACTTTCAGTCCGGCTTTCTTCAAGGCTTTCTCAGTGGCCAGGGCAGGCACTGTGGCCAGATAAGGAACATCTTGACCGATGGAAGCATGGGAAACAATCTTAGCCAGGGGCTTGAGACCAAGCTCTTTGGCTTTGCCGGCACTCATAACCAGGAGCATGCAAGCACCGTCATTGACTCCCGGGGCATTGCCGGCGGTGATGCTGCCCTTGTCGTAGAAGACCGGCTTCAGTTTGGCCAGAGCTTCCTTGCTGGTATCGGCGCGGGGCGATTCATCCTTATCGACTAACTTGGTCTGACCTTTGCCGGCCGGCACTTCCACCGCCAGAATTTCTTTCTTGAAAGCACCTTTCTCCTGCGCTTCCACAGCCTTTTTATGGCTTCTTACGGCCCACTCGTCTTGCTCTTCGCGGCCGATGGAAAACTCTTCCGCCACCTTGGCTCCGTGTACAGCCATGTGCACGCCGGTGACGGGGCATTCAAGACCATCTACAAGCATGGCATCCTGGAAAGCCACATGACCCATGCGCTTACCGAAGCGAGCGGAGTTGGCTTCGACAATGTAAGGAGCCTGGCTCATTGATTCCATTCCGCCGGCCACGATGATGTCGGCGTCGTTGGCCCGAATACGCAGGTCGGCCAGGGTAACGGCGCGCATACCGGAGGCGCATACCTTGTTGACCGTCGTCGATTCAGTGGTGTTGGGCAGGCCGGCCGCCAACAAAGCCTGGCGGGAAGGAATCTGACCACAACCGGCAAGGACCACCTGACCGACTATCACCTCATCGATGGAATCGGGCTTGATCTTGTTACGCTCCACAATTTCCTTGATCAAAGGTGTGGCCAACTTGACGGCGCTAAGCTGAGCAAGAGCCCCGCCCATGCGACCGAATGGAGTTCTAAGACCATCCACAATTACCGTTTCTCTATCGTTCATGGTTATTTTCCTTCACCTTCAAAAGAGCTCTTCAGACAGGGTTGCCCTTACCGGCATTACAGGGCAAAAGCTCATGAGCGAAAAACACGCCGGATGCGGCGGATTTCAAGAGACCATGAACTAAATGCGCCTCCCTAATGTTAGAACAGGTAATCCGGGCAGCCCGCTAAGCTCATCTATTTTTATGTTTTTCGCCTGTCAGCCAGCCTGTTTGAAGACCCCGAGCAAAGTCCTCAAGCGTTAAGCCAGTCCCAATTTGAACTCTATGAGAGGCGTGGATTTTAGACTATGATTGGAGGATAGATATCAGGAAGCATATGTCAAGATCTTTCCCCGATCCAGAAAACCAGGACAGAAACTCCCGGTCGGTGCGCCGCCCGGCTCCCTCATCGAGAGGGCCGGCGCCAGACGACGATGACGAGGAACTGAGCCCTTACAGGCCCGGCAACAAAAGCAGCCGTGGCGCCCGCTCCGGCGGGGCGAAGTCCCAGTCCGGCGGCATGCTCGACAAATTCAACAGCTATGTGGACAGCAAAATGGCCGACGCCGTAGTGCAGCCCATTAGAGTAGAGCCGGGTCGTCGCCTCATTGCCCTGGGTATCGACTTTGGAGCAGCCTTTCTAGTAGCCATAGTGGCTGGTTTCATTCCATTTCAGCACATTCTCACACAGGGCCTGGTCATCCCCGTTGTCATGTGCGTGCGCGACTTCCTTTTCGGCGGTCGCGGCATCGGCAAGAATTTCATGGGTCTGCGGGTGGTTGACATGAGAACCGGACAGGCGCCGTCCTTCATGCAGGTCCTCACTCGCAATGCCATCTACCTGGGCCCCCTGGTACTAATACAACTGGTGGAACCCCTGCTGCATTTGATCACGGTAAACGCCATCCTGATAACCCTGAAAGGAGCGATTAACGGCATAGTTTCTCTTTACGTATTGGTAATAGTCCCCTATGAAGCCTACCGGTCTTACTCAAGGGAAGATAGTATGAGGCTTGGCGATGCCCTGGCCGGCACCTGCCTCGTTGATGCCGACATGAATTTCACGGAAATGCTGCCGAGATGAAGCAGGATAAAGCCAAAGAAGCCCTTAAGCCATTGGGGAAGGCCTGAGTTAATGACACATAAAACGGCTTATATCTGGGGTCCAGTCACCTCTTTTAATGGTCCGCTCGCTGCCGGTCTGGTACTGAAAGGCTGGCATGTGCACTTTGCTTGCAAGTCGTCCCTCAACTTCCTCAGTCTTTCACCCCTTGACCTGACCACCCAGGCCCAGACCCTGCTGGACGCGGCCCTGGGCGGCAAGGAACAGGCAAGAACCTTCAAAGACCGCCTCAAGCTGGTTGATCCATCTGAGGTCAAGAATCAGCAATATGACGCCATCATATTCAGTGCCCTGCCTCCCAATTTCGACGAAGCGCGTGGAGCACGAGCCCCATGGACAGGCGCCGATTTTAGAACCATGGCCAAAACTTTCAAAGGCGTGCCCACCTTCATTATTTCCTCTCTCTGGGGAGGCATTCAAAAAGACGGGGTGGTGCCGGAAGAACTGGAATTCGCCAGACGCAAGCCACTGAGCCAGTGGGAAACCACCTGCCAGCAGTATGAACAGCGCCTGCTTGAAAATCTCAGCGCCAGCGAATCGCCCTGGTATATGGTGCGCTTACCGCTCTTGAGCGGTGATACTAAAACTGGTACCACTCTCAAATTGGCCGGCATCTACAATTTGATCAAAGAGCTGAAGCAAGCTCTGGCCAAACCGCTTAAAAGCTCCAACCAGCTTAAACTGGCTTACAATCCCGATTCTACCCTCTGGTTCTTACCGGTAGACGTGGCCGTCAATACCTTCCTGCGCATCCTCGATGACGAAAACCGCCCGCGCATCTGTAATTTAGTCTCCACCCAGACTACCCTCAACCGAGAATGGCTCTCCCACCTGGCAAGGGCTCTAAAAGCCGACGAAATCGTGGCGGCGGAACCGGACGGACTCAATCTTTCCAACACCATAAGAAAACTTTTGCTGGATGATGTGCAGGTCAAGACTCGCAATCTCTTCGAAGTGAGCGGTCGCTACCAACTACTGCCGGTTCGCCTCGATGAAGACTACTTGCAGAAGCTCATTTCCTACGCTGAATCCGTTCACTGGGGCGAGCCCCAACCTGCGGCAAGCACGTCCGAAGGCAGCCAGGTAGACTACTCGGAAAAGGTAGCTCGCTTTTATTTCGAGCGCTTTGTGCCGGAGAAAATCGCCCAGGGCGCCCTCAACGACGCCAAAATCAACGGCAGCAGCGTGGGCTTCAAGTTGCGCGCCTCCAGTTTTCCCGGCTGGTTATTGAAAAACGCGCCGGACGGCTCCAGCCCCCAGATCTGCGTACTTGATCCAGCCTTCGATAAACCCGATGTCTGCTTCCACTTCAGCGGCATGACCCTGGCCGGCCTGATTCAAAAGAAGATCCATCTTTCCAAAGCCCTGCTCATGAAAGAAGTAACTGTGGAAGGCAATATGCTGCAGGTATTCAAAATCGCAGGCACCATCGAGAAATTCCTCAAGGAATTTCCCCTCACGCCGCAAGATTTGAGCAAGAGTCAGGAAGACTGAAGCTCTGCTCTGTTTACTGCTTGCAGAGGTCTAAGATTTGACCGCTGCATTCGACTTCATAGCCGAGAGCAAATTAGCCATCTCGATGGCACCGGTGGCTGCTTCGGCCCCTTTGTTGCCGGCCTTGGTGCCGGCTCTTTCGATAGCCTGTTCGATGGAATCTACAGTCAAGATGCCGTTTATCACCGGCACGCCCGTCTCAAGGGCCACGGAGGCCAGACCGGAAGCACTATGGGAAGCCACAAAATCGAAGTGGGCGGTGGCGCCCCGAATAACGGCACCAAGGGCAATGACGGCATCATAGCGCCCGGTAAGAGCCGCTTGTTTGGTCACCAGAGGCACTTCAAATGCTCCCGGGCACCAGATTACATCTACACAAGACAAATCGGCACCGTGGCGACGCAGCGACTCGGTGGCACCGGTCAGCAATTCTTTGGTGATGAAGTCATTAAAACGACTGACCACAACTGCGAACTTCAAGCCGGTGGCAATCAGTCTGCCTTCAATAATCTCAGGTTCGCCCTTGGACATTCCTATTCCCCTTTGCTTTGTACTTTTTCTTTAGTGTCGCCTGCGGTCTCTTCCTTGCCGCCCAACTCCAGCCAGTGCCCGAGTTTTTCTTTCTTGGTGAGCAAGTAATTCATGTTGTGGCTGTTGCAGGCAGGCGGCATCATTACCCGACCAGTCACTTTCAGACCATAACCTTCCAGTCCCACAATCTTTCTGGGATTATTCGTGACGATGCGCACCGAAGTCAGACCCAGGTCGCAGAGAATCTGCGCTCCTACGCCATAGTCGCGCAGGTCGGGCTTGAAGCCCAGGGCTTCATTGGCCTGCACCGTATCTTTGCCGCCTTCCTGCAAGGCATAGGCTTTGATCTTATTGAGAAGACCAATGCCGCGTCCTTCCTGCCGCAGGTAAACCAGCACCCCTTCCGTTTCTTTGGCAATGAGAGCCATGGCGGCTTCCAACTGCGGTCCGCAGTCGCAGCGCAGACTGGCAAAAACGTCGCCGGTCAAACACTCGGAGTGCACCCGAATAACCACATCGGATTTCCCAGCCACATCGCCTTTGACCACGGCCAGATGCTCTTGATCATCAAGGGTATTGCGGTAGGCATAAAGTTTGAAGTCGCCGTACGCAGAAGGCAAGGTACACTCGGCTTCCCGCACCACAAAACGCTCTTTGCCGAGTCTGTATGAAATTAGCTGAGCAATGTTGATAAACTTGAGACCATGCTTGTCGGCAAACTCTCTCAACTGCGGCACCCGAGCCATGGTACCGTCGGCATTCATAATTTCACAGATGACACCGGCGCTCTTGAGACCGGCCAAACGAGAGAGATCTACAGCCGCCTCGGTATGTCCGGCACGCTGCAGCACACCGCCTGGTTTAGCCACCAGGGGAGAGATGTGCCCGGGTCTTCTCAAGTCGGAAGCCTTGGACATTTCGTCCACGCAGACTTTGATAGTGGTAGCACGGTCGTAAGCACTGATGCCGGTAGTCACACCAAATCTGGTATCAGCATCAACGGTAACGGTAAAGGCCGTGCTCTGAGACTCGGTGTTCTTGTCCACCATCATGGGCAAGTCCAGTTCGCGGGCTCTTTCGGTGGTGAGGGAAAGACAGATCCAACCTCTCGCTTCCGTAGCCATGAAGTTAATCATCTCAGGGGTGATCAGTTCGGCCGCCCCTATCAGATCGCCCTCGTTTTCCCGCCCCTCGTCGTCACAGACCACTACGAATTTGCCGGCTTTGATGTCGGCCAGGGCCTCTTCCACACTGTCGAAAATAACTTCCATACCCTTCTAACGGCTCCTCGAAGGAAAGTCCCAACTACATATATGTCAAGGGACCCCTAAAGCATAGCCCCTGCAGCCATAGAGGGGAACATTTAGTGAGGATAAATTCCATGCATTCTTTTTAATGGTACAGATTAGAGGGCTGTCAGACTACCTATACCAAACTGAGCCAGACGAATGACATAGCGAGCGATAATGTCCGTCTCCAGGTTGACCCGGCTGCCCACCTTGAGCGCCCCCATGGTGGTCACCTGTAAGGTATGAGGTATGAGCGCCACGCTGAACCAGAATTTATCCCCGAAGCGACTGTCGCCCGGGTCTGCGCAAGCAGCCACAGTAAGCGAAACGCCGTCCACGGCCACCGAGCCCTTCTCCACAAAGAAAGGGGCGTAAGACTTATCGAGAGTAAAGCTAATCTGCCAGGAAAAGCCATCTTCCACAATCTCAGCTACTTCGCCCACC
>Ga0268298_10002286_pt1 | contig 21113 bp, 21 predicted proteins | sample WWTPWeurt_MetaG_FD_194462 | JGI IMG/M metagenome (GOLD analysis project Ga0268298, IMG submission 194462) | Activated sludge microbial communities from WWTP in Nijmegen, Gelderland, Netherland - WWTP Weurt | ecosystem: Engineered > WWTP > Aerobic digester > Activated sludge | place... | reverse complement strand
GGCCCGGACCCAGACGTACGATATCAGCGCCGCCCGGCGGGATTTGGGCTATACACCGAGAATCTCGCTGCAGGCAGGGATTGAAAAAACTTTGCAGGGATTAACTGCGAAGGCACAACGCACGCAAAGTTAAAAAAGAGATATTAGGGTGTTATTTGGGAGGCCACGCCACCCAAATAACACGCCAAGAAAAAAGCCGGGGTTGCTGCATCTGGGATGGATGGCGGTTAAATCACAGGTTGGAAGGAGATACACATGGGTGCTGGATTGGTTGAGCTGGATTGTTATATTTTGGATACCGGGTACTGCACGGCGACTGAGAGTCACATGATCCAGGGCGGGCCGCAGCGCACCATTCAGTGCCACTCGCTGGCGGCGCTGTTTCGCCACCCCAGCCAGGGCTGGCTGCTGTGGGACACGGGCTATGCGCCGCGCATGCTCAACGAAACCCGCCGCTGGCCTTACCTGCTCTACCGGATGGCGACTCCGCTCCATATTCAACCCGGGCAGGCGGTGGCAGACCAGCTGACCCGGCAGGGCATCGCCCCGAGCCAGGTTAAAACGATTATTGTTTCGCACTTTCATGCCGACCATATCGCCGGGTTGCTGGATTTCCCGGACGCCCGCTTTGTGGCGGATGCGGACGGATTCGCAAGCGTACAGGGCCGGAAGGGTTTCGGCGCTCTGCAGCGGGCGTTCATTCCGGCGCTGCTGCCGGCCGATTTTGGCCAGCGGGCCAGCCTGCTGGGAAGTTTTGATGGGCCGGAACTGCCCGGCGTGGGGGCCAGTCACGACCTGTACGGAGATGGCTCGCTGCGCCTGGTTCGCCTGCCGGGGCATGCCCGCGGACAGTTTGGGCTGCTGGCCCAAACCCGGCGCGGGCCGCTGTTGTTTGCGGCCGACAGTGCCTGGCTGACCCGCTCGATCCGCGAGCGTAAAGCGCCATCGGCTGTTACCCGCCTGATTGTGGATGACGCCAGCCAGGTGCAGGACACACTGGAAAGGCTCAACCGCTTCTGGCAGACCAACCCCCAGATCCGGATTTTGCCGACCCACTGCCCGGAGGCGCATCTGTGGGGCCAGCAGCAGGCAGCCCTGGGAGAAGGGTAAGCTGTGGCCGGGCGGATTGAAATTCTGCGCCAGTTTGCAGCCGCCCGCTGGCGCTGGTCGGTGTTTGGCGGCTCGGCATCGGCTGAAGAGAAACTGGCGGACTATCAGGAGCAGCGCGCCCGCAGGATGGTGCGTTTTGCCTGGGAGCGCTCGCCATTTTACCGGGCGCACTGGCAGGGCCGCGACCTGGACGATTGGCGCAGCCTGCCCGCGGTGGACAAGCGCCTGATGATGGCCAATTTTTCGGCTTTTAATACCTGCGGAGTTCCACTGGAGCAGGCCATGCAAACTGCCCTGCGGGCCGAGGAAAGCCGGGACTTTAGCCCGGTGCTGCCCGGCACCAAGCACCTGACGGTGGGCCTTTCGTCGGGCACTTCCGGGCACCGCGGTTTGTTCCTGGTCAGTCCAGAGGAGCAGGCAGCCTGGGCCGGGATCATTCTGGCGCGCACGCTGCACTCGATCCCGTGGGCTGCACTGCTGCGGGGCGGGCTGCGGGTGGCGTTTTTCCTGCGCTCGAACAGCAACCTTTACCAGCAAACCAATGGTGGCTTGATCCAGTTTCGCTATTTTGACCTGATGGATCCCCTCCCAGCCAGCACGGGCGGGTTGAATGCCTACCAGCCCGAAATCCTGATCGGGCCGCCGCTGCTCCTGGGGCAATTGGCCGCTGAACAGCAGGCGGGCCGGCTGCAGATCCGGCCTGCGCGCCTGATTTCGGTGGCCGAGGTACTGGAGCCGCAGGAGAAACAGCGCCTGGAGACGGTTTTCCAGGTGAAGGTGGAACAGATTTTCCAATGCACGGAAGGTCTGCTGGCAGTGACCTGTGCGGAGGGCAGCCTGCACCTGCAGGAAGACCTGGTGGCGGTGCAGTTGGAGCCGTTGGACAGTATGCAGAACGGGGAAGAGAAGCTATACACCCCCATCCTGACCGACCTGTGGCGCACGACTCAGCCGATTCTGCGTTACCGCTTGAATGATTTGCTGGCGCTGACCGGCGAGCCCTGCGCCTGCGGCTCTGCGTTTCGGGCGCTGGCCCGAATTGAGGGGCGGAGTGATGATATTTGCTACTTCCCACAGGTAAATGGTGGCCTACGCCCGTTTTACCCGGATGCCATCCGCAAGATGGTTTTGCTGGCTCACCCGCAGATTGAAGATTACCGGGTGGTGCAGTCTGCCCCGGGTTGCTTGCAAATTTTTCTGGCAGCGGCTCCGGCGGCTGGCGGTTTTGAGGAGCTTGCCCGGGCGGTGCGAAGCAGTGTGGAAACCGGCGTGGCAGGGTATGGCTGCCGGGCGGCGCTGGTGGAGATTGTTGAAGGCTTGCCGGCCCTGGCCCCGGGCTCGAAACGGCGGAGGGTAATGCGGGTGGGGTAATCATCAGTTTGGGTGGAATAGCAGATTACAACTATACTAATAGGAAAAATTTGAAAAAGTGTATAATTAGAATAGTTCCCCCAATATCCTTCAACTTAATAAGGCAAAGCATATGGCAAAAATCGTCGTGATTGGTTCTGGTTTTGCTGGGCATACTGCAGCGATGTATTTATGCACCAAACTGGGTAAAGCGCACCAGGTCAGTGTGATGAGCAACAACGAGAAATTCAGCTATATCCCATCCTGGGTATGGGTTGGGGTTGGGCACATGGCGCCAGAGAAGACGGTCTTCGATTTGGGGCCGGTGTACCGGCGGATGGGAGTGCAGTTTGTGCATGCGGCTGCGCGTGAGATCCACCCCGACAGCGGCGACCAGTATGTGGTGGGCGAAGAAATCGGCACAAAAAAGCAGGTGCGACTGGATTACGACTACCTGGTGGTTGCTACCGGGCCAAAGCTGAATTTCGCCGGTACGCCCGGTTTGGGGCCAGAGGCCGGTTACACCCATTCGATTTGTTCTTTGCCGCATGCCGTGAAGGCCCGGGATGCCTACCTGGAAGTGGTTGAAAAAATGAAGCAGGGCCAAAAGCAGCGCATCGTGATCGGCACCGGGCATCCCGGCGCAACCTGCCAGGGTGCGGCTTTCGAATATCTGGAGAACATCCACAAGGATCTGGTGAAAAAGGGTGTGCGCCAGCAGGCAGAACTGCTCTGGCTTTCCAACGAGCGCACCCTGGGCGATTTCGGTGTGCGCGGCATGCAGGTGAAAGACAAAGACCAGATTCTGCACAGCGCGGATTTTATTGAAGCGGTCTTCAAAGACCACGATATCCACTGGCAGACTCAAACCGGGGTGACCCGCATCGAGCCCGGCAAGATCCATTGGGAGAATTATGCCGGCGAATATGGCGAGACGGAATACGATTTTGCCATGCTGATCCCACAGTTTCAAGGGCAGCCATTCAAATACATCGGCAAAGACGGGGCAGATGTTTCGGCCCGGCTGGTCAATAAGGCCGGTTTTGTGCTGGTGGATGGAATTTATGACCTGCCCTATGACGTGCTGGAGCGCAACCCAGACGCCTGGCCTTCTGCTTATCAAAACCCCAATTACCCCAATATCTTTGCGGCAGGGATTGCCTTTGCGCCGCCCGGGCCGATTTCAAAACCACATATCACGAAGAACGGCACTTCCATTTCGGCTGCACCGCCGCGCACCGGCATGGTTTCGGGTGTGATTGGGCGGGTGGTGGCGCTGAACATTGTCGATCTGATCAAGCGCGGCCGGATGACCCATCATGAACGCATGTCTGAGATGGTGGCGGCCTGTATTGCCTCGATGGGCGATTCGCTCTGGGATGGGAATGCCGTGGTCATGATCATGTATCCAATCGTCCCGGATGTCAAACGCTTTCCAACCGAATCGGGCCGCGATTTGTTCGTTTCGCTGATGGAAATGGGGCTGGCAGGCGCCTGGATGAAGTTTATGCTGCACTACACATTTATATGGAAATTCAAAGGCCTGCCGGGCTGGCAGATCATCCCCGAATAATGCCAATTGTTGATCGGACTGTCATCGACATAAAGAGAACTTAAGGGAGCACAACCATGCTGTTATCCGACAAATATAAAAAACGGATGTCGTCGAAATTATTTCAGTTTTGGCGGTTTATTGTCTTGAATATAAAAATTTTGCGGGCAGTCGACCATTCCAAGCGTTCGTAGGTTCAGAGGCCGCGTACAATTGGGAGTTGATTTTGAGGTGTTTGCTGCAGGCGCAGCCTGCAGCAAACACCTCAAACCCTGGTTCTAAGAAAGAAACGGGCGACTGTTACACTTTTTGGTCTGAAGGTTATAATGGGAACCAGATTTGTAAGGAGATCTCATTATGGCCAAGACACACCAATTTCCCAACACCCCGCTGCCGGTTAAGATCGCCGGGCTGGGCTGTTACCTGCCAGAGCGGGTAGTCAGCAGCGCCCAACTGGAAACCGAGCTGGAAATCCCCACAGGCTGGATTGAGCAGGTGACGGGCGTCCGTGAACGGCGCTACGCCAGCGGTGAAACATCGGTGAGTATGGCGGCAGCCGCCGCTCGCCGTGCGCTGGCGATGGCCGGGGTTGAATTGGACGAGGTGGATGCGTTTGTGGGCGCTTCTACCGGGCCGCAGCAGGCAATCCCCTGCACGGCGGCTTTTTTACAGCGTGAACTCGGCGCACCGGATGGCGGCAGCGCCTGTTTTGATATTAACGCCACCTGTCTGAGCTTTGTGGTGGCACTCCAAAACGTGGCCCATCTGGTGGCGGTGGGGGTCTACCGCACGGCTCTGATCTTCAGCAGCGAGATCGCCTCGATCTCGCGCAACCTGAACGAACGCGAGAGCGCCGTCCTGTTTGGCGATTCAGCGGCGGCTGCGGTGATCCAGCGGGCCGGGCCGGGCGAAGCCAGCGCCATCTGGCACACCCGGTTTGCCACATTCAGCAGCGGCGCAGACCTGACCAGCATGCAGGGCGGCGGCACGCTGCACCATCCGAATGACCCGCTGACCACCCGCGAGATGAATACCTTCCACATGGATGGGCCGCAGGTGTTTAAGAAAGCCACTCGGCTGGTGGGTCCGTTTGTGGATTCTTTTTTAGCCGAAACCGGCTGGGAACATTCTGCGATCGATCTGGTGGTGCCGCACCAGGCCAGCCTGCATGGGGTGGAGTGGGTGGCCCGCCGGATGGGGTTTGCGCCGGAGCGGGTCTTCAGCAACCTGGCGGAGCGCGGCAACTGCGTTTCAGTTTCGATCCCGCTGGCGCTGACCGAGGCGCTGGAGCAGGGGCGGGTGAAGCGCGGCGACCGGCTGCTGCTGGTGGGCTCGGGCGCAGGCCTGACCCTGGGTGCGATGGCCCTGACCTTTTAGCCAGCCGGACGAATATACAGGCATGCAGCGGGCTCTTGTGACGGGCGGCGGAACGGGAATTGGGCGCGGGATTGCCCTGGCCCTGTCTCAGCGCGGCTGGGCTGTGGCCCTGGCGGGCCGGCGGTTAGCGCCCCTGGCAGACGTGGTGAAAGAAATTGAAGTCAACGGCGGGCGGGCGGCTGCCCTGACAGTGGATCTGGCTCAGGTGGAGGCCTGCCTGAACCTGGTGGAGCGGGCGCGCCAGGCTTTGGAGGGCGAGCTGGATGGGCTGGTGAACAATGCCGGGGTGATGCTGCCAGGACGCCTGGAACGTTTGGCGGCGGCGGACCTGCAGCAGGCGGTCCAGGTTAACCTGACCGCGCCGCTGCTGCTGACCCGGGCGGCGCTGCCCGACCTGTCCGCCAGCCAGCGCCGGACGGGCAGACCGGGCCGGGTGGCGCTGGTCGCCAGCCAGGCAGCCCGCATGGCGCTGCCATATGCGGCGGTTTATTCTGCCACCAAGGCCGGGCTGTACGGTCTGGGCGAAGCGCTGCGCTTCGAACTGGAGGAGGCGGGGGTGCATCTGCTGACAGCCAACCCGCCGGCTGTTGAAACCGCCATGACCGCCGCTTTGACACGCCCGGCGCTCCCCCCGATCCTTGCCGGGCTGGGCCGGGCTGCCGACCCGCTGCAGATCGGCGAGCAGATTGCGGCCGCGCTCGAGCGCTGCCAGGCAGAGTTGAACTGGGTTGATGCCCAGACGGCGCTGATCTGGTTGTATCAAATTTGGCCGTGGGCCGGGCGCCGGCTGCTGCGCAGTCAGTTGGGGCTGTTCAGGGGATTGATGAATGCCGGCCCGCCGGTTGAGGAGGACGAATGAGTCTCTGGTGGGGTTTTGCGGCGTTTGCCGCTCTGGCATTTTTGGAGAAAAGTTGGAAGCTCTGGCGGGTGCTGCGGTTTTTTGCCCGGCCGGTACCTGTGCAGACCCAGGCGGTGGGGCTGGTCAGTATTCTGCAGCCTATTTTGAGCGGCGACCCGACCCTGGAGGCCGGCCTGGCGGCTAATCTGCGGGCCAGGTCCAGCTATCGACGCGAGTTTGTCTGGTTGGTGGACGACGATGACCTGGTGGGACAGCAGATTTGCCAGAGGCTGGCAGGGCAGTTCCCAGGGCAGCAGGTGCGGGTTATTCTGACGCCGCCGCCGGCCGAACGCCAGAACCCTAAGGTGGTCAAGCTGATAGAGGGCGCCCGGCTGGCAGAAGGTGATGTGATCTGTGTGCTGGATGATGACACCCGCCTGCCGGACGACGGTCTGGAACGCTGCCTGCCGTTTTTGGACGGCCCGCAGACCGGACTGGTGTTTGGCCTGCCGTATTACGTCAGCTTTCATACCCTTTGGTCGCAGATGGTAGCCTGTTTTGTTAACAGTCACAGCCTGATGACCTATGTCCCCTATCTCCAGTTCAGCCCGCCGCTGACGATCAACGGTATGTTTTACTGCATTCGCCGCCAGACGCTGGATGCGGTGGGAGGGTTTGCGGGGATGGAAGACACCCTGGCGGACGACTTCGCAATCGCCCAGCGCATGCGCCAGCACGGGCTGGGGCTGGTGCAAACCCCGCTGGTACACGCCATCAGCACCACAGTCTCCGGCGCCCGTCATTATCTGGGCTTGATCCAGCGCTGGTTCATCTTCCCGCGCGAATCGCTGATGCGCCACCTCAAGCCGGGCGAGCAGGCCCTGATTTACGGTCTGGCTCTGCTGCCGATGTTTTTTGCCTGGGGGTTTGGGCTTTTCGCGTTGGTCTGGCCTTCATTCTGGACGCAGGGTGGGCTGGCGGCTTATGTGGTGTACCATTACGCCTGCTTTGCCTGGTTCAACCGGGCTTATTTTGGGGGAGCCACACCATGGCTGGCATCGGTGTGGGTGCTGGTGCTGCAGTTCATTTTGCCGCTTCAAATTCTGATCGCTCTGTTTTCACCGCAGCGGATTAACTGGCGCGGTCACTCGATGCAGGTGGAACACGGCGGCGGATTCCGGTTTATTCGACGCCGGAATTAGTGTTCGGGGCTGACTGAATCTACTTCCAGTTTTCGACAAAGGCGATCTGAGCCCTGGTTTGGGGTGAGGGCTGGTCAATCAGATGAGCGGGCAAGGCGGCGCGCCAGGTGTTGATCTGGGCGAGGGCCTGGGCGGGGGCGGCGCCGTGCCGAATCTGCCAGCAGCCCACGACAGTGCCGGTGCGTCCATGACCGCCAAAGCAGTGGACATAGACCTGTTTGCCGGCTGCCAGGGCGGCGTCGATGGCGTCAAGGATGGTTTGCATCTGAGCGGGGTTGGGGATATTCATATCGACAATAGGCAGGCGCTGGTGGGCAGCCTGGCCCTGCAGGATTTGGGCATAGGGCTGCAAGCCCTCGTCGGCCTCGGTCAGGTCTATGAAGTGTGTGAAACCCAGTTCCAGAAAGCGGGCCATTTTGCGCTGCGCCAGGAGGCTGTCTTTGGCGCCCGGGTATTCGCCAGCCATCAGTTTACCTGGCAGGATCCAATAAGAGAGGGGTGTTGGTGGATTGTGCATAAGGGTTTTGGAGTTTGCTTATTCGCCGCGGCGGTCTTGACGGTGGCGGCCCATGCCGAACGCCTGCAGAACGGGCATGACAAAGAGGAACCCGGTGTTGGGGTTATCCAGGTCGCCGATGATTTCCTGGGCAAGGTCGATCATACGGTCTACCAGCTCCTGATTATCCACTACCGAAAAAAGGGTCTGGGAGGGCTGTTCTTCGCTGGCCAGGAAATCGTGCAGGTTGGGCAGGAGGGGCAGGTCGTCGCGCAGGCTGCCGCGCCGGATGCGCCCGAGGCCGGAGCTGGGCAGGATGGTCACTCCCCGTACGCCGGCGCTTTCCCAGGCGTCCAGGATGGGGGTGCAGTGATTGACATCATTGACTATCAAAACGACAAGAAAATTCATAGAGTCTCTCCGTTTGTTTGGGGCGTATCGGCTGGGGTGGGGGGCGGCTTGGGTTCGGACTGGGGCGGCGCTGCGGGCTCAGACTCAGTCTGAATGGCGGAAGGGGATCCCGGCAGGGCATCGGGCTGCGGTCTGGCTGAGGCTGTTTGGGCCAGGGGCTGTTTGGGCAGGGGCTTTGTCTGGCTGAACATGGTCCGCAGCATGGGCGGGGTCAGCAGGGTGGTAAAGACAACCACGCCCATGACGGCGGTAAAGACTTCTGCATTGATCAGGCCCTGGGAAAGGCCAATTGAGGCGACGATCAGTCCGACTTCGCCGCGCGAGATCATGCCGACGCCCAATTGGAGCGCTTCCTGGGTGGTCAGCCCGCCCCAGCGTGCCCCAAGGCCGGCGCCTGCCACTTTGCCGGCGATGGCTACCAGCAGCATCACAAGCAGGAGCAGCCCGCTTTTGCCCAGCAGGCTGCGGGCATCCACTGTCAGGCCTAGCTGGATAAAGAAGACCGGCACAAACAGGGCGTAGGCGATGCTGGAAATCCCGCTCCGGATGCGCTCTTTTTCGGCAGTATGGCCCAGCCAGAGCCCGGCAAAGAAGGCGCCGGTGATGGCTGCCATCTGGCCGAGGGCCTCGGCGGACCAGCCAAAGAAAAACAGGATCACGAGGGCTAAGGAGACCAGGCCCTGGCTGATGGGCAGGCGGCTGACCATTCGACTGAGGCGAGGGAAGAGCCCCCAGCCCAGCAGGGTGGCCATCGCCAGGTAGAGCGCCATCCTGATGACCACCCAGACCACCTGAAGCCAGCCGCCAGAGCCGGGCTGGGTGAGGGCGCTGAAGATCGAAAGACCTAAGATGACCAGGATGTCGTCGAAGACCGCGGCGCCCAGGAGCCCGACGCCCATTTTGCTGCGCAGGACTTTGAGCTCCATCAGAGTCTGGGCAGAGATGCTGACGCTGGTGGCGGAGAGGATCAGCCCGGCGAAAATGGCCCCGCTCAGATCCATGCCAAAGAGCAGGCCGACGCCTGCACCGAGGATCAGCGGGAAAATCACACCCAGGCTGCCGGCCAGCCCGGCGACTTTGCTGGAATTTAGCAGATCGGTGATGTGGAGGTCCATCCCGGCCAGGAACATCAGGAGGAGCACCCCAATTTCGGCGAGATGCCGGATGGTTTCCGGCAGGTAGGCGGCGCTGAACACCGGCCAGCCCAGAATGTTGAGGGCGGTTGGGCCAAGCAGGATGCCCACCAGGAGCTCGCCCAAGACTGCCGGCTGGCCGGCGCGCAGACTGAGGTAGCCGCCCAGTTTGGCAGCAGTAATAACCGCAGAGAGCATAAGGATGAGCGGCAGAAATGTGGACATGCGATTATTGTAACATTGACTGCCGGGGGCGTGACGAACACCGCAGATGGGTCATTGGGATTCACCGTATTAAAGGCCCTATTTGGGGGTGTGAAAGCGGCGGAGCCGCTTTCACACCCCCAAATGGTGTACTTTCACGGTAATTCCAAGAGAGCCCCGCAAATAGCGCTTATTTCGAGCTGATGATAAAAAAGGTGTCAATGATGGATGTTTGTACTATAATAAGTGGAATAGGAGAATTATTATGGAAGATCTGAATCCTGGAGAGATGACAGAACCGGGCTCTGCGGAGCTGCAGGTGGGGAGGAAGGTCCGCGAACTGCGGACACTATCCGGATTTTCACTGCGCATGCTTGCTGAAAAGAGCGGTTTAAATATTAACACGCTCAGCAAAATTGAAAACGGACGGACATCGGCAACGGTGGGCACGCTTCAGTCGCTGGCGATGGCGCTGTGTGTGCCGGTGGCGGCATTTTTTCCGGGCCAAACGCCCTCGAACCGGGCTATTTTCACCCCGCGTTTCAGCCGGCCAGGCACTAATCTGGGCCTGACCTATCTGGAGAACCTGGGCAGCGGTCTGGCAAGTGAGGTGATCCAGCCGTATGTTGTCACCCTGAAACCGGGCGGCAGCAGCGGCGAGCGGATGATGAAGCACAGCGGGCTTGAGTTTGTTTACTGTCTGGAGGGGAAAGTGGGTTACCGCCTGGATTATGAAACCTTCACACTTAACCCGGGTGACAGTCTTTTGTTCCTGGCCGAAACACCGCATTTCTGGCACAATCTTGAACCTGAAAACTCGAAAATCCTGTTGATTTTGTGTCCCAACGAACAGCACCAGGAACTGCAGCGCACCCATTTCGAACCTCCAGAATCACCGACCTCTGACAGCTCGGACGAATAGTCAGGCTTTTTTTATGGACCGAATCCTGCCAACACCCTGGCAGATCTTTGGAGAGTTTTTACGCCTGGGGGCGACCGCTTTTGGCGGGCCGTCGATGGTGGTGTATATTCGCGAGCTGGCGGTGGAAAAGAAGCACTGGTTGAGCGAGGAGGAATTTCGCCAGGGAGCTGCACTCTGCCAGATGATCCCGGGGGCGACTGCCATGCAGGCGGCGGCCTATGTCGGGCTGCGGGCAGGCGGGTTGGCTGGGGCGGCGGCCAGCTTTTTGGGCTTTGGTTTGCCTGCGTTTGGGCTGATGTTCTGCTTTGCTTTTCTGTACGCCCAAACCGGCACGCTGCCGGCGGTTGTGTCTGTCTTCAGCGGGCTGCAGGCGGTCGTAGTGGCAATTGTGGCCAATGCGGCTTACTCCTTTGGCAAAACAACGCTCAAAAATTGGCGCCACCTGGCCATTGCGGCCGCGGCCGGCGGAATGTTCTGGTTTAATGTCCATCCCGGGCTGGTGATCCTGTTGGCGGGCGGGCTTGGCTGGCTGATTTTGCCGCAGCCGACGCTCGACCGGCTCAAGACCGGCGTGGTCAGAGCGCTTGAGCTTGAATGGCAAAAGCTGACGCTGATTCTGGGCGGGGTATTGGCTGGGATGGCCGGGTTATATTTTGGGGCACATGACCTGTTCAATCTGGCATTTTTGATGATGCGGGTGGATCTGATGGCTTTTGGCGGCGGCTTTGCCTCGGTTCCGCTGATGTACCACGAGGTTGTGGCTGTTTTTCAGTGGATGGATGGGCAGACCTTTATGAATGGGATTGTCCTCGGGCAGGTGACTCCGGGACCGATCGTGATCACGGCGACCTTTATTGGGTATTTGCTGCAGGGCAGCTTTGGCGCCATCGTGGCAACTTTGGCTGTGTTTACACCATCGTTTTTGTTGGTGGTGGGGCTTGCGCCGTATTATTCAAGGTTTTCCGGTTCGGCGCTGCTGCACAAGCTGCAGCGGGGTGTGCTGTGTTCATTTGTCGGTTTGCTGATTTCAGTGGGGGTGCGCCTGGGTACGCAGGTGGAATGGGATCTGGTTCACGGGCTGATTGCGCTTGTGGGGTTGGCCGCTCTGCTGCGCAAGGTCGATATTCTGTGGATCGTCGCAGCGGGGATTGGGCTATCGCTGTTGTTTATTCGCTAAAAATTACTATCCACAAATTTTAGTACGAATACACGAAATACCGTCAGTTCGGGATAAGAGATTTTGGGGTATTTTTTGGGTGGCTACGCCACCCAAAAAATACCCCAAATAACCTCTTTTCGAACTAGCAGAACTGGCGTGAAAAAGGTGCCTGGGGATGGCCTTTTCGGGTATTCGTGGGATATTCGAGGATGGTTTTGCCAATCTGTGCGTTATAGATTTGGAATTCCTGTTTCTCTCTGGCGATTACGGAGAAATTGTGTCATAATTGGCGAAATGGAAACACTTAAACGCACACTGCTTCTATCTATTTTGATCCTATTTTTGGCGGCCTGCGGGTCGTCTGCTGAGCCGCCGGTTTCACCGGCTGATGGGCAAGGCAGCCACCCGGCTGGGGGGCATGCTGGTGGCGCTGAACCGCTCGCTGATGTCGCTCTTGAGGCTGGGAAGAGCGCTCCGACCTCTGAGCCAGCGGCTGAGCTGACGCACACCCCCGAGCGGACTGCGACCTCTGGCCCGGCTGCCGTTCCCAGCCCGACCGCCGCCCATGTGCATGCCGAGCCCAGCCCAACCCTGTCTGGGAATGCGCTTCAGCCTAGCCCGACCCCAGGGTTTGAAGTGCCGTTAGATCTGGTTTTGCTCGAACCTGCCCACCAATCGGTGACGAAAAATACGCTTTTCCGGTTAAGCTGGCAGGCGTATCCTGGAGCTGCCTATTATGAAGTTCTGCTGCTCCACGATCATGCCCATGCCTTTCTGGATCATGAGCGGGTGGAAGGGACATCTTTTGCTTTTTCCAAAGCACAGCAGCCCGGCGATTATGATTGGGTGGTTGAGGCTTTTAACACCGCCGGCGAAAAAATTGCCTCCAGCCCAGGCTGGTATTTCAGCGTGGAGCCGTAATCGCTCCCTGCTCTGAGAGCAGTCTGCCTGGGCTGCTGGTTGGACTTTGTAGGGCAAGATATTAAACGCAGTGCGGGTTAGTCCGAAAATTGGTTGTTTTGGGTGGCTATGCCACCCAAAAATCTCTTATCCCGAACTGACGGTATTCAGGAACCGTGGTACGCTGCGTTTTCGAGACCGCGCAGGATCAGGAGAACGACTGCCGAGATGCCCAGGAGCAGAATTGACAGCCCGATTGCGAGTCCCAGGTTACTTTCAAAGCCGACAAAAATTGCCAGGGGGATGGTTTGGGTGCGGCCTTCCAGATTGCCGGCAAAGACGATGGTGGCGCCAAACTCACCAAAGCCGCGGGCCCAGGACAGGATCAGGCCGCTGAGTATGGCGCGCCAGGCCAGAGGCAGCATGATATGCCTGAAAAGCTGCCATTCGGTAGCGCCTTCGGTATAGGCGGCCTCGGCAAGCTGGGGCTCGATGGCGGAAAAACCCAGGCGCGCCGCCCGGATAAACAGTGGAGCCGCGACCACCGTCTGAGCGATTACTACCGCGCTGGTGGTGAATGCCAGGCGCAGCCCGGCGGCGTTTAGGGCACTGCCGAGCAGACCATTGCGCCCAAAGGCCAGCAGCAGACCGATGCCGGCGATAAGAGGCGGAAGGACGATCGGCAGGTCCAGCATAAGTTCCAGCGGCGCTTTCCAGGCTGAACGCCAGCGTGACAGGATGTATGCCAGCGGTGTTCCGGTCAGCAGGATGAAGGTCGAACTGACCAGGCTGGTGCTCAAACTCAGCCAGACCGCCTGGCCGAGACTGGGGTTGTCGAAATAGGCCTGCATGTTGACCAGCAAGCCGCGCCAGAAGATGGCCGCCAGAGGGATGAACATCAGCGCGCTCAAAAGAGCGGCTGGCAGGAGAAACCAGGCGTTGAAGGGCAGGAGGGTAACCCAATGGATGGGCCGGCTCCGACGCTTGTCGAAGCCGGCCTTTGGTTCTGTTTCGCTCAAGGCGAACCGTTACTTAATTCCAGGCAGGAAGCCAAAACTCTGCAGCACAGCCTGGCCTTCAACTGACATGACAAAGTCAATAAATTTCTGCGCGTCTGCGGGCAGGCGAGCAGCGCTCAGTGGGGCAATGGTGAATTTGACCAGCAGATTCAATTCGTCTGGAATCAAGAGTGTGTCCAGTTCCGGAGCGATGGTGGCATCTGAGACATAGACAATGCCGGCGTCGGCTTCGCCAAGTTTGATTTTTGAGACGATGGGGGCAACACCCAGTTCTTTGGAGATGACATTGGCCAGGAGGTTGTCCTTGTATCCGCCGCCAAATTTTGCATCCAGCTTACCCAGGACGGTGTCGGTGTATTTGCCCACGGGGACTTCGGGGGCGGCAATGATCAACTTGAGACCAGAGCGGGCCAGATCTTCGAGGGATTGGATATTGCCGGGGTTGCCAGCTGGCAGGATGACGATCAGCCGGTTGGTGGCAAATGTGTGCACTTGATCGGCGATCACCAGTCCAGCGGTGGCTGCTTCGGTCATATCTTTTTCGCTGGCAGATATAAAGACATCGCCGGGGGCGCCTTCTGCGATTTGCATCCGGTGGGTGGGCGAGTGGCCCATTTCAAAAGCAACCTTGCCGCCGGCAGCCTGGAAGGCTTTGCCAAGCGCCTTGGCGGCCTCGGTCAGTGCGCCGGGGGTAAAGACTTTGATGGATTCTGCCGGGACCGGGACAGCTTCCCAGCGCAGGGCGGCGGTGGTGGCTACCAGACCGGCTTTTTCAAAGGTCAATTCAATATCCAGGCCCTGACCGGGTTTGAAATCGGCGGATCGCGGGGTGCACATCAGGTGCAGGCCGCCGGGCTTCAGCTCGACACTGCCGCCAGCCGGGACATCGATGGCTTCAACCGGGACCATGACGCTGTTGCCGGCGGAATCCTGAGTTGTGGTATGCAGTTCGACCTTGCCGCAGGCGCTGGTTGCCGCTGTGGCGGAGATCAGCCGGTCGGCTTCGAGGCCATCGTTGTGGATAATCATGTAAAAAGCACCTGCATCGGCGATCATGGGGGAGGGGCGGCCCCAGACCGTTTCAACCCGAATTTGGGAAGCGGCGACGGGTGCGGCGGTTGGTTGGACTTCTGCCGGAGATTGAACATCGGCAGAAGGGGCGGCCGTTGGCTGGGCGCAGCCCGCCAGCAGGGTAATAAGAAGCAAAAGCGACAGCAGGCGAAAAAGGTTCATTATTGATCTCCTCGGGTGTGATGTTGTTGGGATTTAGAAATCTAAAGAATCTAAGACTGTGGCGGTCTTGACTTTGCGAATTATATCACAAGATGTCATATAATAATCATAAAATGTCAAGAAATTTGACTATTCTATAAATACAACAAAGAGAGGGACTTTGGTCGTCCAAAGTCCCTCTCTTTGAAAATTTCTCCCTAATTTGTCAGGAAATCAGGGTTCCACAGGGAATCCATCCAGCCGCCAGGCGTTGAAACCGCCGCGAATGGCTGAAACGTTCTTGAAGCCGAGGTCGATCAGATCCTGCGCCACACGGGCGCTTGATTCCTCAGAGGGTCAGGTGCAGTAGGTGATGATCCACTGGTTGGGATCCAATTCGGCCTGGCGGGTGCTGAGATCCGTTTCCGGGAAGGAGATTGAGCCGGCGATGTGGCTGGCGGCGTAGGCTTCGGCTGCCCGCACATCCAGAATGATCGCTTTGCCGTCATCCAGGGCGGCTTTGGCATCGACTGGCGAGACCCGGTTGATGTTTGGGTAGGGCAGAGTGGGGTCATTGGTTGGGACGGCGGCGGTTTGCGGAGTGCCGGTCTGGAGGATGAGGATCACGGCGGCGGCCAGAATGAGCAGCCCGCCTGCGATCAGAATAAAAATGGGTAAGTTGGATTTGGTTTTTTGTTTGCGTTTCTTCATCGGTTGTTCCTGTTGGGGGAATTATACCTGAGTTGGGTCTTTGTGGGGAATGGCGGGGCATCGCGCTGGGGCGGCTAAAAGCCATCCTGGAGGATGAGGCGGGCGGCAGCCTGGCCGGAGAGGGTGACCATCGGGACGCCGCCGCCGGGGTGGACAGTGCCGCCGGCGAAATAGAGGCCATTGAGGAGCGGGTCGCGGTTGTGGGGGCGTAAGAAGGCGGCCCAGCGGTTGTTGGATGACGCGCCATAGAGGGCGCCGCGCTGGGCGCCGCTGAGGGTTTCGATTTCAATGGGGGTCAGGATGTGTTCAACCTCGATTTTGCCGGAGAGATCAAAGCCGCGGCGGGCGAGCAGGTCAAGAACGAGCTGGCGGTAGCCCGCTTTACGGACAGACCAGTCCCAGCCCTGGCCGGGCTCGGCGCTGAGGGCTGGGACGTTGACCAGCACAAACCAGTTTTCGCAGCCGGGCGGGGCATCAGTGGGGGTGCTTTTGCTGGAGATGGCGGCGTAAATAGTTGGCTCGCTGGGGGGCATCTGGCGGCGGAAGATCTGCTCGAACTCGAGAGGGTAATCGCTGGAGAAGAAGATGTTGTGGTGGGCCAGTTGGGGGTGCTGGCCGCGGACCCCGAGCATGAGGATAAAACCTGAACCAGAAGGCTGAGCCTGGGCCAGGAAGCGGGCCTGGCGGGCAACCCGCTGGTTCTGGTCAAGGCTGGCGGGCATGAGTTTCGCATAGGTATTGGCGGCGTCGAGATTCGAGAGGACGGCGCTGGCGGCCAGGCGGCTGCCGCTGGCGAGAATCACTCCCTGCACCTGACCGGACTGCACGTCCAGGCTGCGGACGGGGGTGCTGGTGCGGATTTCGACACCCAGTTCGAGGGCCAGCCGCTCGTAAGCCCGGGCGATCTGGTAAATGCCGCCGGCCGGGTACCAGACGCCCTGGTTAAGCTCCAAGTGGGCGATGACATTGAGGGTAGCGGGCGCCTGATAGGGGCTGGCGCCGACATAGGTGGCGAAGCGGCCGAGGAGCTGGCGCAGTTCGAGGGAGCGGACATGGCTCTGGATGGCGCTCTGCATGCTGCGCAGACCGTCTACAGCCAGCCAGTCTTTGACCGGGACGCGGGCAAAGCTGCGCCAGGTGGGCGGTTGGTCGAAGATGAAGACCGGGGCAGTGATGCGGAAGAGACGGGCGGCGTACGCTAAAAAGCGCTGGTAGCCCTGGACATCGGCAGGCTCAATGGCGGCGATCTGCTCCAGGGTGTGGGAGGGTTCGCTCTGGATATTGAGGACCCTACCGCCGGGATAGAAGTAGCGGGTCAGCGGGTCGAGCGGGTGCAGGTCAAGATAATCTTCCAGCCGGCGGCCGGCTGCAGCAAACAGGGCTTCGAAGGCCGGGCGCAGGGTGATGACAGATGGGCCGGTGTCGAAGCGATAGCCGCCCAACTGCAGCTCGCTCATCTTGCCGCCGACCTGGGGGTTCTTTTCGAGCACGGTCACCCGCCGCCCGGCTGCTGCCAGGTGAATGGCGGCGCTCAGTCCGCCGATGCCTGCGCCGATGATCAGGATCGGTTTTTGGGTTGTTATACTGGGGGTACGGTTCATACCTGGATTATAAAGGATGATGTGGAAAATAATCAAAACGCAAGGTTGCAGGGGGAGCAGAGACGCAATTAAGTGAGGGAAGTCTCACCTCTCGGGCGGGGAGGGCTGACTGGCTTGTTTGGGGTACAATCAGGGCTACGGAGAATTTATAAATGAACACGAAATTGAAACAAGTTGTGATGATTACCGGCGGCAACAGCGGGGTGGGTTTTGCGGCTGCTTCCCGGTTTGCTGCACAGGGTTTTCATGTTGTGCTGGCAGTCCGCAGCCAGCATAACGGTGCGCAGGCGATCCAGCGGATCCAGGCCAAACAGCCGGATGCCAGTCTGGAGACGATCCCGCTGGACCTGGCGTCTTTCGCCTCGATCCGGCAGTGTGTTGAGACTTTTGCTACCCGACGCCTGAATCTGAATATCCTGATAAACCACGCCGGCGGTTTGGTGGCGGGTAAGCAGCCCAGCTTCACCATTGATGGCTTTGAAATGACCTTTGGGACGAACCATCTGGGCCATTTTCTGCTGACCAACCTGCTGCTGGATGATTTGAAACGCTCGGCGCCAGCCCGGGTGATCACGGTTTCCTCGCAGCTCCATGACCCAGAGTATGCGGGCGGGCCAAAAGTGGACTTCGATTACGCCAACCTGAAGGGCGAGAAATATTACAACGCCAATGTGTTTTACCGCAATTCGAAGCTGGCCAATGTCTGGTTTGCGTATGAGCTGCAGCGCCGGGTAGCTGGCAGCGGGGTGACCTCGAATGTGGTCTGCCCGGGGTTTGTGCCGGCCTCGATTGCCGAGCGGCGCAAGTCAAGTCTGGAGCAGTTCTTTTACCGCCAGGTGTTGAGCAGGATGCCGTTCGCGCGTTCGCTGGAGCAGGCGGCAGACAATTATCTGACGGCGGCGACCGACCCGCGCTACGAAAGCAGCGGAGGCAAGTTTATCGTGGATGGACAGGAGAAGCTCTCGAGCCGCGAATCGTATGATGAAGAAAAGGCCTGCCGTCTGTGGGAGGCCAGCAGCAATTGGTGTGGGTTGGAGTGAGGAATAGGCGCAATATATGACGAGCCTGCTCGCCATATTGCGCCAGGCAGCGTGTTCGAGCGGACTGGCTGGCTTCTGAAGGCCAAAATAACGTTATAATAGAGTCAAATCTTAGCTCGGAAAGGCTTAAAAAATGCCCGACTCATCTACCTTGCAACCCAATTCTCGCCACTGTTTTGTGTGTGGTTTGGAAAACCCTGCCGGGCTGCACCTGCGTTTTTATCAGACCGGACCAGAAGAAGTTACGACGACCATTACCGCCCCTGAGAACTACCAGGGTTTTCCTGGGGTGGTGCACGGCGGGATTGTGGCTGCCATGCTGGACGAGGCCGCCGGGCGCTGCCTGATGGGCAGCGAAGACCAGCCGCGCTTTATGTTTACTGCCAAGTTGGAAGTGCGCTACCGCCAGAATGTGCCGGTTGGTCAGCCGCTTCGGATTGTGGGCCGGGCAGTGCGCAGTAAAGGCCGATCAGCCGAAACCCAGGCCTTCATTTACGACGCTCAAGACCGGGTGCTGGCGGAAGCCACTGCCCTGATGGTGGATGTACCCGCCAATGCTTTTGATTCAACCAACCTGGACGAACTGGGTTGGAAAGTTTATCCGGAATAAGGACTGCCATGATTATTGAATATCATCGACCTGAAAAACTGGAAGAAGCCCTGGCGCTGCTCGGCCGGACCGACCCGCAGAGCCTGGCCATGGGCGGCGGTACGGTGCTGACCCAGCCGGAGGCGCACCTGCGCACGCCGCTGGTGAGCGCTGGCGCTTCGTTTGGAGTGGTGGATCTGCAGGCACTTGGGCTGGACGGTATCAGCCGGAGCGGGCGCAGTCTGGTGGTAGGTGCGACAGCCCGCCTGCAGAGTCTGCTGGCGGAGCCCGATCTGCCCCAGGCCCTGCGCCAGGCGTTGGAGCTGGAAGCCAGCGCCAACCTGCGCCAGGCAGCCACCCTGGCTGGCAGGCTGGTATCGGCAGATGGCCGTTCGCCGTTGGCCGCGGTGATGCTGGCACTTGACACGGACGTGACGATCCGGGCGGCGGCCGGGCCGGAGCAGGTCTATGGTCTGGGCGATTTGCTGCCTTTGCGAGCAGATGTGCTGCAGGGCAGGCTGATCACCAGCCTGAGTTTTCCACTGCAGGTCAAGACCGCCTATGCCTATTCGGCCCGCACCCCGGCAGACCGGCCGGTGGTGTGTGCGGCCCTGGCGCGGTGGCCTTCCGGGCGGGTGCGCCTGGCCCTGGGTGGTTTTGGGGCTCTGCCCCTGCTGGTTTTGGACGGTCCTGAGGCTGGCGGTTTGGAGACTGCCGCGCGCAGTGCCTACGCCTATGCCGGCGATCAGTGGGCCTCGGCAGAATATCGCTCAGCGGTGGCTGGCGAGCTGGCAGGACGCTGTCTGGAAAATTTGAACTAAACAGCAAACTGCTCGCAGCCCCCGACATTTGGGGCCGGTGTGTGTTTTTATTCGCAAGCAAAAATTTTTAAGGAACTCTGAGTAACCCTATGACCATCACTTTTGGTTTTGAACTGCAAGAAGAACGCCAAATTCCTGAATTGAATCTGACCGCCAGCCTGTACCGACATGCCCGTACTGGCGCCCGCCTGTTTTCGATCAGCAATGACGATGAGAACAAAGTTTTCGGGATCAACTTTCGCACCCCGCCGACCGATTCCACCGGTTTGCCGCACATCATGGAACATTCGGTTTTGTGCGGATCCGAGCGTTTCCCGGTGCGAGAGCCGTTCATTGAACTTTCCAAAGGTTCGCTTAAGACCTTTTTGAATGCCATGACCTTTTCCGATAAGACCTGCTACCCGATCGCCAGCCAGAACCTGCAGGATTTTTACAATCTGGTGGATGTGTATGTCGACGCGGTCTTGCACCCGCTGCTTTCCGAGTACACCCTGCTGCAAGAGGGCTGGCATTACGAGCTGGACAGCCTGGAAGGCCCGTTGAGTTACAAAGGGGTGGTTTTTAATGAAATGAAAGGCGCATATTCCTCGGCAGACAACCGGCTGGCAAGCGTGACTCAGGAAGCGCTCTTCCCGGGGCATGTCTACGGCCTGGATTCGGGTGGAAACCCGGCGGTTATGCCCGACCTGACCTACCAGCAGTTCAAGGATTACCACGCCACCTACTACCACCCGTCCAATTCATTCATTTACTTTTACGGGGATGATGACCCGACCGAGCGGCTGCGCCGGATGGATGCTTATCTGGCAGGGTATGAGGCGAACCCGTTCGATTCGAGCGTGGCGCTCTACACGCCTTTCGATCAGCCGCGGCGCCAAAACTATGCTTATGATGCTGGCGAAGAAAGTGGCGAAGCGAAATCGCAGGCTGTGGTGAGCTGGGTTTTGGGCGAGCCGCAGGATGTGGAGCGGGCTTTGGCGGTGGATATACTGGAATTTGTGTTGATTGGCACCCCGGCTTCCCCGCTGCGCAAAGCCCTGGTCGATTCTGGTCTGGGTGAAGATCTGGCGGGTTTTGGGCTCGATACGCACCTGCGCCAGTTTGCCTTTTCAACTGGCTTGAAAGGTATTCACAGCGAGAATGCATCTCAGGTAGAAGCCCTGGTGCTGGAAACGCTTCGGCAGCTCTGCCAGGACGGGATTGCGTCTGAAACCCTGTCCGCTTCTTTGAATACGGTTGAGTTTTATCTGCGCGAGAACAATACCGGTTCTTTCCCGCGCGGTTTGGCCCTGATGCTGCGCAGTCTGGGTTCCTGGATTTATGAGCGTGATCCCTTTGGCCCACTGGCATTTGAGGCCCCCTTGAATGCTATTAAAACCCGGGTGGCAGCCGGCGAACGCTATTTCGAAAACCTGATTGCTGAATTAATGCTCAACAATCCGCACCGGGCGACAGTTCTGCTGGAG
>Ga0268298_10002285_pt1 | contig 21115 bp, 20 predicted proteins | sample WWTPWeurt_MetaG_FD_194462 | JGI IMG/M metagenome (GOLD analysis project Ga0268298, IMG submission 194462) | Activated sludge microbial communities from WWTP in Nijmegen, Gelderland, Netherland - WWTP Weurt | ecosystem: Engineered > WWTP > Aerobic digester > Activated sludge | place... | reverse complement strand
GGTTGGGATGGGGGTGAAAGTTGGGCGCGGGGTGGCTGTCGGTGGGCGGGTGGGCGTTGGTGTTGGGCTCGATTTCGGTCCCTCCACCAGCGGCATCACAACCGGTTCAACAAAGCCGCGATCAACAGCCTGGCAGGCCTGACCGATCACAGCCGCGACCAAAAGCAGCCCGCCAAACAGCAGGAAGGCCCGTCTGGTCAGGTTCATCTAGGACCCGTTAAAAAATTAAGCTCCGCCATCGCCATAATATTTGGGATCGGTCGGTGTTGCCCCCGATGGATCCCAGACATAGACCCAATCGCCTACCTGTGCCCAATCGAACAGCCAGTGGGCGTCGCCGGGGGAAAGGTTCACACAGCCATGCGACTGCTGGTAGCCGAAACGGGTGCGCCAGTATGCGGCATGCAGGGCCCGGGCCTGGTCGTAGTACATTGTCCAGGGCACATCTTGCAGGTAATAGTAATCAGAGCGGTCGCCGGCGAATGCTCCGGACATGGGGGTGCTTTCCAGCTTGTTGCGAATCTGGAACACACCCGGGCGAGTAAAAAAGGGATCGATGCCGGTGGCAATCATGGTGGCGAAGACGAGCTGGTTGTTTTCGTAAACCGCCAGGGTTTGTTCAAAGAGGTTAACCTCAATCCAGCGGTTCCCCGTGACGCCCTCGGGTGGGGTTGGGTTGGGCAGAACTCTGGCGATCATGCGTTGTTCAACCCATTGGCCTGGACCAACCAGGTACCATTCTACATTGTCTGCTTGCTGGGTGGCGTATATTTGAACAGGTTGATACGGATACAGGAGGGGGGCGTCGGCCTCAGGGGCGTTGTAGCCTGGAGCGGCTTTGGGGCGCAGGTCTGAAACCAGCGGCATAATCCAGCCAAAAGGCCGTTCCGGCGTGCGGCGGAACACCAGTCCCTGAAAACGATTGGTGCCTCCCACCCGGGTTGCCACATCCCGGCCAGCAACCCATCCTCCATCCCGGAGCATAAAATAATCGGGTTTGGCGCTGCCTTCATCGTAGGCGACATCGACATAAGAAATGTAGCGTAAATCACCCGGCTCGATGTAATAGGAAGCGTTCTGGTTTGCTCTGGCATCATCCAGTGTGCCGAAGACCGGGGTGGACGTGCCTTTGGGAAGCATGGCATAAGAATAAGGCACCGCAGCCAGTGCGACGGGTGACTGTGCAGCGGGCAGTGGGCGAAGCGGGAGGGGCATGCCCTGTTTGGCCTGCTGGGCGCGGACGGTGGAAGGGCCAATGGCTAAACAGTTTTCTGGCTCTGCCTGGTAAACTCCTGGCAGGCAGAGCACGCCTGGCGTGGATGGATCTGCCGCCATGGCTCTGGCCGGGTTGAACAGGCAAAAAGCAGCGACGGCGGCCAGGGCGAATAAAATCTTGCTGAGGGGTAAACGATAATCAGTCATAGCTGGGAATTATACCTTTTGATGATGAAAATTGGATGATTTTTGGTTTTTCTGCCTATCCGCCCCATTTGGCCTATCCACAGGTATAATTTGGGCGCATACTGCTTCAGGAGTCAAGTAAACGGAATGGCAACCCCACAAAACCTCACCCAAGTACAAATCTGGCTGCTGGCGACCCGGCCGCGAACGCTGCCGGCGGCGGCGGCGCCTGTCTTGATGGCTTCTGCGATAGCTTTCGCGGAAGGGAAATTTGCCCTGCCGGCTGCATTGGCAGCCCTGGCAGGGGCGCTGCTGCTGCAAATTGGCGCCAACCTGGCGAACGATGTTTTTGATTTTCATCGCGGCGCTGATACTGCCGAGCGACTAGGCCCAACCCGTGTCACGCAATCCGGGCTGCTCACCCCTCGCCAGGTATTGATTGGCATGTGGGTGACATTTGGTCTGGCGGCAGTCGCCGGGCTTTATCTGATCTCACTGGTCGGCTGGCCGGTGCTGGCGATTGGGGTGCTCTCGATCCTGGCTGCCATCGCATACAGCGGTGGTCCGCTGCCTTTTGGTTACTTTGGTCTGGGTGATCTGGTTGTGTTTATTTTCTTTGGCCCGGTTGCGGTTGGCGGCACATATTATGTCCAAGCCGGGGATGTCAGCCTGGCTGCCTGGCTGGCTTCCATTCCGTTGGGGCTGCTGGCTTCAGCTATTCTGGTGGTGAACAATCTGCGCGATATTGAAACCGACCAGCGGGCCGGTAAGCACACCCTGGCGGTGCGGATTGGCGTCGAGGCCACCCGTTGGGAATACTCCATTCTGGTTGGGGCATCTTTTCTGGCGGCGCCGCTGATGGCTGTGGCCGGAGCAGCCCCAATCTGGGTGGTGTTGAGCTGGCTGGGGCTGCCATTTGCTGCAAAACTGCTGCGCATTGTATGGAATCAGAAAGGACGCCCGCTAAACCAGGCTCTGGGCGGAACCGGGCAGCTTGAACTGCTCTTCGGCGTGCTGATGGGGCTGGGCTGGGTGATTGCAGCTCTGCTTGGCTGATCTCGGCTTTTCAGTCCAGAATATCTGAATATTCGCGCAGCACCGTTTCATAATCCTGAACTACCAGATCCCAGGGTTTGGTTTTGGTTGTCAGGATAAGCTCTAGGGCTCGCAGCCGGCCGCTGCAGTTGTGGCTGTTGGCCAGGCGTTCACTTACCCGCAGCTGCTGGCTGAGGCCGACGCTCATGGTGGTCAGAAAGCCCAGCACCGCCGCCAGGATACAGGATATCCGCCATCCGGGAACCCCGCTGCCAATGATCGGCCCGTTTGCCACAGTCAGACCGGTGATCAGGGTGCCCAGGGCAGAGCCGGACAGGCTGGTCAGGACCAGAACCAGGTTAAGCCGCTTGTATCCGGCGGATGCTTTTTGGGCTTTTGCCAGGCTGTTCTGGAGGTGGGTGATAAATGTGTTTTGGGCCATTGGGGTGTCGGTCATGTGGGGGATCCTTTCATCTGCCAATTAATGACTAATTTTACCAGTTTATTCGGGTATCAGGCGGGGTTTTACAGCCTTCGGGAAGTCTGACCGAATGCTTGAGGGTGATTCCAAATAAGCCAAATTCTTGATAAAACACAGGCGGTTTGTGGTAAACTTATATCTTGGTTGTCTTTGCGTACCAACAGGATCGGATGGATACGCAGATGCGCTAAATGAACCTCAGCGATCTGGATAGATCGAAATCATACTTTTTTATTACCCTGGAGGATCTAAATGTCAAAAAAATGGGTGTATTTGTTCGATGAAGTTGCTCAGGCTGAAGCCTACGCCGGAGATTGGGAAGGCGTGCGCACCCTGTTGGGTGGCAAGGGCTCTGGCCTGGCCGACATGACCCGTGCCGGTGTTCCGGTTCCCCCCGGCTTCACCATCACCACGGAAGCCTGCAACGAATACCGCAAGTCCGGCAATTTCCCCGCCGGAATGTGGGATCAGGCTCTGGCTGCGCTGGCAGTCACCGAGCAGAAGACCGGCAAGAAGTTTGGCTCTCCCGCCAACCCCCTGCTCGTTTCCTGCCGTTCGGGCGCCAAGTTCTCGATGCCCGGTATGATGAATACCATTCTGAACATCGGTATGAATGATACTGTTGTTGAAGGTATGATCAACCTGACTGGTAACCCCCGCTTTGTGTGGGATTCTTACCGCCGCCTGGTTGAAATGTTCGGTACCACCGTGTTCGATCTCGAAGATGAAATCTTTGAGCACCCGATGGCTGCGTATAAAGCTCAGAAGGGTTACAAAGTGGATACTCAGATGACTGCCGAAGACTGGCAGGCGCTGGTTGCCGAATTCAAATCGCTCTTCAAGAAGCATGTTGGCGAGGACTTCCCCCAGGATGTCTACAAACAGCTCGAACTGTCCACCAAGGCAGTCTTCAATTCCTGGATGGCGGACAAGGCTGTGACCTATCGCAAGAAAGAAAAAATCTCTGAAGACCTCGGCACCGCAGTCAATATCGTGACTATGGTCTTTGGTAACATGGGCAACGACTCGGCCACTGGTGTTGCGTTCACCCGCGACCCATCGACCGGCGATCGCAAGATGATGGGCGAGTACCTCATCAACGCCCAGGGCGAAGACGTTGTTGCCGGTATCCGCAACACCGACCCGGTGGAAAAAATGGGCGAGACCATGCCCGAAGTTTACAAGCAGTTCATGGAGATTTCCGGCCGTCTGGAAAAGCATTATCGTGACGTTCAGGACGTGGAATTCACCGTTGAACGCGGCAAACTCTGGATGTTGCAGACCCGCAATGCCAAGCGCACCGGTGCTGCCGCCGTCAAGATTGCCGTGGACATGGCCAACGATGGCCTGATCTCCAGAGAAGAAGCCATTCTGCGTGTCAGCGCCGATCAGGTCGATTTCCTGCTCCACCCCCAGTTTGACCCCAATGCCAAGCGCGATGCCGCCAAGTCGGGCAAGCTCTTTGGCAAGGGCGTCAACGCCTCCCCAGGTGCGGCTGTTGGCCAGATCTACTTCGACGCCAATACCGCCGAGCGGATGGCCAAGGAACAGAAGCAAAACGTCATTATGGTGCGGCCCTTCACCAAGCCCGATGATGTTCACGGTATGATCGCCTCGCAGGGTGTTTTGACCAGCGAAGGCGGCGCCAGCTCGCACGCCGCCGTGGTTGCCCGCCAGTTCGGCATCCCCTGCGTTGTCGGCGCCAGCGCCATCAAGATCAACCTGGAAAACCGCACCATGCAGTCTGCCGGTGTGGTTGCCCACGAAGGTGATTGGATCTCGGTTGACGGCGCCACTGGCGAAGTCTTCCTGGGACGCATTCCCACCCAGCAGCCCAACCTGGAAGAACAGAAAGACCTGCTGACCCTCTTGACCTGGGCCGATGAAGTTTGCGCTCGCCCCGAAATTCGTGTCCTGCCCACCGGCGAAAAGAGCCGCGGCTTGCAGGTTTGGGCCAACGCCGACTATCCCAAGGATGCCCGCCGCGCTCGCTCTTACGGCGCCGTTGGTATCGGCCTGTGCCGCACCGAGCACATGTTCTTTGAGCCCGAGCGTCTGCCCACCGTCCAGAAGATGATCCTGGCCGAAACCTCCGAAGAACGCACTGCCGCCCTGGACATCTTGCTGCCCAGCCAGCGCTCAGACTTCGATGGCCTCTTCGATGCCATGAATGGTCACCCGGTGATCATCCGCCTGATCGATCCCCCACTGCATGAGTTCATGCCCGATGAAGAAAAGCTTCTCGAAGAAGTCATCACCATGAAGGTCAAGGGCGAAACCGAAGGCCTGGCAGCCAAGGAAAAACTGCTGTCTGCCATCAAGGGCATGCACGAATCCAACCCGATGATGGGTCTGCGCGGCGTTCGTCTGAGCATCGCCATGCCCGAAATCGTTGAAATGCAGGTGCGCGCCATCTTCGAAGCCGCCGCCGACTGCACCCTGCGCGGTGTTGTGGTTCATCCCGAAGTGATGATCCCCCTGACCGGCACGGTCAACGAGTTGAAGTGGATCCAGCCCCGTTTGGAGCGGATCGCCTCTGCCGTGATGGGTGAGAAGAAGGTCAACTTCTCGTACAAGTTCGGCACCATGATCGAAATCCCGCGCGCCGCAGTCACTGCCGCCGAGATTGCAACCCTGGCCGAATTCTTCTCCTTCGGCACCAATGACCTGACCCAGATGACCTTTGGCTACAGCCGCGATGACGCCGAGCGCAACTTCCTCGTCATTTATGTCGAGCAGAAGATCCTGCCCGTCAACCCGTTCCAGACCCTGGATCGCGAAGGCGTTGGCAAGCTGATGAGCATGGCTGTCAACGACGGCCGCAAGACCCGCCCCAACCTGGAAGTGGGTATCTGCGGTGAGCACGGTGGTGATCCCAGCTCGATTGAGTTCTGCCACATGATCGGCAACAACTATGTTAGCTGCTCGCCCTTCCGTGTTCCGATCGCCCGCCTGGCGGCTGCTCATGCAGCCCTCAAGCATGCCGGAACCTCGGTTGCTGAAGACAAGTAAATTCGTTTGAAACAATTTCGGGCGCAGGTAAAAACTGCGCCCGGATTGATTCATAAGGAGAAATGTAATGGACACTGAAACCCCCTTGATCCCTCGTAAAGTTTTGTTTGGTAACCCGGAAAAAGCTCTGGCGCGCCTCAGCCCGGATGGCAAGTTCTTGAGTTATCTCGCCCCGGTCAACGGGGTGTTGAACGTCTGGGTAGCCCCGGTGGATGCCCTCAAGTCTGCCAGACCGGTCACTGCAGATACCGTTCGCGGTATCCGGACTTATCATTGGGCATATTCCAATCAGCACATTTGCTTTCTACAGGATAAAGGCGGCGACGAAAATTGGCGCCTGTACAGCGTGGATATTATCAGCGGTCAGGTTCTGGATCTGACGCCGATCGAGAAAGTCCAGGCTCGCCTGCTGCAGCTCAGCCCTGAATTCCCCGGCGAGGCCCTGGTTGCTCTGAATGACCGCAATGAGCAGCTGCATGACGTCTACCGCTTAAATCTGGCAACCGGTGAGCGCAGTCTGGTGGAGAAAAATGAGGTCGGTTTTGCGGATTATGTTTGTGACAACCAACTCCAGGTGCGCCTGGCAATGGCGATGACGCCGGATGGCGGGATCACAGTTTTGAGGCGTACGGCAAGCGGCGATTGGGCAGAGTTTATGCAGGTTGGTATGGAAGATACCCTGACCACCAATCCAGTTGGTTTTGATCTGAGCGGCGATTACCTGTATTTGCTCGACAGCCGGCAGCGGGATACATCGGCTTTATTCCAGGTAAACCTGCAGGATGGCCAAACTGAACTGCTGGCAGAAGACCCCAGAGCTGATGCAGCCGGCGCCATGCTGCATCCCAGCACCCATGCAGTGCAGGCAGTTCGCTTTGACTATGACCGGGTGCGCTGGCAGGTTCTGGACCCGGCGATTCAGCCCGACCTGGACTATCTGCGCAGTGTGGCAGACGGCGAAATTGATGTGATCAGCCGGACTTTAGATGACCGTTTCTGGATTGTGGTTTTTGTGATGGATAACGGGCCTGTGCGTTACTATCGTTATGATCACGAAAAGCGCCAGGCAGAGTTTTTGTTTGTCAACCGCAGCGACCTGGAAAATTATCCTCTGGCGAAAATGCATCCAGTTGTCATACCGGCGCGGGATGGTTTAAACCTGGTCAGTTATTACACCCTTCCGGTGGGCAGCGATGAAGGGCAGCCTGGTAAACCCGGTCAGCCCTTGCCCATGGTGCTTTTCGTCCACGGTGGTCCCTGGGGGCGGGATGGCTGGGGCTTGAACCCGTACCACCAATGGTGGGCCAATCGGGGATATGCCGTTCTGGCGGTTAATTTCCGCGGTTCAACCGGGTTTGGCAAGAATTTTACCAATGCCGGCAACCTTGAATGGGGCGGAAAAATGCATGACGACCTGATTGATGCGGTTGAGTGGGCCGTTAATGCTGGAATTGCAGCCCGCGGGCAGGTGGCGATTGCTGGCGGCAGCTACGGTGGTTATGCCACCCTGGCAGGGCTGACCTTCACCCCAGATACTTTTGCCTGTGGGGTCGACATTGTTGGTCCCTCGAACATTATCACCCTCCTCGAAACAATTCCGCCTTACTGGGCGCCCATGATCAATATGTTCACCAGCCGGGTAGGTGATTTCCGCAGCGAAGAAGGCAAGGCTTTCCTGGCTCAGCGCTCGCCTCTGAATTTTGCCGATCGGATTCGCCGGCCTCTGCTGATTGGGCAGGGCGCCAACGATCCGCGCGTCAAGCAGTCGGAAGCAGATCAAATTGTACAGGCCATGCAGAGCAAGCAAATCCCGGTCTCTTACGTCCTTTATCCGGATGAGGGCCATGGCTTTGCTCGCCCGGAAAACAACCTGTCTTTCAACGCAATTACAGAACTGTTCCTTTCAACGGTGTTGGAAGGCCGGTATGAGCCAATTGGGAGCGACTTTAAGGGCTCCAGCCTGCAGGTTCCGACAGGCGCTGAACAAATTCCCGGCCTGGCAGCTGCTTTAGCTGAACTGGCTGCAGAGCAAGGTGGGTAAGATGGATGTCTTTCAAGCGATTTATCAGCGGGCCTCGGTAGGTAAGGTAAAAAGTGACCCCATTCCCCAGGAGTTAATTGAAAAGCTGCTGGCTGCTGCTGTGCAGGCTCCCAATCATTTTAAAGTGCGTCCCTGGCGCTTCTATGTCATGCGCGGTGCTGCTCGCTCGCGGCTGGGTGATGCGCTGGCCGAAGTGGCACGCCTCCAAAAGCCTGATCTGAGTGCAGAGGGTCTGACGGCTGAACACGATAAAGCCTTGCGCTCCCCGGTGATTATTGCCGTTGGGGTGGACGCGCCCGATAATCCAAAAGTGATTGAGGTGGAGAATATTTGTGCTGTGGCGGCTGCTGTTCAGAATATTCTGCTGGCTGCCGAGGCTCTTGGCCTTGCCACGGTCTGGCGGACGGGACCTGCGGCTTATGCGCCGGGCGTCAAAGCTTTTCTGGGCTTGCAGCCAGAGCAGCACCTGGTTGGCTTCATCTACCTCGGTTTTGCCGAGCAAGAAAGGCAGATACCAGAACGGCCTGACTTTCAAGACCGCACCATCTGGTTGGATTAAAACAAACCGGCGCTCGCTCAAGCGGGCGCCGGTTTGTGTTTTGAACGTCCTAGAGATTTTGGATAATTTTTGGTGGCGTAGCCACCAAAAATTATCCAAAGTTACCTCTTTTTGAACAAACTCGAACTGGGGTTTGTTACACTGCGGTCAGTTCGCCGCGGGCAAAAGCCGCACCCTGCCGCAGGGCTTGAATGTTGGAGGGCAGCAGCCGCCGGTGTCTTTCTGGCAGGTGCCGGTCAAGGGTCATCTCGATTGAATCGAGGGGCAGAAAAGGCAGTTTGGCCAGCAGCGCACCCAGCATGACAATGTTGGTCAGACGCCGGTTTCCGATGGTTTCGGCGATTTCCTGAGCTGGAATAGCGACAACGTGAATATCCTTACGCCGGGCGTCATGGTTCACCAGGGAAGCGTTGACGATCAAAACGCCATCCGGGTTGATCAGCGGTTCGTACTTGTCAAAAGAAGGCAGGTTCATCACCACGCCCGCCTGGGGTCTGTGAACCAGCGGCGACCCGATTTCTTCATCGGCGACCACAACAGTGCAGTTGGCTGTCCCACCGCGCATTTCTGGGCCGTAGGAGGGCATCCAGGTCACTTCTTTGCCAGCGTCCATGCCCGCAAAGGCCACGATCTGCCCGGCAAACAGCACGCCCTGGCCCCCAAAACCAGCGAAAATTATTTCAGTTTGCATGTGTGTCTTCCTTAAAACTTCAGTCCAACCAGGCCTGGATGAACTTTGAAGTCATCGATCGGGTAAACTGGCAGCATATGCTGTTCCAGCCATGTCAGCGATTCAACCGGGGTGATTCCCCAATTGGTGGGGCAGGTGGAAAGCAGTTCAACCATGCTGAACCCCATGCCGCGGCGCTGCGCTTCGAAGGCAGTCCGGATGGCTTTTTTCGCCAGGCGAATGTTCTTGGGGTCGTGCAAGCTGCGGCGCACAACGTAGCTTGCGCCTTCCATTTTCGAAATTACTTCCGACATGCGCAGGGGGAAGCCCATCGATTCGACATCGCGGCCGTCGGGCGAGGAGGTAGTTTTTTGCCCGGGCAGGGTGGTGGGGGCCATCTGGCCGCCAGTCATGCCGTAAATGGCATTGTTAAGGAAGAAGACAGAGATGTTTTCTCCGCGTCCTGCGGCGTGCATAATTTCGCCCATTCCAATTGAAGCCAGGTCGCCATCTCCCTGATAGGTGAAGACAATCCGGTCTGGCAGCACTCGCTTCACACCCGTTGCCATGGCAGGCGCCCTGCCGTGGGCAGCTTCCACAAAATCACAGTTGAAGTAATTGTACGCAAAGACCGAGCAGCCCACCGGAGCGACGCCGATGGTCTGTTCCCGGATTTCCATCTCGTCCATCACCTCGGCAATTAAGCGGTGGGCGATGCCGTGGGTACAGCCGGGGCAGTAGTGCATTGAGACATCCGTCAGCGAAGATGGGCGAATGTACACCGTTTGAGATTCGGGTTTTACCAGTGTGTCCATATTTTCTCCGCTTGTCCTAGTTGTTCGAGGGCTGCATGCGATTTCGCCAGCGCAGCCGGCCGTTTCCATCGCTGCTTAAAATTTCTGTAGACATCCGGCGAATTTCAGCCAAAATTTCTTCTGGGAACGGGGTCATCCCACCCATCCGGCCATAAAACTCGATCGGCAGGCGGCTTTTGGCAGCCAGACGGACATCGTCCAGCATCATGCCGGAATTCATTTCCGTCACCAGAAAAGACTTTGCTTTTTGGGCGATCTGGAAAACGCGCTCGGAAGGGAACGGGCTGAGTGTGATTGGACGGAACAGGCCGGCCTTAATGCCTTCGGCTCGGGCAGCCCGCACCGCAGAAAGGGCAATTCGCCCCGCAGTGCCAAAGCCCATAACTACAATTTCAGCGTCGTCCAGGTAATATTCTTTAAAACGGATCTCCTGTTCTTGAACCCGGAACCAGGTATCCAGCATGCGCAAATTGGCCACTTCTTCATCTTCTGGTTTGATATAAATGGAAGACAGGGAGCGCGCTTTGCGCCCAACCGCACCGGTGACAGCCCAGTTGGGTCGGGCGGTTTTCACAGGGCGCATTTCTGGCAGTTCTGCCGGTTCCATCATCTGGCCGATGCAGCCATCTGCCAGCACAACCACGATCGAGCGGTACTGCTCGGCCAGGTCAAAGGCTGTAACGGTCAGATCAATTGCTTCCTGAACATTGGCAGGGGCCAGGACGATCGGGTGATAGTCGCCGTGTCCGCCGCCATGCACAATCTGATTATAGTCGGCTTGAGCCGGGGCAATATTCCCCAAACCCGGTCCGCCGCGCATTACGTCAATCATCACTACTGGCAGTTCGGTGCCCGCAATGTATGAGAGCCCTTCCATCATCAGGCTGACTCCCGGGCTGGATGAAGATGTCATCACCCTGGCGCCGGTGCAGGCTGCTCCATAAACCATATTCACCGCGGCCACTTCACTCTCTGCCTGCAAAAAGGCCCGGCCCAGCTCGGGCATGCGGTGCGACATCCACTCCAGAATTTCTGTCTGGGGTGTGATTGGATACCCGAAATAGGCCTCAACGCCAGCCCGAACCGCTGCTTCTGCCATCGCAAAATTACCCTCAAGTAATTCACGTGTCATGCAGTTATACCTCCTATACCTGGGAAGCCACACGCACTGGGCGTGTGGGTGTTTCACGGAAAATTGTTAAAGCTGCTTCCGGGCAGACCAGCGCACAAATTGCGCAGCCTGTGCAGCCTTCTTCGCTAATATGCACCGGATGGTAACCTTTTGGCGTCAATCGTTCCATGTCCAGGTTTAAGACAGCCTGCGGGCATGCATGTACGCAAAGTTCGCATCCTTTACAATAAAGATCACTGACTTCAATCCATCCCTTGACGGGCATCGGCAAACCTCCTTTTGAAAAGAAAATAAATTGGAGAGATACAATCATCATTATCGCCAACTTAGGCTTGTTATGCTAGTGCTAACTGTCATATCTCCAGCCTATAAAGGTCATGTATTTTTTCTATTTAGCGCAAGGGATTTTTTTGGTGGCTGTTCGACTGGCTTTTCTTGTTAGCGTTCTTTGTCTGGTTTCCACCGCACCTTACAAGGATGCAAGCTGCGGTGGAATAAACTCACACATCTGTAAGACAGGCTTTAAACCCACATGCCGCGCTTGAAATCTGAGCAACTTTGTGCTATTCTATAGCTAACCGACAAAGGCAAATCCTGCGAAAGCTGGAGACGCAAAACTATGGGTCTAAAATCAGTTCACTGATCATGATTGCCAGGTCGCCGAAGTGCAAAACGACAACATTTTGCGGCGGACCTGGCTTCGAATAAGCAGGTCTGTTTTGTTAACCTGCAAAGGTAAGAGGAGTTTGAGATGAAAACACAAACCCAACACAATTTCTTTCACAAGGTCATCTCCCTGACTGTAATTGTCGCTTTGCTGCTTGGCCTGGGCCTGGCTGCACGCTCGCAGGCACAGTCAACGTCCTCCTTCATTGTTCAGGGGTCTTCAGTCCTTGAAGTGACCCGCCTTGTTCAGGCCTATGGGGGAACAGTTACAGATGAATTAGCAATCATTTCCGGCGTAGCTGCCGATCTGACCGCTGACGCTGCTGCCGGTTTGAAAACCGAAGTACAAATTACCTCTGTCTACCCTGACATGGATGTCCAATCAGTTGACTCTGGTAAGTCAGACCCGGGCGGAAAAACACCAACGACCGATTATGCCGATGTGGTTGGGGCGGATGTGGTCTGGGCGCAGGGTATCACCGGTAAAGGTGTGACGGTTGCTGTGGTCGACTCTGGTTTGACGCTCGGTCAGACTGGGTTGGATAAGGGAACCAACCCGAAAGCGGGCAGCCGCCTTTTTGCGTTCAAAGACTATGTTGAAAATAAGCGCAGCCCCGTCGATGCTTCCGGGCATGGTACCCATGTCACGGGCGTGATTGCCAATGCGAAAGTTGGCGCGGATGGTGAATGGACTGGTATTGCTCCTGATGTCAACCTGGTTTCTGTCCGGGTGCTGGCGGCAGATGGTTCCAGCACGTACAGCAAAGTGATCAAGGGTATTCAGTGGGTCGTTGAGCATCAGGAAGAATACCGCATTCGTGTGTTGAACCTCTCCCTGGTTGCGCCCGCCCTGGTCCCATACTGGGCCGATCCATTAAACCGGGCGGTCAGCAAGGCCTGGGAAGAAGGCATCGTGGTTGTGGTGGCTGCAGGCAACTCTGGCCCAGACCCCATGACGATCAGCGTTCCCGGCAACAACCCGTACGTAATTACCGTTGGCGCCTTTACCGATAACTTCACCCCCAACGATTGGGGCGATGACTATATCACGCCCTTCTCGGCCTCTGGCCCGACGTATGACGCTTTTGCCAAACCCGACGTTGTTGCCCCTGGTGGACATATTGTCTCCACCATGCCGGCCAACAGCTATCTGGCAAAGAAATATCCAGAAAACAAGTCTGCCACAGGGTATTACACTCTGGCTGGTACTTCACAGTCCAGCGCAGTCGTCAGTGGTATTGTGGCTTTGGTCCTTTCGGCTAATCCCGACCTGACGCCCGATGAAGTCAAGTTCCGCATCATGTACACTTCCTTCCCCTGGGTTGACCCGGCGACAGGCAGTGCGCAGTACAGCATCTGGCAGCAGGGTTCAGGCCGTGTCAGCGCCCCCGATGCCGTTTTCCAGCCGATTGAAGGCCGTGCCAATGTCGGTATGGATATTGAAAAGGACATCAAAGGTGAAGTCCACTACCAGGGTTACACCATCTTTGATCCCGAAACACAGACCTTCAAGCTGGGCAACGGTTTGGAAGGCTGGGCAGACGGCTATGGTCAGTGGGATGGTCACATGGGCAACTGGGCCGGCCATATGGGCAACTGGGCTGGTTACACCACCTGGTATTCAGCCATGGGTAACTGGGCTGGCGCTGTGGGCAACTGGGCCGGTGCCATGGGCAACTGGGCAGGAGCCATGGGCAACTGGGCCGGTGCGATGGGCAACTGGGCTGGCGCTGTGGGTAACTGGGCCGGGGCCATGGGTAATTGGGCAGGAGCCATGGGCAACTGGGCTGGCGCCGTTGGCAATTGGGCCGGGGCCATGGGCAACTGGGCCGGTGCGATGGGTAATTGGGCCGGTGCCATGGGCAACTGGGCCGGAGCTGTTGGCAACTGGGCAGGGGCGGTCGGCAACTGGGCTGGTGCAGTCGGCAATTGGGCCGGGGCGGTCGGCAACTGGGCCGGCAACATCGAGTTCACCGGCAGTGCGCCATCTGACCTGTGGGTTGAGCCTGCTCCGTAAAAGCAAATTTGATCAAATAACAAACATGCGGCCTTTGTGCCGCATGTTTTCTTTATCCTCGAATTTCAAAAATTCGATTTGACAGGGAACATAAACCCTATTATAATTCTGCCCGCTGTGTACCGGCCCTGGCTGCCGGACAATATCTTGTTGGGCGAAAGTCCACATAAATTCCAACTTCCCCAGGCGCTTGCATACAGCGTACCTTTTTGCGAGTTTTCTGGCGAAGTGAAGATTGGAGAAATGTAAATGAAGTACGCGATTGTAGAAGATGGCGGCAAACAATATAAGGCCGTCGTAGGAAGCACGATTGAAGTTGATCATTTCGACGCTGCGGTCGGTGATGAGATTGACTTGGAACGTGTATTATTGATTGCCAAAGACGAGGCAACCGATATTGGTACCCCGTTTGTGGCAGGCGCCAAGATTCAGGCCACTGTCGTGGCCCAATTTAAAGGCCCCAAAATTGTGGTGTTTAAATACAAACCAAAGAAGCGCTATCGCGTTAAATCTGGTCATCGCCAGCAGTATACTCGGTTGCGCATCGACGCGATCGAAGTTGCGTAGGAGGAACGGATATGGCACATAAGAAAGGTGGCGGCGCAAGCCGCAACGGACGCGACAGCCAGGGACAACGCCTGGGCGTTAAGAAGTACGGCGGACAACTGGTTCGCTCTGGTAATATTCTTGTTCGCCAGCATGGCACCCATATCAAACTGGGCGAAAATGTCGGTATTGGCAAAGATGACACTATTTTTGCTACCATTGACGGTGTCGTCGTTTATGAAACAATTCGCGATGATCGCAAGCGCGTCAGCGTTCTGCCGGTCGCTGCTGAAGAAGCTCCTGCTGAAGAAGCCTCTGCAGCTTAGCTGCAACTGGCCAGCTCAGAAAGGTAATTTGAAATGAAGCAAGGGATCCACCCCAATTACAACTTAAATGCCCAGATTATCTGCGCCTCCTGCGGACGCACCTGGACAACTGGTTCAACCATGAAGGCCATCCGGACTGATGTTTGCTCCAACTGCCATCCTTTTTATACCGGGCAGCAGCGTATCGTCGACACCGAAGGCCAGGTTGATCGGTTCTATAAAAAACTGCAGGCTCGCCAGCAGTTTATCTCGGAAAAAGAAGCCCGCGACACCGCACGCACTTCGCCAGAACGCCTTGTCTCCGAACTTGACCTGGGCACCAAGCTCACAGAAAATCTCGCCAAGGCAGGCATCACCAAAGTTGGTCAGATCATTGAAAAACTCACCGAGGGTGAATCCACCCTTCTGGCGATCGATGGTTTTGGCCGCAAAGCTCTTGCCGATGTCAAGAAGCGCCTGCGCCAGCTCGGTTATGAACTTCCCCAAACTGAGGAAGCAGCCGCTTAGGCTTGCATCCAACCAGGAATAGGTTAAACTTACAGGCAGGCGTTTCAATCGCCTGCCTGTTTGTCTATTATAACCCGAGGTATATATGAAGCATCATACTGGAATGATTGAGGTGATTACCGGCTCTATGTTTTGCGGAAAAACAGATGAGCTGATTCGCCGTCTTCGGCGAGCGACAATCGCTCGTCAAAAAATTCAGGTGTTCAAGCCGATCATCGACAATCGGTATGCTATTGAAAAGGTAACTTCGCATGCCGGCAGTGAATATAACGCCTTGCCCATTGAACACTCCCGCCAGCTTTTGGACCATCTGGAAAAAGACACCACCGTGGTGGCTATTGATGAAGTTCAGTTTTTTGACGCTGAGATTGTTCCCCTGGTGCAAGAACTGGCAAACCGTGGTATCCGGGTTATTTTGGCCGGATTGGATACGGATTTTCGCGGTGAACCATTTGGCTTGATGCCGGTCTTGATTGCACAGGCTGAGTTTGTCGATAAGCTGCATGCGATCTGTATGGTCTGCGGTGAGCCGGCCTGCCGGACACAGCGGCTGGTCAATGGCAAACCCGCCCACTACAATGATCCAGTCGTCATTGTTGGCGCGGCCGAGCTGTATGAAGCCCGCTGTCGTATGCATCACATTGTTCCACGGCACCCATCACAGTAGGATGGCGGACCGGGTGTTTTGTGGAATGAGCCCGGCATTTCAGCATTCACATTATGAAAACGAAAGGATGATTAGCTATGCACGATTATCGCGATTTTCTGGACGAAATTTTGCTGGATGCCCCGACGATCCAGAAACGGATTGAAGAGCTGGGCGCACAAATTAGCCAGGAATATCAGGGCGAAGAATTGGTCCTGATCTGTATTTTGCGCGGCGGGATTCTTTTCCTGACAGATTTGATCCGCCAGATCAGTGTGCCGGTCAATCTGGAATTTATGTCTGTCTCTTCGTATGGGGTGGGTGCGCGTCAGTCCAGCGGTCAACCCAGAATTACCCTGGATGTGAACTCCGATATTCGCAATCGGAATGTTTTATTGGTGGAAGACATTGTAGACAGCGGACACACCATAAAGGCTGTCTGTGACTTTTTGTCTACCCGCCAGCCCAAGTCTTTGAAAGTCTGTACGCTGCTGGACAAATTTGAGCGGCGTGAAGTGGACGTGGCCGTGGATTATGTTGGTTTTCAGATCCCAAACAAATTTGTCTTTGGTTATGGTTTGGATATCGATGAATATTACCGCAACCTGCCTTTTATTGGCACCGTGGACCTGAAGAAATACTCTGGAGTTGGATAAACCGCATGTTTTTTGATTTGCCTATTTTTGCGCGAATGCTCAAGGCCGTGCCCGATGCTCCGCCCGTCTACCTGATCGGCGGGGCGGTGCGCGACCTTATCCTGGGAAAGCCCGCCCATGACCTGGATTTTGGTGTGGATGGCAATGCCCTGGCCTATGCGCGCAAACTGGCAAATGCACTGGGTGGTGCCTATTACCCCCTGGATGTGGAACATGAAACCGCCAGGGTTATTCTGGAAGAAACGCCGGGTGATCGGCTGGTGCTGGATTTTGCCAGGCTGCGCGGCCAGACGCTGGAAGAAGATCTGCGGCTGCGAGATTTTACCTTTAACGCGGTTGCCCTGGATATTCGCAGCCCTGACCTTCTGATTGACCCGCTGAAGGGAGCACTGGACTTAAGGGCCAAACGCCTGCGAGCGTGTTCGGGCCTGACATTTCAAAATGACCCGAACCGAGTTCTGCGTGCCCTGCGCCAGGCGGTCTCTCTGGGTGCAAAGATTGAGCCTGAAACCCTCGCCCAGTTAAAAGCGGCGGTTGGCTTGCTGGCGGCTGTCTCGGTTGAACGCCAGCGGGATGAGGTCTTTCGGATTTTAGCGGGCAGGCAGCCCGCCAGTGTTTTTCGGACGATGGAGATGTTGGGCGTTTTGGAAATTGTATTTCCAGAGCTGTATGCGCTCAAGGGTCTTGCCCAGACCAGACCACACACTCAGGATGTTTGGAATCACACGCTCGATGTTGTTTCACGCCTGGAATTGCTCCTGGAAGTGCTCAACCCCAGCTATAACCCGGATAAGGCGGCCAATTTGCCCCTGGGGTTGGCTGTGGTGCGAATTGGGCGGTATCGTGAGCAGGTTGGGGAGCTGTTGGAAACTGCCTTTACGCCAGATCGCAAGCTGCGCCCTCTGTTATTTCTGTCTGCGCTTTTTCACGATGCTGGTAAACTTGCTACTCGCAGTGTGGATGGGGATGGCAAAATCCGTTTTTTTGGCCATGATGAAACTGGAGCTGAACTGGCTTTCGCCCGGGCTGGCAAACTGCGCCTGAGCAACCAGGAAGCGGACCGCTTGCGAGCTGTGGTGCGTTATCATATGCGCCCGCTGCTGTTTACCAACGCCAGTGAGGAGCCTTCGCGCAAGGCGATCTACCGCTTCTTTCGCCAGACTGGTGAAGCCGGTGTGGATATCTGTCTGCTCTCGATGGCAGATTATCTGGGAACTTACGGCGCTGAACTTGACCAAAAGGATTGGCGCAAACATTTGGATGTGATCCGTTCTCTGCTTTCGGCCTGGTGGGATTCGCCGCACGAAGTGGTTTCTCCGCCAGCCCTGCTGACCGGGCATGATCTGATCTCACAGTTTGGGCTAAAACCCGGGCCGGTCATCGGCGGTTTGTTGGAAGAACTGCGAGAAGCACAGGCGGTTGGCGAAATCCAATCCCGTGAAGCGGCTTTGGTCTTTATAAAAGAGAGAGTGGGCGTCTGAAGCCCACTCTCTCTTTCGTTGATCCAATTTGAATTGGTGTATTCGAAATTTTAGGGGTATATATCGTCCAGGTAGGGCATATAAAAGGCCCGGCATCCCAGAGCGTGTGAACAGGATTCCACGGGCAGTTGGGGGACCTGGTCTTTGGGGTAGGTGCCTGCCAGATGCTGGCAGACAGGGCAGGCATCAGCAGGGGCAGCGATGACAACATATTTAACCCGGGGATTGGCTTGCATGCGTTTTAACGCCTGCGCGGCAGAGGACGATTCCCATTCATTTTCGGCGGATTCGATCTTTGCAGCCTCCGCGCTGGCTGCCTGTTTAGAGAGTTTTTCGGCGGGCAAGGTGTTGTCTCCTGAAAAGCAGTTTGTGATTTTTATAATTTTATCTCACTTTTTCAAACCATCATAGGGGTAATTATTTTAAAAAACCGACTTTACGAAAGGCGTGAAAAGCATGCCCGTGTGACCCCAAACTTTTGAACTTGCGTGTTATACTAATTCTGAGGTAAATACGGTGGAAAATACCATGACTTGTCCGAATTGTGGTCAGCCAATTGATGTTCAGGATCGTAAATGCTCTCAATGTGGGATAGATATGGCATTAGCTGCAAACCTGGCTTCCATTGCGCTTGCTGAAAAAAAGGCGATTGCCCAACAAACTGTGCTGGCGCCGGAAATTCTTGTGCCGCGTTTGGGGGAGCGTCTGGTTGAAAATGGGTTCATCACCCAGGAACAAATGCGAACAGCGTTGGATCATCATCTCCAGATGACCGACCAGGGCAGCAAAAAACTGTTTGGTCAGGTTTTGTTGGATATGGGCTTGATCTCGCGGGAAATGCTGGACCGGGTAGTTACAGAACAAATTTTACAGCTTCAGCAGGCGCTGCGAGAATCGAACCAGGTTCTGGAACGGCGCGTCCAACAGCGCACAATTGATCTGCAGAACGCCCTCGACAAACTTTCTGAATTGAATGAGTTGAAATCGAATTTTATTTCGAATATCTCGCATGAATTGCGCACACCTCTGACACATATCAAGGGCTATCTGGTGTTATTTTCGGATGGTACGTTGGGGCCGCTCAACCAGGACCAGCAGTATGCCCTGCGCACCTTGATGCGAGCTGAAATGCGGCTCGAATCGCTCATCGAAGATCTGATCCAGTTCTCGCTGACGGCACGCGGTTCTCTATCGTTGAATCTGAAACCGGTCAGCCTGGGGGATCTAATGCGTTCGGTTCAGGCCAAGGGTGAACGCCTGGCCGTGGCGCGTGAAGTTTCACTGGAAATGCGCATTCCTGAGAGAAACAGTTTTATTCGGGCAGACCTTGAAAAGATGTCATGGGTGCTTTTGCAGCTTCAGGATAATGCCATCAAATTCACCAATCACGGTGGGATAGTTTCGCTGATCGCCGAGCGCGAGGAAGGTCTGGTTACTTTCACCATTCGTGATACCGGGATCGGAATTCCTGAAAAGCGGTTAACCGAAATATTTGAACCTTTCCATCAGTTGGACGGTTCCGATTCGCGCAGTTTCGGCGGTACTGGGTTGGGCCTGGCGCTTGTCAAGAAAATTATTGAAGCGCATGGATCTGCGATCCATGTTCAATCTGTGCCTGGAAAAGGCTCTGAATTTTCATTTTCTCTACCGGTTGAAAATATTGTGAATGGCTGAATCTACTGCTCACTTTGTCCAATTAGGTCCAAAAGAACTGCAGGCGCTGTATGCCATCAGCAGTGCAATTGCACGCGAGCCCGATTTGGAAAAATCGCTCGCCACTATCGTCGCCCTGGCGCGTCCCGTTTTGATCTTCGATAATTTTGTGGTTTTTGCAAAACGTGAGTCGACTTTCGAAACGGTTTTTGCCCGCAATATCGGGCGCGGCCGGGCCGCCGAAGCGGAGCTGGCCTGGGGTGATTCTATTGCTGGTGATGTGTTCAGCTCTGGCAAAAAGCAAATGCTGCAAGAACGTCTTGAAAACTGGGAATTAAACCGCCTTCACCAGCACGATATGCTGGGACTGCCGTTGATGATGGCAGATGAAATGTTGGGGGCGATGATTATTGGGCGTTTTGGCGGCCCGGAATTTTCTGCCTCTCAAATTCAGCTTGCTGAACTGGTGGCAGATTATGTTGCTCATTTACTCACTCGTGCTCATCTGGTGAGACGGATTGCAGACCTGGAAGCTGAGCGCAGGCTGCAAACTCTGCAGGAAAATTTTATTGCGACAGTCTCGCATGAACTAAAATCGCCGCTGGGCTTTATCAAGGGCTACACAACAACTCTGCTGCGAAAAGATATCACCTGGGACGACAAAAGTCAGCGTGAATTTTTGACCATTATTGATGAGGAAACCGACGGTTTGCGCAGCTTGATCGACAACCTGTTGGATTCGTCTCGCCTACAATCTGGCACCTTGCGGATGCAAAAGCAAGTTGTTCAGATTGATGAATTGATGCACGAGGTGGTCAACCGCACCCGCCGGCGCTACACGAATCTGCAAATCGGTTTGGATATCCGCTCCAAGTTTATTTTATCCGCCGACCCGATGCGTTTGACCCAGGTTCTGGACAACCTCATCAGTAATGCGGTTAAATATGCGGACGGATCGCCGATCTGGTTTATGGTGGAATGGATGCAAAACCCGCTGATTCCCGGACTTGAGGGGCATGTGATTGTCAAGGATCGCGGCCCGGGTATTCCGGCAGAGCATGTTGACCGCCTGTTTACAAGGTTCTATCGGGTGCCAGGCATAAATCCACAAACCCATGGCACAGGCCTCGGCCTGTATATCTGTAAAGAAATTATTCAGGCTCATGGAGGCGAGATTCGCTGCGAATCTCGCCCGGGCCAGGGTACTTCTTTTCATATTTACTTGCCCATAATTGGGCAAACACCGTTGTCGGTTTCTTAGGGAGGCTTTTTGTATGAAGGAAAAAATTCTAATTGTTGATGATGAACCCCGTTATCTGCGTCTGATGGAAGCCAACCTGATCCCAGAGGGCTATACGGTTGTTAAAGCGATCAATGGTTTGCAGGCTGTTGACATGGTGGCAAAAGAAAAACCCGATTTGCTTTTGTTGGATGTGATGATGCCTGTTTTGGATGGCTTTCAGGCCCTGGA
>Ga0268298_10002284_pt1 | contig 21117 bp, 9 predicted proteins | sample WWTPWeurt_MetaG_FD_194462 | JGI IMG/M metagenome (GOLD analysis project Ga0268298, IMG submission 194462) | Activated sludge microbial communities from WWTP in Nijmegen, Gelderland, Netherland - WWTP Weurt | ecosystem: Engineered > WWTP > Aerobic digester > Activated sludge | place: Netherlands... | reverse complement strand
CCGTGCTGGGCATGGACCCACTCTCCTTTCCGACCGCGGGCGAGGCCATCGAGCGCTCGCGGTCCAGCGGGCAACCCGCGGTCAGCGCACGCCTGCGCCTGGTGCAGGAGCCGAGGGAGCCGTACGCCGTGGTGCTCTATCAAGCCGTTTTCGCCACTGCCGAGGACGCGTCGACGCGCGTGCCGCTCGGCCTTGTCTCCGCTGCACTGGGCATGGACGACCTGCTCGCACCCATTTCGGGGCAGGCTGCGGCACAGGGAATCGCCCTTCAGCTCACCGATCAAGGCGCTGAGGACGCTCCGGCGCTGCTCGCCGGTGGCGACCGCGCCAAGGACTCCGTGTGGCCGGACGAGGCGCTGACGCATACCGTGCGCATCGATTTTGCCGGCCGCGAATGGGCGCTGCAGACCCGCGCCCTGCCCCAATATACCGAGAGCCTGCGCAGCTGGGCAGCCTGGGCCACGATCGCGGTCGGCGTCCTCGCCAGCGGGATGCTCGGTGCGCTGCTCCTGATCACCACCGGCAACCGTCGCCGCATCGAGGCCCTGGTCGAGCGCCGCACCGCCGAGCTCGAGGCCGCGAGCGCGCGCCTGCACGAAAACCAGACCGCACTGGTGGACGCCCAGCGCATCGCCCGCCTCGGCAGCTGGGAAACGATCACTGGACGCGAGGGCCTGAACGCCTCGGTCGAGCTCCCCCTGCTGCTCGCCTGCACAAGCGATCGCCTGAGTTCCCTGGACGACCTCGTCGACGCGATCGCGCCGGCCAGCCGCAGTGCCCTCCTCGATGCGATCGAGCACGCCGCGGCCGGGTCAGGGCGGATCATGCTCGACTGCAACACCGAAGGGCTGCCGAGGCGCACCTTGCAGTTCCGGATCGAGGGCGAGCATGTCGACGGACGCCTGCAGCGCATCCGCGGCACCGCCCAGGACGTCACCGCGCTGCGCGAAGCCGAGGCACGCATCCGCTACCTCGCCCGCTTCGACCCGCTCACCGGGCTGCTCAACCGCAGCGCCTGGCAGGACCACGCACAGGACGTGCTCCGTCATGCCGTTCGCCACGAGGATCGGTGCGCGATCCTGTTCCTCGACCTCGACGACTTCAAGAGGGTCAACGACTCGCTCGGCCACGCCGCAGGCGATCGTCTGCTCACCCAGGTGGCCGGTCGCCTGAGCGGCTGCGTACGCGAGGAAGACCTCGTCGCCCGCATCGGCGGCGATGAGTTCGTGATCCTGTTGCCGCGCATCGCGCATGCGGAGGAGCCTGCTCGGGTGGCCGAACGCGTGCTCGAGGCCCTCGCGCGGCCCCTGCAGATCGACGGCCAGCCGCTGCACGTCGGCGGGAGCATCGGCATCGCCCTCTATCCGGCCGACGGCGGCGAGATCGACTCGCTGCTCAAGCATGCCGACACCGCGATGTACGAGGCCAAGGAGGCCGGCCGCAACGCCTACCGCTTCTTCCTGCCCGAGATGACCCAGCGCGTCACCCACCGCCTGCAGATCGAGGCCGAGCTGAGGAGAGCGATCGAGATCGGTGAGCTGCGGCTGCACTATCAACCGCAGATCGATGCAGAAAGCGGGCGGGTATGCGGCTGCGAGGCGCTGGTGCGCTGGCAGCACCCCGAGCGCGGCCTGATCTCGCCGGACCAGTTCATCCCCTTCGCCGAGCAGAGCGGACTGATCGTGCCGCTTGGCGAGTGGGTGCTGCGCGAGGCCTGCCTGCAGCAGGTTCGCTGGCGCGATGCCGGGCTGCCCCCGCTCGACGTCGCGATCAACATTTCAGCGCTGCAGTTCCGCCGGCGGGATTTCGTCGCCACGGTGGCTCGCGTTCTCGCAGAAACCGGCGCCGATCCGGCCCGGATCGAACTGGAGATCACCGAGAGCGCGCTGATGGACGCCTCGGCCGAGCTGGTGGCGAGCTTCGATCAGCTCGTCGGGCTCGGATTGACCCTGGCTCTGGACGACTTCGGCACCGGCTACTCCAGCCTCTCGTACCTCAAGCGCCTGCCGCTGCGTCGCCTCAAGATCGACCGTTCCTTCGTCGACGGCCTGCCGGACCACCCGGAAGACGTCGCGATCACCTCTGCCACCCTGTCGCTCGCCCGCGACCTCGGCCTGGAGGTGGTCGCCGAAGGCGTGGAAACGCTCGAACAGCGCAGCTACCTCAGCAGCCGCGGCTGTCGCGCGATGCAGGGTTATCTGTTCTCGAAGCCGCTGGGCGTGAGGGAGTTCGGGGAGTGGTTCGAAAGGCAGGTGGCGGCGCTCGCCTGACGAACACACCGCGCCTGTGCGCGCACCCCGCTCTCCGCACGAGCAGCGGAAGGCGCGAAGACCGCGGCTGGCCGGCGCGAAGCGCATCGCCTGCCCCGCCGGCCTCGTTCGCGGCTACCGCAGCCCCTACAGGGGCGCCGCGGCGCGCTGGAACACCAGCTGCCCGCCCTCGGCATCGACGCGGATACGATCCTTGGCAGCGAACCTGCCCTCCAGGATCGCCTTCGCGAGCGGGTTCTCGATGCGCTCCTGGATCGCGCGCTTCAACGGCCGCGCGCCGAACACGGGGTCGAAGCCGGCGGTCGCCAGCTCGGCGAGCGCCGCGTCGCTGATCTCCATGCCCATCTCCAGGCGCGCGAGGCGCTTCTCGAGGTACTGCAGCTGGATCTTCGCGATGCCGGCGATGTGCTTCTCGTCGAGCGCGTGGAACACCACGACCTCATCGATGCGGTTGATGAACTCGGGGCGGAAATACGTCTTGACCTCCGCCATCACCGCGAGCTTGATCACCCCGTAGTCGTCGCCCGCCATGGCCTGGATCATCTGGCTGCCCAGGTTCGAGGTCATCACGATCACGGTGTTCTTGAAGTCCACCGTGCGCCCCTGGCCATCCGTCATGCGGCCGTCGTCGAGCACCTGCAGCAGCACGTTGAACACGTCCGGGTGCGCCTTCTCGACCTCGTCGAACAGGATCACGCTGTAGGGCTTGCGCCGCACCTGCTCGGTCAGGTAGCCGCCCTCCTCGTAGCCGACGTAGCCGGGAGGCGCGCCGATGAGCCGCGCGACCGAGTGCTTCTCCATGAACTCGCTCATGTCGATGCGGATCAGGTGCTCCTCGGAGTCGAACAGGAAGTTCGCCAGCGTCTTGCACAATTCGGTCTTGCCCACGCCGGTGGGACCGAGGAAGAGGAAGGAACCGTATGGCCGGTTCTCGTCCGACAGGCCGGCGCGCGAGCGCCGGATGGCGTCGGCCACCAGGCGCACCGCCTCGTCCTGGCCGACCACGCGCTCGTGCAGCTTGTCTTCCATCTTCAGCAGCTTCTCGCGCTCGCCCTGCATCATCTTGCTCACCGGGATGCCGGTGGCGCGCGAGACCACCTCGGCGATCTCCTCGGCGCCGACCTCGGTGCGCAGCAGCTTGTTGGGCGCCGCATTCTGGCCCGCCTGCTCGGCCATCCGGAGCTGGCCTTCCAGTTGCGGCAGCTTGCCGTACTGCAGCTCGGCGACCTTGTCGAGCTGGCCCTTGCGCTGGTACTCGGCCATCTGCGCGCGCAGCGCGTCGATCTCTTCCTTGATGTGGGCCGAGCCGGCGACCTTGGCCTTCTCCGCCTTCCACACCTCTTCCAGGTCGTTGTACTCGCGCTGGAGCTTGGCGAGCTCGTCCTCGATCAACTGCAGGCGCTTGAGCGAGGCCTCGTCCTTCTCCTTCTTGACCGCTTCGCGCTCGATCTTGAGCTGGATCATGCGGCGGTCGAGCTTGTCCATGACCTCGGGCTTGGAGTCGATCTCCATCTTGATCCGCGCCGCGGCCTCGTCGATCAGGTCGATCGCCTTGTCGGGCAGGAAGCGGTCGGTGATGTAGCGGTGCGACAGCTCGGCCGCAGCGACGATGGCCGGGTCGGTGATGTCCACGCCGTGGTGGATCTCGTACTTCTCCTGCAGGCCGCGCAGGATGGCGATGGTGGCCTCGACAGAAGGCTCGTCGACCAGCACCTTCTGGAAGCGGCGCTCGAGCGCAGCGTCCTTCTCGATGTACTTGCGGTACTCGTCGAGCGTGGTGGCGCCGATGCAGTGCAGTTCGCCGCGCGCGAGCGCGGGCTTGAGCATGTTGCCGGCGTCGATCGCGCCCTCGGCCTTGCCGGCGCCCACCATGGTGTGGAGCTCGTCGATGAAGACGATGATGCGGCCCTCTTCCTGGGCGATCTCCTTCAACACCGCCTTCAGGCGCTCCTCGAACTCGCCGCGGTACTTGGCACCCGCCAGCAGCGCCGCCATGTCGAGCGAGAGCACGCGCTTGCCCTTGAGCGTCTCGGGCACTTCCTCATTGACGATGCGCTGCGCCAGGCCCTCGACGATCGCGGTCTTGCCCACGCCCGGCTCGCCGATCAGCACCGGGTTGTTCTTGGTGCGGCGCTGCAGGATCTGGATGGCGCGGCGGATCTCGTCGTCGCGGCCGATCACCGGGTCGAGCTTGCCGCTGCGCGCACGCTCGGTAAGGTCGAGGCAGTACTTGTTCAGCGACTCGCGCTGGCCCTCGGCATCCTGGCTGCCGACACTGGCGCCGCCGCGCACGGCCTCGATGGCGGCCTCCAGCGCCTTGCGCGCGAGGCCGTTCTCTTTCAACAGGCGGCCGGCCTCGCCCTTGTCGTCGGCGAGCGCGAGCAGGAACATCTCGCTGGCGATGAACTGGTCACCGCGCTTCTGCGCTTCCTTGTCCGTGACGTTGAGCAGGTTGTTGAGGTCGCGGCCGATGCTGACCTCGCCGCCATGGCCCTCGACCTTGGGCAGGCGGCCGATCGCGCGCGCCACCGCAGTCTTGAGCGGCGGCACGTTGACGCCGGCGCGCTGCAGCAGCGACACGCTGCCGCCGTCGTCCTGCTCGAGCAGGGCCTGCAGCACGTGCAGCGGCTCGATGAATTGCTGGTCGTTGCCCACGGCGACGCTCTGCGCATCGGCGAGGGCTTGCTGGAACTTGGTGGTGAGCTTGTCGAAGCGCATGGGGACGATCCTCGGGATTCGTTGAACTGCACCCTATGTGGGGCGCCTCCGCCGCGCTTCAAGTACCCGCTCAGAGATGCGGCCGGTTCTGGCCCGGGATGTCGGGGTAGCGCACGTAGTCGACCAGGTCCTGGATCTCCTGCGGCGGCGGCTTGGTCAGCAGGCTAACCGCGACGATGGTCGCGAAGCCGAGCGGCACACCGAACACCCCGGCAGAGATCGGGTTGATGTCGAACCAGGCGTTGGCCATCGAGCCGCCGAAGAAGGGGTGGGTGCGCACGACATAGAACACCGTGACCGCGAGCCCGACCAGCATGCCGGTGACCGCCCCGGGGCGATTGGCGCGCCTCCAGAAGATGCCCAGCACGAGCGCCGGGAAGAAGGCCGAGCCGCCGATCGAGAACGCCAGACCGACCATGAAGAGGATGTTGTCCGGCCGCATCGAGGCCACCCAGGCCGCCACCACCGCCACCACCAGCAGCTGCGACTTGGAGATCACCAGCCTGCGGTGGGTCGTGGCCTGCGGGTTGATCACCTTGTAGTAGAGGTCGTGCGACAGCGCGTTCGAGATCGTCAGCAGCAGGCCGTCGGCGGTGGACAGCGCCGCAGCCAGCCCTCCGGCCGCGACCAGGCCCGAGACCACGTAGGGCAGGCCGGCGATCTCGGGCGTGGCGAGCACGATCACGTCGGTGTTGAGGCGCAGCTCGGCGAGTTGCAGGATGCCGTCGCCGTTGAGGTCCTCGATGCGCACCAGGCCCACCCTGCCCCAGGACGCCACCCAGTCGGGCAGGATCGCGATGTTCGAGCCGACCAGGTTGTTATAGACCTCCCACTTCGCGAACACGGCGTAGGCCGGCGCGGTGACGTAGAGCAGGAAAATGAAGAACAGCGACCACAGCACCGAGCGCCGCGCCTCCATGACGCCGGGCGTGGTGTAGTAGCGCATCAGGATGTGCGGCAGCGCCGCCGTGCCCACCATGAGCACGAACATCAGCGCGAGGAAGTTGTTGCGCGCGGTGGCGGACTCGTCCGCGCTCGCGCCCGGATGCGCCTCGGCGTGACGAGGGGGCGGGCGCGCGCGCTCGAGCGCCTCGGCGCGCGCGCGCTGCCAGGCCTCGCGAGCCTCGGACGGCGTGCGCGGCAGGTCGCGCAGCGCGCGCTCGGCGAGCGCGATGTCGCGCGCCGGCGCGTCGCCCAGGCGCATGCGGTTGAGCTCCTCGATCATGCGCCGGCGCTCGTCCTCGAGCGAGGCCGGCAGCGCGGCGATCTTGTCGGCGTAAGCCTGCGCGCGCGCGGTGTATAGATCGCGCACCGCACGCTCGGAGGGCGCCTCGAAGAGCGCGTCCTCGCGCGCGCTGATCTGCTGCAGCACGGTGCCGTACACCGCCTGCGGGATCGGGATGCCGGTGAGCTTGTAGGACAGGATCACCACCGGCACGAGGTAGGCGATGATCAGGATCACGTACTGCGCCACCTGGGTCCAGGTGACCGCGCGCATGCCGCCGAGGAAGGAGCACACCAGGATGCCGGCCAGCCCGATGAAGAGCCCGATCTCGAACTCGACGCTGACGAAGCGGCTGGTCACCAGGCCCACGCCATAGATCTGCGCGACCAGGTAGACGAAGCTCGCCAGCACCGCCGCCGCGAGCCCGACCAGGCGTGCGACGTTGCCCTGGTAGCGCGCGCCGAGGAAGTCGGGGATGGTGTATTGGCCGAACTTGCGCAGGTAGGGGGCGAGCAGCAAGGCCACCAGCACGAAGCCGCCGGTCCATCCGGTCACGAAGGCCAGGCCCTCGAAGCCGCTGAAGTACAAGGTGCCGGCCAGCCCGATGAAAGAGGCCGCGCTCATCCAGTCCGCGGCGGTGGCCATGCCGTTGAACATCGCCGGCACGCGACGCCCGGCGACGTAGTACTCGGAGACGTCGGAGGTGCGCGAGAGCACGCCGATGGTGGCGTAGATCGCGATCGTCACGAACAGGAAGACGTGGCCGATGAGCTGCTGCGGCAGGCCCATGCTCTCGCCGATCGCCAACAGCACGACGAAGACCGCGAAGCCGAGGGTGTAGATCCCGTAGTAGCGCCGCAGCTGGCGCGCGAAGCCGAGGTTGCGCCTCAAGGGGAACGCTCTCCGCTCGGCCCGCGCGCCCGGGTCATCAGTACTTGATCCGCGCGTAGTAGGTCTTCTCGGCGGCCTCGCGCGCGTCACGCAGGGTGCGGATACCCTTCTCGGCGAGCAGCGGGATCAGCTTGAGGAAGACCTCGGCCGTCACGATCGCGTCGCCGAGCGCGGTGTGGCGCCCGATGATGGTCAGGCCGAGGCGCTCGGCGATCGCCTCCAGGCGGTGCGACTCCTGATTGGGGTGCACCACCGCCGACAGCAGCAGCGTGTCGATCACCGGGTGGTCGAAGCGCAACCCGGTCTGCTCCTCCTTGAGCTGCAGGAAGCGCATGTCGAAGGCGGCGTTGTGCGCGATCAGCACGGTGTCCGCCGAGAAGGCGTGGAAGGCCGGCAGCACCTTGTCGATGGTGGGCTGGCCGCGCAGCATCTCCGAGGTGATGCCGTGGATCTTGGCCGACTCGGGGGCGAGCGGGCGCTCCGGGTCCACCAGTTGCTCGAAGGACTCGGCGCGCAGCAGCTTGCCGTTGAGGATGCGGGTGGCGCCGATCTGGATGATCTCGTCGCCCTGCGAGGGGTTGAGCCCGGTGGTCTCGGTGTCGAACACCGTGTAGCTGAGCTCGGAGAGCAGGCGGTCGTCGAGCGCGTGCGATTTCTCCGACCAGGCGAAGAGGTCGAAGTCGTAGTACTCGGGACGGCTCTCGCCACGCAGGTAGGTCTCGGCCTCGGCCTGCTCCTGCGGCGTCGCCGCCGGCAGCAAGATGCGGAAGAAGGCGCGGTGGCGCACCTTCTCGCGCTCGAGCCACATCTCGCCGTCGTGGCGGTCGATCACGTCGCGCACGGTGAGCGGGCTGCTCTCGTCCTCGATCTTCATCGGCTCGAGCTCCCAGCTCATCACCGTCTCGGTGCTCATCGCCTGCCCCGACCAGATCAGGTCGAGGTGGACCAGGCGTCCGGCCGCGCTGAGGCGGAAGCGCACCTCGCGCACCTCGAACTCGTCCGACAGCCGGCTGGCGAGGTAGGTGATGGCCTGGATCAGCGAGAAGCTGTCGACCTTCACCCACAGCGACTCGTCGACCTCCTCGAGCTTGGTGGGCAGCCCGATGCGGGCCTCGATGCGGCGCTGCGCGGCGGCGATCAGGTCGGCGCCGAGCATCTCCTCGAGCGGCCAGCGCGCCTTCAGCGAGTCCGCGAACTCGTTCGCGGTCTGGTCGAGGCGCTGGCTCATCGACTGCACCTCGTCGCGCACCACCTTGCGGAAGCGCGTGCGCATCTCGTCGGGGAGGTCCTCGAACTCGAGCATGTCGGCCGCCGCGCGCACGTTGGCGAGCGAGGCGCGGCTACCCTCGGTGAGGTTGTGCAGCATCTGGTCGCGGCGCGACTCGGTCTCGAAGTTGCGCGTGATGTTGTCGAGCATGAGGATGAAGCCGGTGAGCGTGCGCTCGGACGCGGGCGCTGCCGCGGCGGCCTCGGCCGCTGCGAGCGACGACTCGCCCGCCCGGCCGGCCGCATCCGCCTCGCCCTGCGGTGCGGCGCCCTCCCCGCCCACGGCCTCGCCCACGACCTCGCTCTCCGCCGCGGCCGCCAGCGCGGGCGCCGCCAGCGACAGCACCGGCGCCATCTGCACGCGCAGCAGCTGGCCGGCACGCGTGGTGGTGACGAAGTTGGCCTGGGCCTGGGTGGCGCCGCGGCGCAGGCGCTGCTGGATGGTGTCGAGCGCGTGCGCGATCAGGTTGCGCTCGAAGACGCCGTAGATCGAGCGCCCGAGGCCGATCAGCTCACCGCCGCCGGCCACGCCGGGCGCCTCGGAGAGCGCGCGGAACTGCGCGCGCGCGCGGTTGTTGTAGAGCAGCACGCGACCATCGAGGTTGCACACCACGACGCTCTGCGTGAGCTCGGACATCAGCGCGGCGAGGCGGTCCTTCTCGAGCTCCACCGAGGCCTTGGCGCGCGCGATCTGCGCCTCCACGTCCTGCAGCAGCGCGTCGCGCTGGCTGGCGAGCTCGTTGGTGGCGAGCGCGAGGCGCTGCACCTCGGGCGGCCCCTCGGGCTGCACGCGGAAGCCGCGGTTGGCGCCCAGCATCAGGCGCAGGTTCTCCGACATGCGCAGCAGGCCCTGGACGTACTGGCGGAACAGCACCCGCACCACGCCCACGCCGGCGGCGAAGCCCATCGCGGTGAGCAAGGTGCCGAGCGTGAGGTGCGGCGACAACACCCTCACCAGCAGGTCGCGCGCCTCGCCTTCGGTCTCGACCCAGACAATCAGCGCGGTGAGCAGGAAGGGGCCGGTCATCAGCAGGAACAGCACGACGACCGCGAGCATGAATCGCGCACGTGCCTGCATGGTTCACTGCTCCAGCAGGTTGCGCACCTTGTCCACCAGCTCGCGCGTGGAGAAGGGCTTGGTCATGTAGGCGTCGGCGCCGAGCGCGAGGCCCTTGGCGACCTCGGTGTCGCGGCCCTTGGCGGTCAGCATCAGGATGCGCACGCCCGCCATCTCGGGATCGGAGCGGATCTCCTGGCAGACCTCGAAGCCGCTCTTCTTCGGCATCATCACGTCGAGCAGCACCAGGTCGGGCCGCGATGCGCGGATCCTGCGCACGGCCTCCTCGCCGTCGTTGGCCACCTCGACCTGGTAGCCCTCGCGCTTCATAAGGAACTCCAGCGAAATGACGATGTTCTGTTCGTCGTCGGCAATCAGTACTTTCTTGTCCATCACGTCTCCTCCCCGCCCGATATTCTATGTCATCCCTCGCCCGCCGCCGACTTCAGCGGCAGTTCGAAGGAGAATGTCGCCCCTTCGCCCGGTACCGACTCCAGCCACAACCGCCCGCCGAAGTGCTCGACGATCTGGCGGCTGATCGGCAATCCGAGGCCCGTGCCCTGCGGCCGCGAGCGCTCGTCTCCCCCCTGGCGGAACTTCTCGAACACCACCGGCTGCTGCGCGGGCTCGATCCCCGGTCCGTTGTCCTTCACCGCGACGCGGAGGCGCTCGCCGTCGCAGCTCAACGTCACATCGACCCGACCGCTGCCCGTCGGCACGAACTTCGCCGCGTTCGACAGCAGGTTCAGCATCACCTGCAGCAGCCGGTCATGGTCCGCGCGCAGGGTCGGCACCGACTCCGGCAGGTGCAGGTGCAGCTCAGCCCCGCGGTCGCGGAAGAGCTGCAGCGTCGCGTCGCCGGAGTGGCGCACGAGCTCGCACAGGTCGATGTCGGTGTTGTGCCACTCGGCGTGACCGGATTCGATCTTGGCCATGTCGAGCACCTGGTTCACCAGGCGCGACAAGCGCACCGTCTCGGAGACGATGATGCCGAGGAAGCGCTGGCGGTCCTCGACGTCGATGTCGGGGTCGTCGAGCATCATCTCGGAGAGCGCGCGGATCGAGGTCAGCGGCGTGCGCAGCTCGTGCGTCACCGAGGACATGAAGTCGTCCTTGAGGCGGTCGAGCTCCTTCAGCTGCTCGTTGGCGGCGCGCAGCTCGGCGGTGGCGGCCTCGAGCGCACGCGACTTCTCCTCGAGCTTGTGCGAGTAGGCACGCACCTGCGAGGCCTCGTCGAGGATGTCCATGACCTCGCCGAGCCCGAGCGGCTCCGCCTGCACCACGGTGGACACCATCACCCGCGCCGAGGCGCTGCCGATCGCGCCGGCGAGCAGGGTCTCGGCGAAGTGCACCAGCTCGGGGTCGGCCTTGAGCTCGGAGACCTGCTGCAGCCCGTGCGAGCGCGCGTAGGCGCCGAAGGCCTCCTCGGTGCGGCGCTGGCCAAGGAAGCGTGCCACCAGCGGCACCAGTTCGCCGGCCTCGGCGCCGGTGCGCCAGAAGCTCGCCGGCGGCGCATCGCCGCGCCGGAACACGTCGACGAAAAGCGCCCCCTGGGTCGCCTCCGGCCCGGTCGGCACGCGCAGCATCGACACCGCGACGTAGCAGCCGATGTTGGCGAGCAGGCTCCAGAACAACGCATGGCTGATGTTGTCCAGGCCGGTGAGGCCGAAGAGCTGCTCCGGCTTGAGCCAGCCGAGGCCGAACACGCCGTGCTCGAGGAATCCAGGATCGAGCCAGCCCGACTTGGCGAACGAGGGCAGCAGCAGCGTATAGACCCAAACCGCAAAGCCAGCGAGCAGGCCGGCGAGCGCGCCCTCGCGGGTGCCACCGCGCCAGTACATGCCACCGATCACCACGGGGGCGAACTGCGCCACCGCGGCGAAGCTGATGAGGCCGATGCTGACCAGCGCGTAGGCCTCGCCGGCGAGGCGAAAGTAGAGATAGCCGAGCAGCAGCAGACACACGATCGCGCCGCGACGGATCCCCAGCAGCAGCCCGGTGAGGTCGCGCTCGCGTGCGAGATCGAGCCGGCGGCTGCGCAGCAGCATCGGCATCACCAGGTCATTGCACACCATGGTGGAGAGCGCGATCGCCTCCACGATCACCATGCCGGTGGCCGCCGACAGGCCGCCAATGAAGACGAGCAGCGCGAGCGCGTTCTGTCCGTGGGCAAGCGGCAGGGTCAGCACGAAGGTGTCCGGATCCACCGTGCCGCTGCCGAAATGCAGCAGCCCGCCGATGGCGATCGGGATCACGAAGATGTTGATCGCCAGCAGGTAGGCGGGGAAGACCCAGGTGGCGCGGCGCAGGTGCTGCTCGTTGACGTTCTCGACCACCGCGATCTGGAACTGGCGAGGCAGGAAGATGATCGACAGCATCGCCAGCAGCACGTGGGCGAACCAGCCGCCGTAGCCGAGCCGCCCGGCGCCGTCGAAGGCGAGCAGGCGTTGCAGCTCGGGCACCGCGGAGGCGCGCGCGTAGAGGTCGCCGAAGCCGTCGTAGAGCCAGTAGGTGACGTAGATGCCGACCGCGAGGAAGGCGAGCAGCTTGACCACCGACTCGAAGGCGATCGCCGCCACCATGCCCTCGTGGCGCTCGGTGGTGTCGAGGTGGCGGGTGCCGAACAGCACCGTGAAGGCAGCGAGCGCAAGCGCGATGTAGAGCGTGCCGTCCTGCCACCAGCCCGCCTGGCTCTCGATGCGGAACAGCGTGTCGTGCTCGCCCACCAGCAGGGCGTAGCCGCTGGAGATCGCCTTCAGCTGCAGCGCGATGTAGGGCACGATGCCCACCACCGCGATCAGCGTGACCAGCCCGCCGAGCAGGTGGCTCTTGCCGTAGCGCGAGGCGACGAAGTCAGCGATCGAGGTGACCCGGTAGCTGCGCGCGATGCGGATCATCTTGAGCACGACCAGCCAGGCCAGGGTCAGGCCCAGCGTGGGGCCGAGGTAGGTGGGCAGGAACCACGGCCCGCCAGAGGCGGCGCGGCCGACGCTGCCGAAATACGTCCACGCGGTGCAATACACCGCGAGAGAAAGACTGAACACCCAGGGATTGTCGATGACCGAGCGCCCGGCGTCCGCACGCCGGTCACCGAAGTAGGCCACCGCGAACAGCAGCAGCAGGTAGGCGAACGAAGCGCCGACGATCAGCCAGCCCGGCAGCATCCCGACCTCCGCATCAGCGTGCCCCGCGCTCGACGATCCAGGCCACGACCAGGATCAGCGCCAGCCACACCGAGAATAGATAGACGTGGAGCAGCGGCAGCCCGAAGACCGTCTGCGGCCGGTCGAACAGGGACAGGATGGGATAGTTCAGCAACACCAGGCCGGCGATGAACACGGCCACCAGGCGCTGCCCGGCCAGACCCTTGCGCATCCTGTCGCTCCCATGATGTGAGCCACGGCAAACGAAATGGCGCAGCACCGCCCTGCTCTTCGTGGCAGGGTCGGCGCGACGCACGAACAGGGGCACGCCTTGCGCGTACCCGGTCTCCCCCCGGCACCGGCTCGATGGCCGGCTTCCTCCTGTCGTTCAGGAGCGGCCGGGCGCGGGGCGCCCGGCCGACGCTTCATCAGCCCTTGAGCTGCTCGAGGATGTGCGGGTTCTCGAGCGTCGAGGTGTCCTGGGTGACATCCTCGCCCTTGGCAAGCTGGCGCAGCAGGCGGCGCATGATCTTGCCGGAACGGGTCTTGGGCAGGTTCTCGCCGAAACGGATGTCCTTCGGCTTGGCGATCGGCCCGATCTCGTGGCCCACCCAGTTCTGCAGTTCCTTGATCATCTTGGCGGCGTCTTCGCCGGTGGGACGCGCGCCCTTGAGCACCACGAAGGCCACGATCGCCTCGCCGGTCAGGTCGTCCGGACGACCGACCACTGCGGCCTCGGCCACCTTCTCGTGCGCGACCAGGGCGGACTCGATCTCCATCGTGCCCATGCGGTGACCGGAGACGTTCAGCACGTCGTCGATACGACCGGTGATGGTGAAGTAGCCGGTCTCGGCGTCACGGATGGCGCCGTCGCCCGCGAGGTAGAGCTTGCCCTTGAAGTCCTCGGGGTAGTAGGTCTTCTTGAAGCGGTCGGGATCGCCCCAGACGTTGCGGATCATCGAAGGCCACGGCTTGGTGACCACCAGGATGCCACCCTGCCCCCAGGGCACTTCGGTACCGGTTTCGTCCACCACGGCTGCCATGATGCCGGGGAAGGGCAGCGTGCACGAGCCCGGGACCATCGGCGTGGCGCCCGGCATCGGCGTGATCATGTGCGCGCCGGTCTCGGTCTGCCAGAAGGTATCGACGATCGGGCAGCGGCCGCCGCCGACGTTCTCGTAGTACCACTCCCAGGCAGCGGGGTTGATCGGCTCGCCGACCGAACCCAGGATGCGCAGCGAGGACAGGTCGTACTGTTTCGGATGCACGGCCGGGTTGTTGTCGGCGGCCTTGATCAGCGAACGGATCGCGGTCGGCGCGGTGTAGAAGATGCTGACCTTGTGGTCCTGGATCATCTTCCAGAAGCGGCCGGCGTCCGGGTAGGTGGGCACGCCCTCGAACACGATCTCGGTCGCGCCGCAGGCGAGCGGGCCGTAGGTGATGTAGGTGTGGCCGGTGACCCAGCCGATGTCGGCGGTGCACCAATAGACGTCGTCGGCCTTGATGTCGAAGGTGTACTTCATCGACAGCACGGCCTGCAGCAGGTAGCCGCCCGACGAGTGCTGCACGCCCTTCGGCTTGCCGGTGGAACCCGAGGTATAGAGCACGAACAGCGGATGCTCGGCCTCGACCCACTCCGGCTCGCAGACCTCGGACTGGGTGGCGACCACGTCGTGGAACCAGCTGTCGCGGCCGGCGACCATGGCGACGTCGGCGCCGGTGCGCTTGACGACGATGACGTTCTTGACGGTATCGCAGCCGCCGAGCGACAGCGCCTCGTCGGCGATCGGCTTGAGCGGAAGCGCCTTGCCGCCGCGGAACTGGCCGTCGGAGGTGATCACGGCGACCGCCGCCGCATCCTCGATGCGGTCGCGCAGCGCCTGGGCGGAGAAGCCGCCGAACACGATCGAGTGGGTCGCGCCGATGCGGGCGCAGGCCTGCATCGCGACCACGCCTTCGATCGACATCGGCAGGTAGATGATGACGCGATCGCCCTTCTTGACGCCCATGCCGCGCAGGGCGTTGGCGAACTTGCTGACGCGGGAGAGCAGGTCCTTGTAGGTAACCTTGGTGACTTCGCCGCTGTCGGCTTCGAAGATCAGCGCGACCTTGTCGCCGAGGCCGTTATTGACGTTGCGGTCGAGGCAGTTGTAGGAGACGTTGAGCTTACCGTCGGCGAACCACTTGAAGAAGGGCGCGTTCGACTGATCGAGGACCTGAGTGAAGGGCTCCTTCCAGTCCAGCAGCTCCTTGGCGCGACGGCCCCAGTAACCCTCGTAGTCGTCCTCGGCCTCCTTGCACAGCGCGCGATAACCGTCCATGCCGGACACGGCTGCGTTCTTGACCATCGCTTCCGAGGGGTTGTAAATGCGGACTTGCTGCTCGTTGGACATGCTCACCTCTCCTCAACTGTTCAAATGGTTGAAGCTACCCATTGCGGGTGGGCTGGTTGAATCCAGCCTTTGATTCGCCCGAACGCCGGTGACCGCTTGCGGACCATCCCCGTCCGGGTACTCGGATGCCGTTCGAACCGCCGGCATTAGAGAACAACTATCTTACACAGGACTTACACTGCCTCGCCAGCGACGGCCAGCGGGGCCGGTGGTAGAATCCGGCGCCACTCCGGGCCGTCCGGCCCGGCCGCGTCATTCTGCCCCCATGTCATTCCGGAGACCAAGCGCCATGACGATCATTCGCCAGGAAGACCTCATCCAGTCGATCGCGGATGCCTTCCAGTACATCAGCTGTTACCACCCGCTCGACTACATCCAGGCGCTCGGCGAAGCCTACGCGCGCGAGGAAAGCCCGGCCGCGAAGGACGCGATCGCGCAGATCCTGACCAACTCGCGCTTGGCCGCCGAAGGCCACCGCCCGATCTGCCAGGATACCGGCATCGCGGTGGTCTTCCTCAAGGTCGGCATGAACGTACAGTGGGACGCGAAGATGAGCGTCCAGGACATGATCGACGAAGGCGTGCGCCGCGCCTACAACAATCCGGACAACAAGCTGCGCGCCTCGGTGCTGCTCGACCCGGCGGGCAAGCGCCAGAACAGCAAGGACAACACCCCGGCAGTGGTGCACTACGAGCTCGTCGCGGGCGATGACGTCGAGGTGATCTGTGCGGCCAAGGGCGGCGGCTCGGAGAACAAGACCAAGATGGTCATGCTCAACCCGTCCGATTCCATCGTCGACTGGGTCATCAAGACCGTGCCGACCATGGGTGCAGGCTGGTGTCCGCCGGGCATCCTCGGCATCGGCATCGGCGGCACGCCCGAGAAGGCGCTGCTGCTGGCCAAGGAATCGTTGATGGAGCCGGTGAATATCCACGAGCTGCGCGAGAAGGCCGCCTCGGGCGCCGCGCTCAGCCGGGTCGAGGAGCTGCGCCTCGAGCTCATGGACAAGGTCAACGCGCTCGGCATCGGTGCGCAAGGCCTGGGTGGCCTCACCACCGTGCTCGACGTCAAGATCATGGACTACCCGACCCACGCCGCCTCGCTGCCGGTCGCGATGATCCCGAACTGCGCCGCCACCCGCCACGTGCACTTCCACCTCGACGGCTCGGGCCCCGCCCACCTGCCGACCCCGAAGCTGGAAGACTGGCCGCAGGTCACCTGGAAGGCCGACACCAACGTCGCCACCCGCGTGAACCTCGACACCCTCACCAAGGAAGAGGTCGCCTCCTGGAAGCCGGGCCAGATCCTGCTGCTGAACGGCAAGATGCTCACCGGGCGCGACGCCGCGCACAAGCGTATCGCCGACATGCTCGAGAAGGGCGAGAATCTGCCGGTCGACTTCACCAACCGCGTGATCTACTACGTCGGCCCGGTCGACCCGGTGCGCGACGAGGTCGTCGGCCCCGCAGGCCCCACCACCGCCACCCGCATGGACAAGTTCACCCGCATGATGCTGGAGAAGACCGGCCTCATCTCGATGATCGGCAAGTCCGAGCGCGGCCCGGTCGCCATCGAGGCGATCAAGGACAACCAATCGGCCTACCTGATGGCGGTCGGCGGTGCAGCCTACCTGGTGTCGAAGGCAATCAAGGAAGCGAAGGTCGTCGGCTTCGAGGACCTCGGCATGGAAGCGATCTACGAGTTCACCGTGCAGGACATGCCGGTGACGGTCGCGGTCGACGCCAACGGCACCAGCGTGCACAACACCGGCCCGAAGGAGTGGCAGGCGAAGATCGGCAAGATCCCGGTCGTCGTCGCCTAAGCCCCATCCAGCCGCAAAAAGGCCCCCATGCCCCCGCGCCGGGGTGGGGGCCGCCGCGCAGGCTCAGGGCCGCGCAAGCCTCCACGCCGCGGGCGGCGACCAGTTCGCCGCCCAGGCCGGAATCTGCTCCGCCGGCATCGGCCGCGCGATCCCGTAGCCCTGCGCCACCTCGCAACCGAGGCGCAGCAACTGGCTGCCGTGCTCGACGGTCTCCACGCCCTCGGCGATCACCTCGCGCCGGAAGGCATCGGCCAGTCCCATGATCGCCTTCAGGATGGCGAGGTCCTCGGCGTCGTCCACCATTCCACGCACGAACAGCTGGTCGATCTTCAGGCGTGCCGCCGGCAGCCGCTTGAGATAGGCGAGCGAGGAGTACCCCGTCCCGAAGTCGTCGAGCGCAAAGGACACCCCGATCCGCGCGCAGGCCTCGACGATGCGCGTGACCTGCGCGATGCTCTCCAGCGCACTCGTCTCCAGCACCTCCAGCTCCAGCACACCCGGCCCCAGCTCGGGATGGCGCGCGAGCTCCGCCTGCAGGCGCGACATGAAGTCCGGCGCCTGCAGGTGGCGCGCCCCCACGTTCACACTCACCGGCAGGAACAGGCCCTCGCGCTGCCAGGCAGCCACCTGCTCGAGCGCCTGTTCGATCACCCAGTTGCCGATCTCGACCGCAAGGGGATGATCGGCAACGACCGGCAGGAAAGCGCCTGGCTCGAGTTCGCCCTGGCGCGGATGCCACCAGCGGATCAGCGCCTCCGCCCCGACCACCTCGCCACTGCGCATGTTCACCTTGGGCTGATAGGCGAGGCGGAACTCACCTCCGCGCAGCGCCCCGCGGATCGCCGCGAGGGTCTGGTGGCGGCCGCGCTGAGAGCGGTCGTGCGCGGTGTCGAAGAGGTGATAGCGGTTCTTGCCGGCGAGCTTGGCCTGGTACATCGCCAGGTCGGCCTGGCGCAGCAGCTGGTCGGCATCGACCTCCTCGGGCTGGGGGTACAGGGTCAGGCCGATGCTCGCCGACACCTTCACCTCCTGCCCTGCGAGTGAAACGGTCTGCGAGACCGCACCGAGCAGGCGGCGCACGAGCAGCGCGCACGCCTCGGTGTCGGACAGGTCCAGCAGCAGCGCGACGAACTCGTCGCCCCCCAGGCGCGAGATGCTGTCACCCTCGCGCAGCGCCGCCTTCATGCGCGCCGCGACGACCGCGAGCAACTGGTCACCGGCCTGGTGGCCCAGGGTGTCGTTGATCGCCTTGAAACCGTCCAGATCGATGTAGGCGAGCGCGAGCTGCTGGCCCCGCCGGCGCGCCTGCGCCATCCCGCGCTGCATGCGGTCGCTGAGCAGGACACGGTTGGGCAGCCCGGTGAGCGCGTCGTAGTGCGCGATGTACTCGAGGCGGGACTCGTGCTCCTTTTGCTGGGTGATGTCGGTCAGCGTGCCGGACAGGCCGGCGGGCCGCCCCTGGGAGTCGAATGCGCGCCGCGCGCTCATCTCCAGCCAGCGAAAGCCGCCCCCTGCGCAGCGGTAGCGTGCCGCATGGGTGCACGACTCGAGTTCGCCATCGAGCACCTGCTCGACCATCTCGCCATGCTGCTCGCGATCGTCCGGGTGTACATGCACGAGGAAATGTCGACCCCGGCTGTCCTCCAATGCATACCCGGTGAGATCGACCCAAGCCTTGTTGAGAAAGGTCCAGCACCCTGCGACGTCGAGCTGGAAGATCACCTCCCTGACACTCTCGACCACCGAGCGGTAGCGCGCCTCGCTCGCCAGCAGGCCGTCGTGCGCCCGCTTGCGCTCGATGACGCCGCTGAAGGCATTGCCCACCAGGGCCATCAGGGTCTTGTCCTCGTCGGTCCACGTGCGCTCGCTGCGCACCGCGTCGAGCCCGATGAAACCACGCACCCGCCCATCCACCACCATCGGTACGCCCAGCACCGAGCGGATCGACTGCTCCTCGAGCAGCACTCGATCGGCCAGGGCCTCGGCCGGTAACGCGGCGACGCTGGGGTAGTCCACGATCGCGAACTGCTTGATCGTGCGCAGGAAGAGCAGCGCGTCGTCGAAGGGGAAACCCTGCAGCTTGTCGATCTGCGGCTCGATGCCCTCGGCACACCACTCGTGGGTGTTGTCGAGCAGACTGCCATCCTCGGACACCTGGAACACGTAGGCACGGTCGGCCTCGGCGAAGCGGCCGAGCTCGCCGAGAGCCTGGTCGAGGTGCCGGTCCAGCTCGGCGGGCGCGGCGAGGATGAGATCGGAGGAGATCCGCCCCACCAGGCGCTCGAAAGCGATCCGCCCGGTCAGCGCCCGCTCGGCGCGCTCGCGCACCAGCTCGGCGGCCACCCGGTCGTCGAAGATCTCCAGCAGGGTCCGCACCGCAGCCACGTCGTCGAAGGGTCTGCGGCGCAGGGCGACGATGAGGCCGAGCACGCCGCCTTCGCGATCGAACAGCGGCGTGCCGCCATAGGCCTCGATACCCATCCGGACGAGCTCGAGGTCGCGCGGGAAGCGGGCATGCACCCCCTGCGGATAGATGCACGAGCCCTGGTCGATGGTGCCGTCGCAGGGGGTGTCGGCAAGGGCGTAGCGGAACGGCCGGATCGTCCCGCCATCTCCCCAGCCCGCGCGCACCTCGATGTGAGCCCGATCGGTGGAGAGCTGGCCGACGAAGGCGATGTCGAGGTCGAGCGCCTCGACGATGTGCCTGCACACCGCCTCATAGAAGACCTCACCCGACAACCGCGCATAGCGGGCCGCGAGCGCATCGAGCGCGAGGTCGCCGCGCTTGCGTTCGGTGATGTCGTAGCAGTAGCCGATGTAGCCGACGAAGGCGCCATCCGCATCGCGGCGCGGGTTGCCCTCGTCGGAGAGCCACCGATAACCGCCGCCGACATGGCGCAGGCGGTACTCCATGCGGAAGGGTTCGCGATCCGCGAAGGCCTTTTGCCAGGTGCCCAGGCAGGCCTCGAGGTCGTCCGGATGAACATCGGCAGCCCAACCCTTCCCCTGGGACTCTTCCAGCGTGCGACCGGTGAACTGCAGCCAGGTGTCGTTGAAATAATTGCACCCGCCCTCGGCATCGGAGGTCCAGATCAGTGCCGACTTGCTGTTCGCCAGCTCGCGGAAATGACGCTCGCTCTGCTCCAGCGCGCTACGCGCGGCCTTGCGGTCCTGCTCGGTGCGGAGCGCAATGATCATGCTCGCGCAGGTGGCCAGCATCGGCTCCAGCTCGACGATCAAGGCCTCGCCATAGCCCTGCGCCGCGTTCGCGAGGCCCACCATCCCGATCAGCTGTCCGCCGTGGAACAGCGGCAGTCCGAGGAAGGCGCGCAGCTCGGGATGGCCGGGCGGCACCCCCCCGCCGCGCGCGTCGTCCTTGGGCGAATTGCAGATCACCGGCGCGGCGGTGCGCACCACCGAGCCGAACAAGGTATCGAGGTTGTGGAACTCGAAGCCGCCGGTACGCATGCGCTCGAACAGGCTGCGCGACTCGGGGCTCCAGGAGATGTCGCTGAGGCCGTGCATGCGCAGGAAGGACGCCCCCGCCTCGTCATGCAGCACCTCGCCGATGAAGCCGTATTCGCTGCCCGTAAGCGATACGAGCTGGTCGAGCATCGCCGAGAAGGTCTCCGCGGACGAGCGCCCCACGAGCATGCCGCGCTGCAGCGTGGAAAGCACCGAGAGCATCTGTGCCTGGCGCTCCACGGTGCGCTGAAGCTCGGCGAACTCGGCGAGCGCGCCGGAGACGGGTGGCGATGCAGGCACCTCCCCCTGTCCCGTGCGGGCACGCTCCTCTCCCGGCGACTCGATCCTCAAGACCGACATCCGATTTCCTCGAATCCACAAGCGCATCAAGCGCGCATATTAACGGGAAGCTCTCTCGTCTGGCATGAATCCAACACCTGGATGCACAAAAAAGGGCGCCGACCCTGACGGTCGGCGCCCTCGAAACCACAGTGTGCCGGAGCGGCGCTCAGCGCTTGCCGTGTGCGGCGAGCTTGAGCCAGGTATCGACCACCGTGTCCGGGTTCAGCGAGATGGTCTGGATGCCCTCGTCCATCAGCCACTCGGCCAGGTCCGGGTGATCCGACGGACCCTGGCCGCAGATGCCCACGTACTTGCCGAGCTTGTTCGCCGCCTGGATCGACATCGACAGCAGCTGCTTGACCGCCGGGTCGCGCTCGTCGAAGGCGTGCGCCACCAGGCCCGAGTCGCGGTCCAGGCCCAGGGTGAGCTGGGTGAGGTCGTTCGAGCCGATCGAGTAGCCGTCGAAGTACTGCAGGAACTGCTCGGCCAGGATGGCGTTGGACGGGATCTCGCACATCATGATCA
>Ga0268298_10002283_pt1 | contig 21125 bp, 14 predicted proteins | sample WWTPWeurt_MetaG_FD_194462 | JGI IMG/M metagenome (GOLD analysis project Ga0268298, IMG submission 194462) | Activated sludge microbial communities from WWTP in Nijmegen, Gelderland, Netherland - WWTP Weurt | ecosystem: Engineered > WWTP > Aerobic digester > Activated sludge | place... | reverse complement strand
ACATCTTGAAATGTATATTCTCCTGCCCCATCTGAAAGTACTGAATACAAGATTTGATGATCTGATGATCGTTCCACAGACACCTGAGCTCCGAGCATTGGCTCATTGCGCATATTGAAAATTCCTCCTGAAACCACAATGCCTGTGTTGTTGCAAGCATTATTATTATCCTGAATTCTTACGAATGTTTCACAGAAGTCTTGATTGCCAGCTTCATCTGTAACATACAGCCGTACAGTCTTGTTGATTACAGTTTGTCCTTCAAGACTATCACAGGTATATAATATGGTTTTGATCGTTGTATCAGATGAAAAAGAAAATACAAGTTTTGAATGCTCTGTACAGTTGTCAAAACTATTTTGTTCAAGATCGATTGCTTTTACCAAGACCTGACCATTAGTCTGCATCACCACTGTCACTATACCGCTTTTACAATATGGTGTTGGCTTCTTATCATCACGTATCACAAATAATCTGTCACACTGAGAATAATTCCCGCATTTATCTTGAACGATCCAACGGATCCGATGAGTATCTACGGGAAGTACACCCATAGCTCTGGATCCTTTTTGTTCTGGTTCATATGTGCCATCATCATGAATATCAATCTTATAGGACCAAATCAATTCGACCTCCGGAGTACAATCGTCATCTCCAAGCGCGGTCATATCATAATGGCCGTAACATAAATTTGAAATCGGATCTCTGTATGCTTCCTTGTCGTTGAATATGGTATCCTGACAGGAGAAAATGTTTGGAGCTTCAGAGTTTTTAACTTGAATGACTTGCGTGCCTTCCCATTGCCCTGCTCCTGTACGTTGATCGTATTGACACCAATCGATCACTCTCCATTTTCTAATTATTTTATAACATGCACTATCTTGCGATACCAATTTTGTGTCGGTATGTGTTGACAGTACTTGTGCACAACCAGCGTTATAAAAAATTGGTTCGCCTGTATTCTTTGGATCTGTTTGTACATTTCTGCAAGTCCTGATTATTGCATCTTGAGGAAATTCTATATCCTTTCCGTTTTGATTGAATAAATAAGTTTTGACGATATATATGTTTTGCACTGCAGTTGCTACTTGTCCTTGCTTATCTTCTGCATAGAAATACCTTCGAATTACTCCCTGGTGACATTGAATATCTGTCTCAAATGTATCTCTGTAGTTCAAGGTACAATTATCCTTTACAAGTCCATCTATTCCTGCAACGAATCCAACAGCACTATAAATTGGATCTTTGATTATAATCTGCTTGCGATCGCTTTCACTGGTTCTGAGAGATCCGAATTCTTCAAGATGATTCAAATCATATGGGTAGTCACAATTGATTGTAATGTCTGTCGGTGGTACAATAACCGGCGGTAATTTATCCTGAACGATCACCTGAACCATACATGTATTACTATTGCCATATTCATCTACAGCCATGAATGAAACCATCACAGTATCTCCTACGTCTTCACAACAAAGCTCTACGTATTCCCTGAAACTGGTATCCAGGCTACATGAATTTGTCATCCTTCTCACTGCAAAAGAATCCAGCGTACAATTATCTATAGATCCATTATCGAGAGAGTTTGCAAACAATTTTGCAAAACCATCTCCTGATAAAGTGACTACTGTGCGTTGATCACATATCGCTACAGGTGGAAGATCATCTACTACGCCAACCTCAGTGGTATCCCTTGACGAATTACCACAACTATCAGTCAAAACATAAACCAACCAAACTCTTCCAGGAGGAGCTCCTTTCAAATGATAATGTTTATCGAAAGAATTATATATCACATAATCTTTTGTCAATGGAGCTAATTCGTCATCTTGACTAAGTTTTACAAAAATATCGTACCTCCATCCGGCACAATCCTCTACATTGAGTGGAGATGGAAGTATGCCATTAGAACCACAGCTGTATGGTTCCATCCCTACAGTAAAATCAGCCGGACTTTGAAATTTGGGACCTTTGTCGTCGATGACTTTGATCAGTTGATTGTGTTGGATAATTTCTTTTGTACACCAATTTAAAATAGTCCAACGGCGAATCACCTTATACGAACCTTCGCAGATGTCTATCCTCAAATCATCATAGGTTGCCACAAAAGAACCGCAAGCTTCAGGTACAGGATGACCTGTATATTCCGGAGAGGGAATACCATCCTCCAGTTTTGGAAATACACCATCACAGCTCAAATGAGGTCTTGAAATCCCATCATAATCATATAATGTATTCAGATCTATGGTTTGAGGTTGTCTGATGCAAATAGTCTGTGTACACTTGCTCACGTTACCATTGACATCCTCCGCTGTCCAATTTCTATAAATTGTCGCTATACAATCATAAGAACAGTCATGTTTTACGATCTGGTCGTAATAACTTAAGATAACTACTCCACATTTATCCCATCCATAAACAAAAAACCTGTTTGGGTTGACAATATCGTAAACTACGCTTGTTGAAGGTTCAATCCAGGAAGGAATTGGAAAACCAACAGCGCCCACTGTCGTAGCCATATTGCATCTCACGGTATCTTGCCTGCATTCCATTTGTGGTGGATACTTTTCTTCAACTTTGATTTTTCCCCAACAGCTATTGCCTGAGGGTAGGTGCCATACGGTAAAATCAATCACATGACCGACATCTTGTTGGCCTAAGATCAAATCATTTTGAGGCTGCCCATTATACTTCAAGTGTATCGTATAATCAGAGATCGGCCCGATGTTTCCTTGAAGCAACATTGGTACTGTTACTGTTGCCATACAGTTTGTGTCCAGCGAAATATTGACCAGATCGTTGCAGGCGATTTCGGAAAGTACTCCTACTGCCGGCTCAGAGCCGGATGTTGAAGCATAAGACTGGACGGATATCCAGTGAAAAAGGATGAGTAAAGTAACAAATCGGTTCATGTAACACTTTTTTTGGTTCGCTGAGTAATTGCAACCTGAACTTATCAGGTATAGAGAGTCACTCAAAATACATACCAAATTTTTATAATTCGTTTATTTTTATAATATGTTATCGAACGCGATGTAATATTAAATATTTGACATACAATCATTTATAAATAATTGTAATAAATATGTGTACATTTTTATTTATGATGAAAATCCTTAATATTTGATATCAAACCAGTCGGGGAGAGTGTGCTTTGCAGGACCTGAAAATCGAGCGATTCTCCTGAATTTTTCCATGATGATTGCCAATAGAAATCAATTCATATTGGCAAAGGACGACAGTGCAAATCGACCCGATACGACGCAATTTGAGATTCAGTCACTGTTTAACTCAAAAGGATACAATCTTTCAAAGTAGATCTATTTCAATGCAAGTCTATAGTGTTGCCTGGTTTAAACATTAAATTGAATGTTTTCAAAATGCAGAAATTTACTCCATATCACCAAAATAACGAATTAGTAACTCACTACAATTTTATCTATATTTTTTAATTGGCCTCCTTCAAACAATTGTAATATATATATGCCTGGGAGGACACCAGCTAAGTTAAAATTAATCTCTTCCTGTAGTGTAAAGTCTCTATGATAACACAACTTTCCTTCCATATTGTAGAGTCTTAGCTCCAACTGATACTGTTTGTCAGGATCAGAAGAACTCAGACGTATTTGATCTCGGCAGAGGGTATTATAATAGTAATGTCCCGCAGCCATAGACGAGGCTTGACTCAGGCTATCGCAGTCACTCTCTGATAGCCGCTCATTGCGAAAATTTGGAAAAAAAGGAAGTCCTCCATTCATATAATTAGGTAAACGAAAATCATGGTTTCGGAAATCACAGGCCTTTCCATAAGCATCCGGACGATGCATCGTATGCATATAATATCCATTCGTTCCGAACACGGTATAATAGATCTTGTCATCCAGTGCGAGCCTGCCGACAAAGAAAAGAGTACTATAGGTATCTTCGATCAATACTGAATCCCAGCTGCCTACCAGAATGGGCTTGTATCTTCGATTAAATCTCTGAGATATATCGTACTGATAGATATGCAGTATGGAGTTGACATACAGGTAGCGGCTATTGGGCGAAAATGCGACGTTGCCGTTGATCAGGAAGGTATCCGGAAAGATCTGGATACTTGGATTATAAAACAATCCCTTGCATAGGTCAAACTCCATCAACTCCACCCCCTCTTCCGGGATCACTCTGGCCAGCATATTCTCTTCGCGATTGAATATCATATTGCCATTCAGATCGTCGAATATAAAAGCAGTACCAACTTGCTGCTCGTGATGAAGATGCGCTCCTGATGAATCCACCAGGATAAAATAATACGAAGGTCTGCCTATCCTCCGAGCTACCACCCAATAATCCCTCCCATTGGCATGCTTTGCGACGGCAAATTCATTTTCGGCAATTTCACCTTCGATCAGTACATTGTTCTTCTCGGAGACGACATACCTCCCCAGATGATCGTCATAGTGAAAACTGCTGAAGTACAGCCTGTCACACTTGTACTGTGGCAGTCTGCCCTCTACTTTTCCAAATTCAATCCTTTTGTGCAATAATATGTACTCGGATTTTTTTCCAGGAATTGGTAGAAAGATGGCTCCGTCACTCAGAGGGTAACTTCCGCCTAAGGTTCCTGCCCAAAAATTACCGGGATTGATGGTATCTCCGCCCAGCATGATCTCATGCCGATTGTCAAAGATATTGTGCCCATCGGTATAAGCCACCAGTCTGCCATCCTTATCAGAGATACAAGCACAGGTAAAGGAAGTATAGCAACTGTTGTCGATAGTGCTATCCAGGAGTATGTTCAGCTCAGGTCCGAAGTAAAACTGCATGATACCTTCTCCACTGGCACCGGGGATAGGATTCTTGTAAGGCTCACCCCTACCTATGATCCAATTTTGGTCGTGGAGCTGAGCCACTCCTTTAAAAGGCAATACTACTATGAATATCAAAATGAACTGAAAGTAATTCCGAAAAAGCTTATTCAAGTGAACTAACATACATTGCAAATTTGTGCTAAAATCTGAATAAAATGTCTTGCTCCAATTTTCGAACTCCTGCATGCAGTGATATAGCCAGAAAATTAAAGCCTCATTTCCATTCCTAAATTTAAAACATATTCATCAATCTTACACAAGATATGAAATCTTAGGAATGCTTGAAATACTGAAAAATGATTTCACTACCCTTTATTATTAAAAGTGCTCAATGATTAGGCTGTTTTCAATTTTAAAAAGTCTCGCTTGGGGTATTGATCATTTCTCTTTCTTGCAATTCACACAATGAAGAGAATACTCCATTCCAAATATAATGTTGACAATTCAGAATATTTCCATCTCCATAAGAAAAATTAAAATTTCTAAATTGTATTCTTTCGGAACAAAGTTATCTTTACTAACAAACTGAAAATATAAACTTTCTATCAAATTAAAACAAAGAGCCCATCTTCCCTTAAATGAAAGACAGGCTCAGTTTGTTTGAAACTTTTAAATATATTCCTCTAAACAAAAAATCTGCTTCTATTCCACTACTCTACCTTCAGCAGTTTTTCTTGAAACCTGGCTCTTTTTTATTCTGGTGAGGTCCACCATCAATGTAGTCCAGGCAGAACTTGTCGATGTATTGTACACTTTGTCCTGATAAGTCACCTGACCTGAATTTCTATTCCACTCTTTTCCAAATAGTGCATATCGATTTCCGAATTTAGGATTTGGTCCGAAAATCAAATAACTTGGTTCAACACTATTCTCAAAACTTATCGCAAATCTATTCTCTTTTGGAGAAAACAAAAAAACACCCGGGGTACCTTTCTTAAATCTAAGTTCTTCTATTTGTTGACCATTGATTGTTTTTATCTTGCCATTTGTAATTTGTGTTTCACCCTTTTCAAACACTCTCGTCAGTATAATGTCATCCGAAAGATAGAATTGAATTTTTTTCAGTTCCTCCTCAGACCATTGATTCTCTTCATAAAGCTTTTGATTGAAAGTACTTAAGTTTGGGCTACAAGATGCCATCATCAGTACAAACATTGTCGCTGATAAAATAGTGGTTTTAAATTTCATTGGAAAAAAATTTTAATTTTAAAAATACTGAACACATGATTTCAAATACGAACTGACAAAAGTCTGATTGATGCATTCAATCTCAAATCCTACTTTCCTCAATCAATATTAGAGTGTTTTTTGGTTAAATCGTTTAATCCAAATTTAATTTTAAATCACTTTAACTTTTGGAGGCTGATCCTTTAACAAAATATTAATTTTATGCCTTCTTTCTCCGGGTCTTAAAAAACTCTCGCATCAATTCACTGCATTCATCTGAAAGGAGACCGTAATGAATTTTCGTCTTGGGGTGCAACAGCTCATTACCATATCTCATATATCCTTGCTTTGGATCTTCAGCAGCATATACTAATTTTGATATCTGTGCCCATCTTAATGCAGCAGCGCACATGACACAGGGCTCTAACGTAACGAACAAAGTACAGTCTTTGAGATACTTTGCATTAATTCCATTTGAAGCCGCGGTTATTCCAAGCATTTCTGCGTGGGCAGTGACATCTTGCAGCAATTGAGTTTGGTTATGTGCACGAGCGATGATTTGCTTTTTAAAAACCAACACTGCACCAATGGGAACTTCACCGGCATCTCTAGCTTTCAATGCTTCAGCATATGCCTGCTTCATAAAAAACTGATCATTGTAAACCTCAATCATATGGTCCTGCTTTGATTTAAAGCTTTAGAACTGCTTCCTCTTGTAAGCATCCCAGGTATTGCTGATCAGAGCAGTGATCGTCATTGGCCCAACTCCGCCGGGAACCGGAGTGATCGCCGAAGCTTTTCTACTCACACCATCAAAATCCACATCTCCGACCAATCTCGATCCTTTTGGAGCAGAAGGATCCTGGATTCGGTTTATACCAACATCGATGACTACAACACCTGATTTTACCATATCCTCTTTTACAAAAAATGGAATTCCCAAAGCAGCAATGAGTATATCTGCGGATCTGGTAAATCCAATCAAGTTTTCGGAACGGCTATGCACAATGGATACAGTGGCATTCCCAGGTTTTGTTTTCTTTGACATCAGGAGTGAGATTGGTGTACCCACTATATTGCTTCTTCCAAGCACAACACAATGTTTACCTTCGGTTTCAATACCATATCTGTCCAGCATCATCATGATACCGGCTGGCGTCGCAGGATGAAATGCAGGCAGACCAAGTGCCATTCTTCCAAAATTGTTTGGATGAAATCCATCGACATCTTTTTCAGGATTGATAGCCAGGTTTACATGATCCTCATTGATGTGCCTGGGAAGAGGTAGTTGGACAATATACCCATCAATCTGATTGTCGGTATTGAGTTTGTAAATGATTTCAAGTAACTCCTCCTCTGTGGTAGACGCAGGTTTTTTGATCAGTGTGGAAGCAAAACCAACTTCTTCGCAAGCCTTGATTTTGTTTCGGACATACGCTTCACTTGCGGGATTGTCGCCCAGTAATACTGCTGCCAGATGTGGTGGTCTGATGTCAGTTTGACAAAAATTTCTTACTTTATCTGATATTTCTTTTCGGATTGTTTTTGACAATTGATTGCCATCTAATAAAATCATAAATAAATTTGAATATGCGGTTTTTGAAATAATTTAATTTTTAATACTTAAAATAATCTTTAGCTCTACGGTTGAAATTATCAGAGATATTTGCTGGTGCAAGCGGATCATTTTCTCTGAATTCTTCTCTCGCATTTTTGTACAATTCATTTTCCCACAGTGGATTAAATCTCTCACCTATTGCATTACAGTGAAGCAGACGATAATCTGAACCGGCAAGATCGGGATTATAAAATAAAAATGTAACACGTGTTTGACCAGTTGTTCCAAGTTTGGAATACTTCCATATTTCATAAGGATATGCACCATTCTCATATTCTTCAGAAATAATTTCAGTTGGATTGCCGTATCTCAAAATGATAAATCCTCTATCCGTCTCAAATCCGTATCCAAAACCACCATTATATTTTTTGTCTACTGCTCTTGCCAAAGACATATAACTTTGGAAACTCTCCACCGGTCTTGTTTCGCTTCTTTCTTTCCAACTTTGATATAGAAATATCTTTAATTCTTTAATTTTATTGAGTTTTGTCAGATAGTCCAAAGCTCCAATTTCCCCACTGGACAAAATTGGTTTCATCGCCTTAACTGCGTATATTACACTATCTGGTTTCATATTTTGGAAAAACAATTTTTCTTCTGACTGATCTCCATCCGTCGCATAAAATCTATCCCAAAAAGGATTGATTCTTGAAAAAAGTTGTTCAGTCTGATCTATCACTTTTTTTTCGGCATTCATCAATTCAACTTTCAAGTAATATTCTCCCGATGCAAGCGAACTAATATCTTGTTCAGAAAGTTGGATGTCGCGGGTTTGCCAAGGTCTCTTTTTGTACCATTCCAATGTGTTTGTTCTGGTTCCGATGCTATCGATCTTATCGACAGAGTACCTGTACATTAATTTTTCTTTGATGGAATTTGGTGCCTGATAGGATTCGACGTATGAAATTAATTTATATTGATTTTTATACAATGTATGCTGCAACAATGGTTCAAAGTAGAAACCATTTTTGCAATTTGGCAAGGTACATTTGTCAAGATTTGACACTTTTGACAGTAATTGTATTTGAGATAAAGCAATTTTGTCACAGGGTCTGACTTGAATGTCGTTTTTCAAAAAGAGTTCATTCAAACTATCACCGCTTTCCAAGAGATGAGATTCCAGCACATAATCACCGGTGTCAACAACCCACCTCATGAGATGGATGGTACCGGATTTAGGATCTTCGCAACTGATTTGAAATTTCTCAGCTTTTGAAATTCCCATTTTATTTCTCAAAAAAACGGAAAGCTGAAAATATTTCTTCGCATTTGCAATGACAAAAGAAGAGCTTGAAGGTTTCAAAACGTAGGAGATCTCGATGTAGGCTATATTGTCCTGACAAAATACCACAGGCTGTACAAAAAATTCCGCAGCACTTAATTTGCAGATGAAACTACACAAAAAAAAGATGATAAAAGATAGGTTTGTAGTTTGACTATTGCCCTTTTGTCTTTGCATCCTGATCCATTTATTTTTTTTCGACGATAAAAGTGAATGCAAGATTTTGAACTTGAGTTTTCATTTCGAGTTTTCCGGAATCGAGGGTTTTTAACTGAATCTGAAAAGCCTGAGGCTTAGAGATATCAATTATGTTCTTGCTCAATTTATACTCGTATTGAACAATCTCTCCCAGAAAGTTGGAAGTTAAAATGAATTCATCGAAATTGAAAAAAGCACCAGACATAGTCATTGTTTTTTTGTCGCCTCGATAAGCTTCAACTAAATGCCAATCTCCTTGTAACGCATCGTGGCTGATATACTTTTCTCTGTTGCAGGCAACCGTCAATATAAAAAAGAAATGCACCACCCTAATGTTCCAAAAACTCTCCATATATTGGCAAAGTTAATACGAAATGGAGGCAATCAATAACAATTGGGCCGGCAGATGAGGAGAATTTTACTTATTACCGGCATTTCTACGGGTATCGGGGCTCATCTTGCTAGATTTTTCCACGAGCGTGGATATTTCATTCTAGGTACTGTGAGGAAGACAAAGTCAGCTCCCAGGTGGACCAAGGAACTAGATCACCTTCATTTGTTTGAAATGGATCTTACTGATCCTTCGAGTGTTGAGCTTGTTTTTGAACAAATCAAAGATTTCCTGAAATCTGACAAAATCTACGGATTAATCAACAATGCCGGAATAGCTGTTGCGGGACCGATGCTCTACTTGCCAATGGAGTCTTTCAATAGACAAATGATGATCAATGTAACAGGTTTGTTAGACGTTACTCAGCGGTGCTTCCCTTTAATGATGTCCGATAATGCCAGAATAATCAACATCAGTTCAGTGTCCGGACTCCAGTCTAGTCCTTTTTTGGGAGCCTATTCTGCGTCAAAATTTGCGGTAGAGGCGATCTCTGATAGTTTGAGGCTTGAAGCTGCATTGCTTGGCATAAAAGTTGTCCTTGTAGAACCAGGGCCGATTCAAACTCCAATTTGGCAAAAAAACGACCTTCTTGCAAGCGAATATCAAGATACCGAATATGGACCCTACTTGTCTCAAGCAAAAATAATAATGCAGCAAATTGAACAAAAAGCTCTGCCACTCACTGCACTCGAAAAACCCCTCATACATGCCCTCGAAGCAGCGACTCCACGAAATCGATATCTCATTTATAAACATCCAATATTGCTCAAAATCTTGATACGATTCATTCCAGGAAAATGGAAAGACTATTTCACGATTTCATACCTCAAAACCATGGCTTTAAAAAATAAAATAAAATGATGAAAAATATTATTTCTTTCATTCTGATTATTGCTGTTCATTTGTGTAATTCACTTTTAGCCCAAAGTCATTTCACACCCAAAGACAGTTTAAGAGGTTCTCTTAATCCGAATCGAATGTACGATGTTCAGTTTTACGATTTACATGTCAGCTTTGATATGCTGGAGAAAAAAATAGAAGGCTATAACGATATTCACTTTTCTTGCCCAATGGACCTTTCCGGAATTCAAGTCGATTTATTTGATCAGATGAACGTAAGTAAAATTTCCATGGGAAAAGATAATCTTAACTTTTCCAGATCCAACAACACCATTTATATTCCCCACTCATTTAAAAAATCCGAAAAATATACAGTACGGATTTACTATGATGGTAGTCCTATTGAAGCAAAAAATCCACCATGGGATGGCGGATTTAGTTGGAAACGGGATGAAAAAAACAGATTCTGGGCTTCCGTTTCATGTGAAGGAATTGGTGCAAGTTTATGGTGGCCAAATAAGGATCATTTGTCAGACGAACCGGATAGTATGCATATACATCTGACAGTGCCTTCAGATCTATATGCAGTATCCAATGGCCAATTGGTTCAGAGAGAGAGAATAGATGGCTTGCACGTTACATATCATTGGTCTGTACAATATCCAATCAACAATTACAATGTCACTTTTTACATAGGAGCATACGAACACTTCCAGGATCAGTATTTGTCTCAAGAAAGTAAAAAACTGGATTTGGATTATTATGTCCTGGACTATAATACCACCATCGCAAGAGAACATTTCAAACAAGTCCACAAAGTATTAGAAGCCTTCGAAAAATACTTGGGACCATATCCTTTCTGGAAAGATGGTTATGCACTCGTAGAAGCACCATACCTTGGCATGGAACACCAGTCAGCTATAGCATATGGTAATAAATATCTACGAGGTTATCTGGGAGGCAGGATTCCTGCGGAATTTGATTTTGACTTTATTATATTGCATGAGACCGCTCATGAATATTGGGGCAACAGTGTGAGCTGTACGGATCTTGCGGAAATGTGGATACACGAATCATTTGCAACTTACATGGAAAATTTATTTGTCGAATATTTTTATGGCAAATCTGCTGCATTGCGTTATCTTCAATCAAGCAGACAGTATATCCAAAATAAATTTCCGATCATAGGACAATTCGGTGTCAATGATGAACCTGCTGACAGTGATCAATACTACAAAGGAGCTTGGATGCTGCATACGATCAGACAAAAAATCAATAATGACTCATTATGGTTCGACATACTCAAACAATTTTACAAAAATCATGAATATGGCTTTGCAAGCACTCAAGATTTTGTGAATCTTCTCGAAGCAAAAACGGGTACAGATTATTGTGATATCGTAAATCAATATTTGAAATATGCAAATCTCCCGGAATTAGAATATAAAATCATCCAAAAACCGGAATATTCAGGAGTTTCTTTCAGGTGGAAAAGCAATACAAAAAAATTCGACTTACCTGTAAATTTCCAATTAGATAAAAAGGTGATACGTTTAACTGCGACTAACGAATGGCAGACAGTTAGTTTTGGAAGAATTTACCAGCTGATAGAGCCTATTGATTCAGACATTCTGATTACCACTAAACTTGTTAATGAATAATAGAAACATCGTTTAAGATTTAAAAAACATACGTACTCGCAATTTCGCATTTTCATAAATGTCCTTGTAAAACAAATTTACATCTCCCCGATGAAAGTTAGCTCCTGTATACAAAAAACTTCCTTTAAACTTTGGTTTGTTTACCCATAAAATATTGCGATGTATCTGTGTTTGCAACTGAGAGCCTTTTGTACCTTCATTAAAATGAGTGATCAGCATTCCTTTATGCATTTCCTTTGGCACAACATCGCGTGAAGTTGACCAACTTACAGGATTTGTGATATCTACGGGATAATCTTCAAATCTCTTAGGCAACTCATGCCCCACTTTAAAAGTTCGCCAACTGCAAAAACAACCTGTTTGTTCGGGGGTTTTACAGACCGGAATATTTTTGTATTCATTTTGTCTAACGGGATAACCCATGATATATGCTACTACAAGTCTATTCTGCAATGGGCTGTCATCAAAAAATTCGTGCAACAATCTTATCGCATGCAATCCACCTTGACTATGTGCTGCAATGATAATAGGCCGCTTTTGATTATAGTGATTTAAATAATAAATGAATGCTGCTCTAACGTCTGAGTAAGCAAGGTCCAAAGCAGCATTTCCTTCTGCGGTGTCGGAAGTAAAAAATGCTCTGATGTGCGCTTGACGATATCTGGGACAATAAATTTTACCTGCACCATTAAAAGCACTTACTTGATATTTTATTGTTGTTTGATCTGTCTTGTGATTAAGCTTTTCGTCATTGACATCAGCATTCCAATTAACAAATATTTTAGAAATATTCGTTGTAGGATGAATAAAAAACACATCTGCTTCTGCAAATTGCTGCAGATCCTTTAAATCTGATGGAGAGATATCAGCCGAATCAAATCTTGATGGCAAAGCAGCCCAATTTTCTTCAATTGAATAATCCGGAGGCGCAGGGACAGATTGTGACTTTCCTATTGCTGCTATCAAGAATATTATACAGAAAAAGAATAATCTCAATTTCACAAATTTATTTTTTTAAATAGAAGCATTAACGTTTCTAAGTTAATTTTTGTTTTGATTCCATAACAAACTATTTTACCTTTGCGACTTCCAATGAGTACAATTCAAAAGAAAGATATCCTGACTCTCAGCGATGAAGAGCTACAAAATATTCTAATCAGTTTCGGGTGGAAAAAATATCGCATTTCACAAGTGAATGAATGGCTTTGGAAACACGGAATCCGATCCATTGACGAAATGTCAAATCTCTCTTTGACAGACAGACAAAAGCTTAAGGATGTTTTTGAAATGCATACACTCGCCTTGGACAAGATGCAGATCAGTTTTGACGGAACAAGAAAATATAGATTTAATTTACACGACAATCTCAAAATTGAATCTGTTCTAATCCCCGTTCCTGAAGATGAAAGGTACACTTTGTGCATTTCTTCTCAGGCAGGTTGCAGCCTTACTTGTACATTCTGTGCCACAGGTCGAATGGGTTTATTAAGACAACTCACTCCAGGTGAAATATTTGACCAATATTTGTACGTTAATCGCGAATGCATTGAAGTATATGGAAAACCCATTACCAATATTGTATTTATGGGAATGGGGGAACCCTTATTAAATTACAAAAACGTTGTTGCATCCATTGGAAAATTTACATCACCCAAAGGGGCAAATCTCTCTCATAGAAGAATTACTGTTTCTACTTCCGGTATTGCAAAAATGATCAAAAAAATGGCAGAAGATGGATTAAAAGTAAATCTTGCGCTTTCGCTCCATGCTGCAGATGATACTAAGCGAACCGAAATCATGCCTATTAATAAACAGAATAACCTGCATTCACTTTCTCAGGCATTGAAGCATTATTACAATACAACTTCGAACCGCATCAGTATAGAATACATTTGTTTCGACCATTATAATGACAGTGAAAAGGATGCTAGAAATCTGATTCGTTTTTGCAGTCATTTTCCCGCATTGGTCAATATCATAGAATACAATAATGTGCGGGGAATAGACTTTCAAAAATCTGATGAAAATACCATTAACTCTTTTGCCAAACATCTTTTGAAAGCAGGCATTATGACCACTGTGCGAAAAAGCAGGGGCAAAGACATTGATGCAGCTTGTGGACAACTGGCGAATGAAGCATAATCCCCTCAAATTCTCCAAAATACTGAAATTATCTCAACTCTTACTATCAATCTAATCCATCCATGACAAGTCCCATATACAGTACAAACCCCTGGGAAAAACTCAACACCTACCTCAGTCAACACCAATACTCCCAAATTTTTGTGCTGGCAGACCACAACACCAAGCAGCTTTGTTTTCCAATTCTGGAAGAAAAACTTCAACTTAACCAATTGTATATTTTCAGTTTTGAGGCAGGAGAAAGCTCTAAAAACCTAGAAACCGCTCAGGATATTTGGACCAGCTGGTTACAGGGAGGTATAGACAGATCCTCATTGGTCATTGCATTGGGAGGAGGTGTAGTGTGCGATATAGGTGGATTTTGTGCTTCTCTGGTATGGCGAGGTGTGGACTTCATTTATATTCCAACTACACTGATCGGAATGGTTGACGCAGCAATTGGCGGAAAAAATGGGATCAATTTTCTCGATTTTAAAAATCAGATTGGCCTTTATCAGGAACCAAAGGTGATTGTGGTTGAACCTGATTTTCTCCATTCTCTATCACAGAGACACATCAAAAACGGATTCGTTGAGATGATCAAACACAGTCTGATACAATCGCCAAGTTACTATGAAGACTTGCTGAATCTTGATTGGCCGGTGGATGTAGGAAATATGGATAGCTGGATCAGAAGATCAATCCGAACCAAACAAGAAATCGTCGAAGCGGATTTTAAAGAAAAAAATGTGCGTAAGTCCCTCAATTTTGGCCACACTATCGGCCATGCAATAGAGTCATACAGCCTTCGCTATAGTTGTGACTTGCTTCATGGAGAATGTGTTGCACTGGGCATGATCGCTGAAACTTACATCTCTCATAAGATGTACAATTGGAAACCTTATGTCTATGACCAGGTCATGACAATGCTAAAAAAATATGCTCCTCCTTTTCATCCTGACGCGGAACAAACAAAATTTATAATGGAGACGATGCGTTATGACAAAAAGAACAGTCAAAGGGAGTTGCGTCTCAGTCTTCTTGAATCTCCGGGAAAACCTCGTTGGGACATAGCTATCAATCATGAAGTTCTTCAAGAGAGTTTGGAATATATCCAAAACTTGTGAAATTTGCTACTCAATCCAATCGAATGGCATTCCAGGAAAAACTAAAAACTGCATGGCAAAAATTCAGAAAAGAGTTCAGCTTTGCAGATATCTATTCAGGCAAACAAAGTACAGACAAAGCCTGGTATCACTCCGCTGTCAATTGGATATGGAGAATTTGTCTGGGTTCGGTAATTTTATTTCTTCTTCTATTTATTTTAATCTCATTCGACAATATCCCAAGTTTTGACCAACTTGAAAACCCATCCTATAACCAGGCGAGTTTGGTGTATGCAAGCGACAAAAGCGTGCTGGGAAAATATTACAATGAAAACAGGGAATTTGTTCCCTACGATAGTTTGAACCCATTACTGGTTCAAGCCTTGCTTTCCACAGAAGACTCCAGGTACTATTCTCATTCAGGTGTTGACCTGCAAGCATTATTTAGGGTAGTTGTCAAAACCATAATCTTGAGAGACGAAGATTCAGGGGGTGGAAGTACAATTACACAGCAGCTCGCCAAGCTTTTATTTGAAAGACCAAACCTCAAAAACAAAAATACATTTTCCAAAATGGTAATGATCTTGAGGATAAAACTTAAGGAATGGATCACCGCTTTCAAATTGGAAAGAGCATATACCAAAGAAGAAATTGTTTCATTATATCTCAATAAATTTGATTTTATCTACGAAGCACACGGCATCCAAACAGCTGCACAGACGTATTTTCATAAAAGTCAAAAAGATCTCACAGCTCCAGAAGCTGCCACTTTGATTGGAATGTTGAAGAACCCCACTCTGTACAATCCCAGAAAATTTCCGGAATTGGCCAAAACCAGGAGAAATACAGTCCTCGCTCTGATGCATGAAAAATCTCATCTCAACAATTCACAATTTGAGGAAGCTAAAAATTCAACACTGGATGTAACTCAATTCAAACGAGAAACTCATCTGGAAGGATTGGCGCCTTATTTTCGAGCCGAACTCGGAAAGTGGCTGAAAGACTTACTCAGTGATCCAAAATATTTGAAACCGGATGGATCAAAATATAATATTTACGAAGATGGTTTGAAAATCTACACTACCATCAATCCTGAATATCAGAGACTTGCTGAAGAAGCAGCAGGAGAGCACATGACCAACATTCAAAAATCCTATTTTAATGTTTGGAAAACTAACGATCCTTGGACTTTTGAAGCAGATGAAAATCAACTGAAGATCCGAAAAGCAGCATTACAAAATCTCATTCGAGAAACAGAACGATATCAGGCTATCTGGGATAAGTATTATGGTAAATTGTTACCTGTGCTTGCTAATGAAATCGGAGATGTTGACGTAAATGACAGAACAATACAACGCATTCTGAATGAAGAAATCGAACCAGGATTTTTAAAAAAAGAGCTCGATAAAAAACAGATAACGAAGACCCAATACGACATTTCACTCAAAATTCGAAAAAGCAAACAATGGCCTTCGTTAAAGAAATTTTTTAATGCTTTTGAGACAGAAGTAAGAGAAGCAATGAACACTGCCGTCCCCATGAAAATCTATGATTATACGACTCATGGTGAAAAAGATGTGACGATGAGTCCATTGGATTCAATAAAATACCACAGAAAACAACTCCAGATAGGATCAATAGCTGTTGATCCACATTCCGGTGAAGTGAAATCTTGGGTCGGAGGTACCAACTTCAAGTACTTTAAATATGATCATGTCAATTCAAGACGCCAGGTTGGATCGACATTCAAACCATTTGTTTATTCTACAGCAATAGCAATACAAGGAATTCACCCTTGCAATGAGTTTCAGGATGTTCAATACACTATTCCTGCTGATGATCCTAACTTTCATTTGCCTGAGGCATGGTCTCCAGGAAATGCAAAAGAGAGCTTTAGCGGTGCTTCATACAATCTTTATAGGGCACTGAAAGAGTCTAAGAATTCTATTACAGTAAAACTCGTTATCCTATTAGGGAGCGTGGATCCAATCAGAGGATTGTTGCATAATATGGGAATAGATTCTACAGCACGAAGAAAAGATGGTGGCTTACTCATCCCAAAATGGCCTTCCATTGTATTAGGTACACCAGAGCTCACTGCGATGGAAATGACAGGCGCCTATACTACGTTTGCCAACAACGGTGTTTACACAAAACCTTATTTTGTATCCAGAATTGAAGACAAAAATGGAAAAGTAATCTATCGTAATCCAAGTGTAAACAATGTTGCACTTTCTCCTCATTTTAACTATGTGATGATGGACTTGCTGCAGAAATCTGGTAGCATAGGCTCCAATGTAAAAGTGCCAACTGCAGGAAAAACGGGAACAACAAATGATTATGTGGACGGTTGGTTCATGGGAATCACTCCGGATTTGGTAGTAGGCACTTGGGTGGGAGGAGAAGATCCATGGATACGATTTTTAAGCCTCGAGCTGGGGCAAGGGTCTGTAATGGCTAGACCATTTTTCCAGAAATTTATTCAAAAACTGGAGGCAAATCCTTCATCGGGCTTTGATTCAAATGCTAAATTCTTTACACCACCGGGTGAGTCCGGATCAGAATTCGATTGTGGTGCTTTCAGATCGCAAATGAATTCAAGCAGCTTGGATAATAGTGTTCTGCCTCAGAAATCAGGTGAGGAAGATGAATTATTTGAAGAAGAACAACCTGTTAAAAAAGAACAGAAAGCTGACGATGAGTTGGAATAAAATTTGCTCGAACCTACAAAATATCCTTTAGCTCTGATTGAGTTGTAACTCTTGCAATACTTCATTCTGGATTGATTTTAATTCCTCTGAATCTTGCCCCTGTACGTAGATTCTAAGCACTGGTTCAGTACCTGATCTTCTGAACATCAACCAGGAATCGTTTTCGAAATAATATTTTTCACCGTCCAATTGATCCTTTTTGATCACTTTATAACTGCCCCATTTCTCTATATTTGGCTGTGATAGATATTTTGCAATCCTGCTAATTTCAGACGGATTCAGATGGAGATCTATACGGTCATAAACAAATGCGCCAACAATTCCATAAATTTCTTCTATGAGCTCAGCAAGGCTTTTTTTCGTTTCTGCCATCAGTTGCAATACGGTAAGACCAATCCAAATTCCATCACGTTCTGGTATGTGTCCTGCAATCGCAAGACCACCGGATTCTTCACCTCCGACTAAGACATCGCCCTCAATGATGTATTCCGCAATGTATTTAAATCCAATTTTAGTAGTGATAAACTCTAAACCATAGTGAGCAGCCAGTTTAGCCAATTTGTTGGTGACTGAACAACTTACGACAATTTTGCCTTTTTGACCTTTGATACCTGCCAGATAATACAACAGCAGTAATAGAATATGGTGACTATCAATCATTTTGCCAAAAGGATCCACCATTGCAATTCGATCCGCATCTCCATCCGTGGCAATCCCAATATATTTTCCCGGAAATGATTTATTCCATTCAACGATTTCACCCAAATTCTTGGCGATTGGTTCAGGTGCTCTGCCTTTAAAACCTGGATTCCAATCACAATGAAATCCTTTCATTTCAGGAAATAATTTCTCCATAACAAATTGTCCTGCCCCATACATTGCATCATATGACAGAGAAACAGACGATCTGATGGCATCGAGATTAAATCCCTCGCGAACATGATGTTCATAGGGACTTTGGATATCAACCAATTTGATTTTACCATCGTCTAGATAGCTCGAAAAGGCATGTGTTGGTTCCGCGGCGAAGTCGGGTATCAAAGCCTCAATTGCTTCAATGTCCATCGGGAGGGAAGGGCTGCCGTGGGACGATTTTAATTTATATCCGTTATACAATGGTGGATTATGACTAGCAGTAATCACAACTCCAAGGTCTGCATGGTAATGTAATACAGCAAGGGAAACCATAGGAGTGCTCACGATACAATCTCCTGCAAACACTTGAATACCATGATCTGCAAAGATTCGTGCAGCTTCCCGCATAAACATTTCACCACCGAATCTACAGTCATGACCAATCACCAACTTCTGGTATGACCTTTGAACCATCCATTGCGCTGTACCCTCAGCTACCCTTCTCAAATTGTCAATTGTATAAGTATCTGAGATAATCGCTCTCCACCCATCTGTACCAAATTTGATCGGTACAATTCTACTTTCCTGCTTGTCAACCATGGTGCAAACCTACAAAAAGCAATGCACTGCAGCTTACATCATCAATTCATTTAACATTCAGTCAACACACTATAAAGTTTGACATCCTTGTCCACACAAACATTTCATATTATAGTTTTTTGTTATATTTGTGATCCTTAATAAAATCTAAATTTATCCATAGACTAGAGTCTTTTTTTATCTACGACAAATTGATTACAATTACCAATGTTTGATTCATATCGTCACAAAGGTCTCAGGGCACAGTTGATACAAGAGATCAAACGCAAAGGCATAAATGACGAAAAGGTTCTGAATGCAATCAGTAGAGTACCGCGGCATTTATTTTTAGACAAGGCATTCGAAGAATGGGCATACAAAGATCAAGCATTCGCCATAGATTGCGAGCAAACTATATCCCAACCCTACACTGTTGCATATCAGACGACTTTACTTGAAATTAAACCAAAAGATAAAGTCCTCGAAATAGGATTGGGCTCAGGATACCAGGCAGCAATTTTGATTGAATTAGCTTGTAAAGTATATTCTATAGAAAGATATAAACATCTTCATGACAAGACATCAGCACTGTTACACCAAATCGGATATGGCGCTGTTCGCACATTCTTTGGAGATGGATTTCAGGGGCTCCCAAGATTTGCCCCATTTGACAAAATCTTGATTACTGCTGCTGCACCTGAAATTCCGCAGTTACTAGTAGATCAACTCGCAAATGGCGGTTGTATGGTGGTACCTCTTGGAGAAGGAAATTCTCAAACCATGATCCGATTGAAAAAAAATCTTGAAGGTAAATTGATACAAGAATCTTGTGGAGATTTTCGATTCGTTCCAATGTTAAAAGGAGTGGTAAACTGACTTCTGGATCAGTTTTAAAATTGTTCAAATCTGCTTGAATTATTCTTCTTCCGAATTCTCATTAGTGTGTTGGTTTACAACTTCTTCATGAGTTTCATCCTGTGCTGAAAGAAAATTCAATATTTTTTGTGCTGCAGATTTTCCAGCTAATCCAATGATTTCATCTGGGGGAGCTTCTGCTATTCTTTGGATCGATCCAAAATGACTCAAAAGCTTCTGTGAAGTCTTAGGACCAATTCCAGGTATATTTGATAATGCAGATGAGATTTGTGCTTTTGATCTGAGCTGCCGATGAAAGTTTAAACCAAATCGATGTGCCTCATTTCTGAGTTGTTGGATCAATTTGAGTGATTCGGATTTTTTATTCAAGTGCAAGGGTACCGGATCATCAGGAAAGTAAATTTCTTCTAATTTTTTAGCGATTCCTATCAACTGAATTTTTTCTGTAAGCGCTAATGCAGTAATGGCTTTCAGGGCTGAAGACAACTGCCCCTTTCCTCCGTCGATGATTACTAGCTGAGGCAATGAAGATTCTTCATCCAAAAGTCTTTTGTAACGACGATGAACTACTTCCTGCATAGAAGCAAAATCATCAGGACCTCGTACAGTTTTAATTTTGAAATGCCTGTAATCTTTCTTAGAGGCTTTGGCATGTTTGAAAACAACACAAGCAGCTACGGGATTTGTCCCCTGAATATTACTATTGTCAAAACACTCAATATGGATGGGTGCAGCCGACAGATTCAGATCAGCTTGTAAAGTTTTGAGAATACGTTCACTATGACTTTGTTTGTTACTCATCTGCAAAGCTTCCTTTCTCTTCTGCAATTGATATAATGTAACGTTCTTCTCTGACAAATCAAGCAA
>Ga0268298_10002282_pt1 | contig 21127 bp, 15 predicted proteins | sample WWTPWeurt_MetaG_FD_194462 | JGI IMG/M metagenome (GOLD analysis project Ga0268298, IMG submission 194462) | Activated sludge microbial communities from WWTP in Nijmegen, Gelderland, Netherland - WWTP Weurt | ecosystem: Engineered > WWTP > Aerobic digester > Activated sludge | place... | reverse complement strand
GCCCTTGCTCTCGCCGATCAGCCGCGAGAAGACGTACAGGCGAGCTGCGACCGTGAGCGGGTGGAGCGGGCACACGCTGCCCTTGTCGCGGGTGCGCCTCACGGCTTCGGCGTCGAGTCGTGCCGACCTGAGGCGCGCCATGTAGAGCGGAGCGAAGGCTGCGAGGTCGCGCGCCCAACGCTGCCCATCCCAACGCTCGAGGCCGCGTACTTCGACGAGCAGTTGGCTGGAAGGCCCGCACGAGGTCCTCGCACAGGCAGCGACGACCAGCGAGGCGAGTCGGGTTTCGAGCTCGGGCACTCCATCTCCGTCTTCGTCCCGCGCGCACGTCGGGCACTCGGGAGCGGCCTTCGCTGGGGAGAAGTCGTCGCTCCGGAGGTCGAACACCAGCGGCGTGGCGATACCGCAACTCACGCCGCACGCCGTAAGCGCGAGCACCACGGATGCCGACCCGTCGCCGCGAAGGTCCCAGAGCGGGGACCCGGACTTCGTTCTCGCCACCTCGATGACTCCGCGCTCGATGCTGATGCGACGTTCGCTGACTCCCACTAGCGTGACGCGCGCCCGCTTCTGCGCCGCTGGCGCCGCCGATCGCTCGAACAAGAGCAGCGCCGCGAGGTGCCCAGGGAGATCCACGCGTTCCCGAAGCACCCAGCCCTCCCGTTCCGCTTCACCCTGCGCGAGGGTGAGGTTGGACTCGAACTGCCCCGCTGGGCTCGTTCCACGCGTGGCCAGCGCGGAGCCCGCAGGCGGGCTTGGAGTCGGCGCTGTAGCTCTCGGCCGCGGAGCACACGCCGCGGCGCAGGTGAGCGCGAGGGCGAGGACCCCGCGTCGGCTCACCCGAGCACGTCCGCCACGGAGTAGAGCTTCGGAGGTTTGCCGACCAAGAAGCGAGCCGCGCGCAGCGACCCGTGGGCGAACAGCTCGCGGCTCGAAGCGCGGTGAGTCAGCTCGATGCGCTCGCCGGGCCCGAGCAGATACACCGTGTGGTCCCCGACGACGTCTCCGCCGCGCACGCCGAACACGCCGATCTCGTCCGACTTCCGCGCGCCGACGTCCCCCTCGCGACCGTGAACGGCACGCAGCGGCCCGCGCCCGGCCACTGCCGCATCGGCCAAGCGTTTGGCCGTGCCGCTCGGAGAGTCCACCTTCTTCTTGTGGTGGATCTCGACGATCTCGACGTCGTATTCCGCGCCCAGACGCCGGAGCGCGTGGGTCACGACTTCGGCGAGCACTTGCACGCCCAGGCTCATGTTGGGCGCCCACAGCACCGGCACGCGTTCGGCGGCCTTCTCCAGCGCCGCTTTGGCCGCCGCGTCCAGATTGGTCGTCCCGCTCACGAGCGCCACGCCGCTGCGAGCCGCGAGCTGCGCGAGACCGGCCACCGCTCGCGCGCTGGAAAAGTCGATGACGACCTCGGCGCCGAGCAGGGCGGACGCGGTATCCGCGCTCGCCACGACGCCGAGGGTGCCCGTGCCGGCGAGCTCGCCGACGTCCCGACCGAGTGCTGGGTCTTCGGGGGCACACACCGCGCCGACGACCTCGTCCCCCGCAGCTCGCGCGAGGCGAGCGACGGTGAGTCCCATGCGCCCGGTGGCGCCGAAGATCGCGAGCTTCACCGCTTTCGATACTCCTCGAGCGCCCGCGTCACGGTCTCGCGGCAGCCTGCGCTCGCCTCGATCAGAGGCAGTCGCACGCCGGCGCGCATGCGGCCCTGGAGCGCCAGCGCCGCCTTCACCGGTTGCGGGTTCGGCTCGACGAACAACGCGCGATGCACCGGGAGCAGCGCCAGATGCTTCTGTTTGGCCTCTTCCCAGCGTCCGGCCAAAGCGTCGGCGCAGACCTCCGAGACCTCGCGCGGCAGGAGATTCGACGTGACGCTGATCACGCCTTTGGCGCCCACCACCATCATCGGCAGGGTCAACGGATCGTCTCCCGAAAGCAGTGTGACCCGGCTCCCTGCGCGGCGCAGGAGCTCCTGGCACCACATCACGTTGCCGGTCGCGTCCTTGACGCCCACCACGTTGGACGAGCTGTCGAGGATCTTCAACATGCTCTCGACGCTGAGCTCCACGCCCGTGCGCCCCGGGATGTTGTAGAGGATGATCGGTGCGCCACCGACCTCTTTGGCCACCGTCTGAACGTGACGCACCATGCCCTCCTGGGAGGGCTTGTTGTAGTAGGGCATCACGACCATCACGCCGTCGGCGCCGCTCTCGAGCGCTGCCTTGGAGAGCTCGATGGTCTTCTTCGTGCTGTTGGCACCCGTGCCCGCGAAGATTGGGCGCTTGCCCTTGACCAGAGAATGGGTGCGTTGGACGAGCTCGCGCTGCTCGCCATCGCTCAGCGTGGGTGTCTCACCCGTGGTGCCGCAGGGCACGAGTCCCGAGATCCCTCCTTCGAGCTGCGCCTCGACCGAACGGTCGAAGGCAGCCCAGTCGATCTCCATGACGTCTTCTTGAAACGGAGTGACCAGCGCGGTGAAGGCGCCGGACAGAGCGGTCGTGGCCATGGCGGGCACTATTTACGCGCCTCGGTCCGGACGCAACATTCCGGGAACGAACCGCGTGAGACCCGCCGCCTGCCTCGGGTATTTTGCCGAGTCAGCGCCGCCGGAGCGACGCCATGAAGAAGCCGTCGGTACCGTGCGCGAGCGGCAGGAGGCGAATGCGGGTCGTGTCGCGGCCCAAGACCTCGACCAGCTCCGGAGCGTCGAATGGAACCGGTTCCAGGAGGTCGCCGAGCGAGGAGACCACCTCTTCGCCTTCTTCGCGGAGCACGCTGCACACTGCGTAGACGATGCGAGCCCCCGGCGCCGCCCGCCGCGCTGCGGTCTCGAGGATGTGCCGTTGGAGGTCGGCGAGCCGCGCGGGATCGTCCGGTCCGAGCCGCAGCGCGAGCTCGGGCCTTCGGCGCAAGGTGCCGCTGCCCGTGCAAGGCGCGTCCACCAAGATCCGTTGGAAGCCCTCGGGCAAGTTGCCGGCACCGACGCCGAGGTCGACCGCCAGCGTGTGCGGCGGGGCGAGTCCGAGCCGCCGGTGCTCTCGTGCGAGCTCGGCCAGCTTCGCAGGGTGCACGTCGCACGCCCACAGCTCGGCGCCCGACCCGAGCTGCTCGGAAAACAGCGAAGTCTTCTGCCCGCGCCCCGCGCAGGCATCGAGCACACGCTGCCCCGGCCGCACACCGAGCGCCAAAGCGACGACCTGAGCGCCCTCCTCTTGCACCACGAATGCACCCTCGGAGTACCCGGCCAGCTTCCGCGGATCTCCCGGGCCGAGCACGCGGGCGAGGGGCGAAACACGTCCGCGGGGCAGGGCGTCGAGGCTCGGCGGCAAGGGCACTGCCAGGCGCGCGCGCAGCGTGAGCGGTGGCTCGCCGTCGGTCGCGCCCACCAACGCGCGCATCTCGGCCTCCCCCACGTCGCGCGTCAGCCGCTCCCGAAGCCAAACCGGAACGCTGGACACGATTGCTTCGCTCTTCGAAACCCGGAGCTCCGTGCTCGCCAGCTTGCGCAATACGGCGTTGGCGAAGCCCGCTGGCTTCGGCCCTCGTTCCGCCCGCACGTTGCGCACGGCCGCATCGACCGCTGCGAAGGCCGGCACACGGTCGAGAAACAAGAGCTGGTAGGCAGCAAGCAGGAGCTGGACCAGCACGCGCTCGTCCGTCTTCTCGACGCCTCGCGGTACGAAAGGCCCCAGTGCACCGAGCAATGCAGCGCGGGTGCGCGTCACTCCGTACGCGAGCTCCGTCGCGAGGGCGCGCTCGCGCACGTCCGAGACGGCTTGGCGCTCGAGCTCGGCGTCGAGCGCGCGGCTCAGGTATGCGGCGTCCCGCGCCACGCGAAGGAGCACGCGGGCTGCCGCGCTGCGGGCATCCCCAGCGCTCATCCGACGAGCTCGCGGAGTTGCCCCACGATGACGTCCCAGCGCTTCTCGACGTCGTTCTTGAACGCGAGAAGCATCAAGCCGAACAAGATGGCCATGCCCACGATGTGGGCGATTTCCCGCACGCGGAGCGGCAGCGGCCGGCGCAGCACGACCTCGATGCCGAAGAACATCAAGTGCCCGCCGTCGAGCACCGGGATGGGCAAGAGGTTCAAGAGACCAAGGTTGATGCTGATGAGCGCCATCACCCACACGAAGAAGTCCGGGCCCTTGCGACCTTCCTCCCCCGCCACCTCGTAGATGGTGATGGGGCCCGACAGGCTCTTCAGGCTCATGCGGCCCTGGATGACTCGCACGATGCTGACCAACGTGAAGCGCGTCACGTCGCTCGTCTCCTCCAGCGCCTTCGAGAGTGCGTAGCGGATGGGTGATGGGTGCGCCACGAAGTCTTCGGGCGCGAGCGGCACCCAGTTCTTCACGTGGAGCACGTAGCGAGCGAACGCCTGGCCGTGCTCGTCCACGATGTCCTCGCGGCGCATTTGAAAGGTGCCGCTCTTCTCGCGTCCGTCGCGTGCCGACAGGTAGTCGATGTGGTGCTGGCGATCGGGGGCAGCCACCAACCGTTCCCGGAAGGTGGACCACGCCGGCAATGGCTCGTCGTCGAGCTTCAGGATCTTGTCCCCGGCGCGGAGCCCCGCCTTGTAGAGGTAGCTGTCCTCCGGCACGTTGGCGGCGTACAGGTCGGCGAGCTCGATGCCGGTCAGCGTCATCAAATCGGTACCCGCGGGGTCGGGCGTCAGCGCCACCACGCCGGCTTCGTAGATCGCCATGTCGGCGAGGCCACCCAGGGCGTCTTGGACCCCCACGGGCCGGAGGTAGGTGACGGGCAGGGTTTCTCCGCGGTTTTCTGCCAGCGCGGCCTCCAGGTCGCGGAAGCGCCGCACGGGCTGTCCTGCGATGTGGGTCACGACGTCGAACGACCTGAGTCCCGCGCGGTAGGCGGGTGACTCCGGGCTCGGAATACCGATCACCGCGGCCGGCGCGCTCGGTTGGATGCCGATGGTTCCCACCCGCTCGACCCGATCGAGCTCGCGCCGCTCGATGGTCTCTTCCGCCGTGACCTCGACGTCGACGTGTTTGTTTTCGCGGAACACTCGGAAGCGCAGCGGCTGGCCGGGGCTCTTCGAGATGACTCGCTTCAGTTCGTCGAACGTGCCGACCTCTTCGCCGTTCACGCTCATGATGCGATCTCCCGGGAACAGCTTGCCGTGGGCCGGATGACCCGGGAGAACCACACCGACCGTGGGCGGCAAGAATGGTCCGTCGGTGACGAACACCGAGAAGTAGAGCAGCACCGGAAACACCAGGTTCATCACCGGGCCGGCGAGCACCACCAGGATGCGCTTGTAGATGGGTAGGGACTCGAACGTACGCTGGCGATCCTCGGGCAACACGATGTCGCTCTTCGAGGCTTCGAGCATCTTCACGTAGCCGCCGAGCGGTATCAGGCTGATGCAGTATTCGGTCTCGCGTCCGCGGAGCTTCAGGATCTTCGGACCGAACCCCAAGCTGAACGTGAGCACCTTCACCCCGAAGGCCTTCGCCAAGGCGAAGTGACCGAGCTCGTGCACGAAGATCAACGAGCTTATCAGGATGACGAAGTAGAAGAGATCCATCGCTCGGAGCCGCGGTCGGCTCGCTCTATAACACCGACCGGAAAGAGCGACATGCGCGGGCCGGCCCGAGCCGCGGGCCATCACGGCGAGAGACCCGCGGAGCATCGCCGGATTTTCGCGACTTTGCGCCGCACCCACCCGAGCTCGCGTGAAGTCCGCGAACGACCACTGCGCGCGCCAAGGCACCGCGGTTCGCGAACTCGGGAGGGACCAGCCGATTCTGTCGCCGACCTGCGAGCGGTCGGGTAGCGTGCCGCCATGGGTGAACGACCCGCCAAGCCCGTGGCCGCATCACGCGTCGAGCTGTGCCAGCTGATGCTCCCGGAGCACGCCAACGCCTACGGCAACGTGCACGGTGGTCTGATCATGAAGATGGTCGACGAGACCGGAGGCATCGCGGCCATGCGGCACGCGCAGCGGCCCTGCGTCACCGTGGCCATCGACGAGATGAGCTTCGTGTCCCCCGTGCACGTCGGCGAGCTCTTGTGCTGCAAGGCGAGCGTCAACTACGTGGGCAAGAGCTCGCTCGAAGTCGGTGTGCACGTGCACGCCGAGAACCCCATCACGGGAGAGGTCACCCACACCAATTCGGCGTACCTCGTGTTCGTCGCCATCGACGACGCGGGCAAGCCCTGCGGAGTGCCGCCGCTCTTGCTCGAGACCGACGAAGATCGTCGGCGATCGTCCGACGCCGAGGAGCGGCAGCGCGACCGACTCGAGCGCCGCAAGCGCCGCAGTTGACCCAGCGTCGTTGCCGACTCAGGGGCAAGGCACGCGGTAGAAGACGCGCGCGCGAATCTGGTCGATGCGCGCCACGACTCCACCAGCGCAGACCCCGAGCGGGCACACGACGTTCACGCTGAGCTGGAACGTGTCGGCGTTCACCGATGTCGGGTTCAGGAACGACATCCCCCAAGTGTCCGTGGGTGAGCCCATCTGCTTGACGATGTCCGCTAGGCCGAGGTGAGCCGTTCCGAAGAGATACTTGGTACCGGTCGTCGCGGCGTCGAAGCGCACGAAGTAGATTTCGGCATCGCCGCTGGTGCTGGCGCTGGCCTCGACGGAGGCCTCGAGCCCACTGACCTCCGCATTGGCCGGCAGCGAGAAGCCGAAAGCCTTTCCCGACAACGTATAGTTGTCGACGGACCCGTCGAACGACGCCGTAGAGTAGACGTCGTCGCTCGCCGCGGCCTTGGTCTCGCCCGCAAAGCCCGCTCCCGACCACGCGCTGGGTGTCATCCAGCTCGTGTAGAGGTCGTTCCAGCATTGGCCGCCGCTGCCGCCGGTCGCGCCACCGCTGCCGCCGGTCGTGCCGCCGCTGCCGCCGGTCGCGCCGCCGCTGCCGGTCGCGCCACCGCTGCCACCGGTCGCGCCACCGCTGCCCATGCCCGCTTGCCCGCCGCCTTGACCCGCCGAGCCCGTCCCACCGGTGGACGTTCCTCCCGAACCCGAGCCGCTGCTCGCACCGGTTCCCGTGACGAACCCGGCCGCACCCGCCACGACGTTGCTCCCGCCAGTGCCGCCGCCGTTCGTCGCCTCGCCGCCCTTCAACGCGTCGAGATCGGTCAGCGAGCACGCAGCGGCCGCAGAGGACGCGAAAGCCAGGAAGAGCACGCGCACGGGTCGCATTTCACGGAGCCTACCATCCGAGGTGTACGGACCCGCCGCCGATTCCTTCCTGTTCACCGTCAGCGTGCGGACGGTTGCGCAAGCGCTGCGCGGCTTCGGCGGAGCGCGCGCCCTCAGTCGGTCTCGACTGCCCGCCGCACCTCGGCATGCGGACTCTGGCGCGCCAGGGCCAGGGCTTCGCGAGCGCCGCGCGTCTTCATGGCGCGCAGTACCCGCACCAGCTCGACGCCGAGCTCGGGAGTCGCGTGCTCGAACAGCGAGCCGACTTGGTCCTCGTAGCCCGTCATGGAGCGCGCCAGGTAGCCCCGGAGCAATGCCTTGAGCTCGCCGTCGGGCACTGCCGTCAGGTTCTCGAGGACGACCCCTGCGTGGGCGTCCCCCAGGAAGTCGAGGAGTTTGCCGATGGCCGCCGCGCTCACGCTGCGATCGACGCCTTCGTTGGCCGCGTTGGCGAGCAATGCACCGAGCGCGCGTGTGGAGACCACCGCACTGGCGAATGCGCGCCGCACTCGGTCGTTGTCCGCTTGACTCGGATCGTCGATGGCGCTGACCAGCGCCAGCAAGAGGCGCATGGCGGCGTCGGGTGCCCGCGTCGCCAGCCGCCGCAGGCCCGTTCGGATCGGCTCCGTCACCGCATCGGCGTTGCCCTGGGGCAACGAGCGCCGATACGCGCGGGCCACCGACTCGGCGAACCGGTCGTCGACGATGCTCGCCGCGTCCACGCGGCGCGCGTGAGGGCGAGAGGTGGGTGCGGGGTATTCGATGTCGGGGGCAGAGGGCGCCCCCCGCCCGTGCGCGAGCGGCAACGGTTCGGGCTCGATGTCGATGAGCTCCGCCGAGTCGATCTCGATCTCTTCGCTGAGCTCGACTTCGACCTCAGAGTCGAGCTCCACCTCCGGCACCGGCGCTCGGAGCTCTGGCACGAGCGTCGCCTCTTCGTAGGGCGAAGGCGGCGGCTTCGAGCCCGACTCGGTGCCCTCGGCGAGGCCCGTGTCCGCAAACTCGCGCAAGAGCGGCGCGAGCTCGTTGCGCATGGCCGCCGCATCCGGAAAGCGCCGCTTGGCTTCGAAGGAAAGGGCGCGATCCACCAGGCGAACGAGGGAGAGCGGGGCCTTCGTGACTCGACCGAGCGAGGGCGCCGGTTTCGTCGCCGCGCGGATCAAGAGCTCGCTGCCGTTGCCCGTTCCGTGGACCAGTCGCCCGCTGACCAGCAGGAACAAGAGTGCGCCGACGCTCCAGAGGTCGGTTCGTGCGTCCACTTCGGACCAGCGACCGAGCGCTTGCTCCGGCGCCATGAACGAGGGCGTTCCCATGATCACACCGGTTCGGGTGTGTCCCGTGTCGCGTTGTTGGTCCAGCATGCGTGCGATGCCGAAATCGAGGACCTTGACTTCGCCGTCGGAAGTCAGAAAGACGTTCTCTGGCTTCAGATCGCGGTGGATGATTCCCAGCGGATGGGCGGTTTCGAGGACCGCCAGCACGCCATCGCCGATGTGCAAAGCGTCGCGGATCGTCAAACGGCCGCGGTGGGAGTCGAGCAGAAGATCCACCGACTGACCGCGGAGCAGCTCCATCACGATGTACGGCTCGCCGTCGTGGCTCGTGCCGTCGCCCCGAATGGCGACCACGCCCGGATGCTCGATCTTGTTTGCGATGTACGCTTCGCGTTGGAAACGCGCGCGCACTCCGGGATTCTTGGCGAGATGGGTATGAAGGAGCTTGATGGCCGCGCGTTTGCCGCTGCCGTCGACTGCGGCGTAGACCGCGGCCATGCCGCCCAACCCGAGCAATCGGCGGAGCTGCCAAGAGCCGTCGATGACGTCACCTACGCGACGCTCGCAGCGCTCGAGGAGGTCGTCATCGGACTGCATCGGAAGATCTCGGAGGTCCGAGCGTTCGCCATTATCAACCCTCGCTCGGGCCCTTGGGCGGCGTTTTCGCAGGACCGCGCTCGCCCATGGCTTGGCGCGCGCGCGCTCGGCCGCTAAGTCCTCGGAATGGCGTGCGTCCCGCGGGGTTCCCGGGTGATTGGGTCGAGAATGGTCGCGAAAACCCAGGACGCCTCGCGTGCGGAGGCGCCGTGCTTTCCGCAGCTTTCCTTCGGGTCCGGGCACTCCTCAGCGGCGAAATCGCCGACCGTCCTACTAGGCCCTGGCGTGGACCGCGCCCAGGCATTAGTTTCCTCCGACTTTTCGCGGCCTCCGGTTGCCGTCGTGGCGCCGGCGCGCGTCGTCCAAGAGAAACTCGATGCTCACCTGGGTAGCTAAGAAGCTTTTCGGCACCTCCAACGAGCGCGCGGTCAAACGCATGCGCCCCATCGTCGCGACCATCAGCGACTTGGAAAAGGCAATCTCGAAGCTCTCGGACGACGAGCTGCGGGCCAAGACCGCCGAATTCAAAGCGAAGCTCGACAACGGAGCGACCCTCGACGACATCTTGATCGAAGCCTTTGCCGTGTGCCGCGAAGGCGGAAAACGCGCGCTCAAGATGCGGCACTACGACGTGCAGCTCATGGGCGGCATGGTGCTGCACCAAGGCAAGATCGCCGAGATGCGCACGGGGGAAGGCAAGACCCTGGTCGCTACTTTGCCGATCTACTTGAACGCGCTCGAGGGCAAGGGCGTCCACCTGGTGACGGTGAACGACTACCTCGCCAAGCGCGACGCGGAGTGGATGGGGCGGCTCTACAACTTCCTCGGCCTCAGCATCGGTGTGGTGGTCCCGCAGCAGAGCGACAGCGACAAGAAGCGCGCCTACAAGTGCGACATCACCTACGGACAGAACAACGAGTTCGGCTTCGACTACCTGCGCGACAACCTGAAGTTCAGCGCGCTCGACTACGCCCAGCGCCCACTCAACTTCGCCATCGTCGACGAGGTCGATTCCATCCTGATCGACGAGGCCCGCACGCCGCTCATCATCAGCGGCCCGGCCGACGCGGCCAGCGAGAAGTACCGCACGCTGAACGAGGTCGTGGCCAAGCTGCACAAAGACGAGCATTACAACGTCGACGAGAAGGCGTTCAGCGCCACGTTGACCGACGACGGCGTCGAGTTCGTGCAGAAGTTGGTCGGGATCGGGAACCTGTACGACCCGTCCAACATGCAGACATTGCACATCTTGTATCAGCTGCTCAAGGCCCACGCCCTCTACAAGCGCGATCAGCACTACATGGTGAGCCCCGACGGCAAAGTGCTCATCATCGACGAGTTCACCGGACGCGTGCTCGCGGGGCGCCGCTGGAGCGATGGCCTGCACCAAGCGGTCGAGGCCAAGGAGAACGTGAAGATCCACGAAGAGAGTCGCACCATCGCGACCATCACGTTCCAGAACCTGTTCCGCATGTACAAGAAGCTCGGGGGAATGACGGGCACGGCCGAGACCGAAGCCAGCGAGTTTCACACGACCTACAAGCTCGATTGCGTGGCGATCCCCACCAACAAGGACATGATCCGCGTCGACGAGCACGACATCGTCTACAAGACCGAGCGCGAGAAGTTCACGGCCGTGATCAAGGAGATTCTGGCCGAGCACGAGGCGGGGCGCCCGGTGCTCGTGGGCACCACGAGCGTGGAAAAGAGCGCCGCCATCAGCCGCATCTTGAACAAGAAGGGCGTGCCTCACAACGTGCTCAACGCCAAGCACCACGAGAACGAGGCCTTCGTGGTGGCGCAGGCGGGTCGCAAAGGTGCCATCACGGTCAGCACCAACATGGCGGGTCGTGGCACCGACATCTTGCTCGGCGGCAACCCGGAGATGCTCGCCAAGTGGGAGCTGAAGCAGGGTGGCAAGGACGTGGACCTCGACGCAGAGGAGTACGAAAAGCTCTGCAGGAAGTACGAGAAGCTGTGCAAGGAAGAGCACGACGAGGTGGTCGAGCTCGGCGGGCTCCACATCGTGGGTACCGAGCGCCACGAATCCCGGCGCATCGACAACCAGCTGCGCGGCCGCGCGGGTCGTCAGGGTGACCCGGGCTCGAGCCGGTTCTATCTTTCGCTCGAAGACGACTTGATGCGCATCTTCGCCGGCGACCGCGTGAAGAACCTGATGGACCGCATGGGGCTCCCGGACGACGAGCCCATCGAGCATCCGTGGGTCACTCGCAGCATCGAGAACGCGCAGAAGAAGGTCGAAGAGCGCAACTTCGACATCCGCAAGAATCTACTCGAATACGACGACGTGATGAACGCCCAACGGCGCACGGTCTACTCGCTGCGCCAGCAGTTGCTCGAGGGCCGTTACGCGCCCGAGGAGCTGGACGAGGTGGGCAAGCCCACCGGCAAGGTGCGTCCCATCGCCCTCGACAAGTCCATCCGCAAGCAGGTTCGCCCGCTGGTCGGCAAGCTGCTCACGTATTTCGTCGACCCTCCGCTGACGCTCGGTGCCGACACCGAGAGCGACGCCGACGACGACGCCGAAGAGAGCCCGAAAGGCCCCCGCGCGCCCAAGCGCAAGGACTTCGACAAGGCAGAGAAGCTGGTGGAGCTCGAGGCGCTCCAGCGCGAGGTCTATCAGCTCTGGGGTGTGCGCCTCGAGATCGAAGACCGCGCGAAGAAGTGGACCCCCGGTGACCTCTACGACCACTTGGTCGAGACGACCGCCCAAGGTCTGTCGGAGCAGCGGGAACGCATGCTCGACCTCATCGACCGAGTGATCGCGGCCATCATCGAAGAGAGCTGCCCCGAGAATCGACCGCCGGAGGATTGGGACTGGCAAGGCCTTCGGGACGGCTTCCTCGAGCACTTCAAGCTCAAGCTGACGCGTGATCTCGAAGAGTTCGGCGACCCCGACGTCTTGGTCCGGAAGCTCTACCAGCAAGCGGAGGAGCTGTACGTCGCGCGCGAGAAAGATCTCGGCGTCGACAACGCCATGCGCGTGTTCCGTTACATCTACTTGGAAGCCATCGACCAAGCCTGGGTGGATCACCTGACGAACATGGAGCACCTGCGCGACGGCATCGGTCTGCGCGGCTACGGCCAGAAGGACCCCAAGAACGAATACAAGAAGGAGGGATACAACCTCTTCTTGAACATGATGGCGAAGGTCAGCGGCGCCGTGCTTCAGCGCTTCTTCGAAGCCGAAATCCAGCGTCGGGAGGACATCGAGGCCATCGAAGCCGAGGCGCGAGAAGAGCACCAAGATCTCCTGCAACAGGCGGTGGCAAAGCACGCCGAAGCTTCACCCGAAGCCATCGGCGACGTGCTCAACGAGGCACGCGGCGGGCTGCCCTCCACGCCGCCGCCCGCGCGCCCGTCCGCGCCAGCGGCGCCGAAGATCGGGCGGAACGATCTGTGTCCGTGCGGCAGCGGGCAGAAGTTCAAGAAGTGCCACGGCGCCGCGCTGGAAGAGGAAGACGCGAGCGACGAAGAAGACCAGCCGCGAGCCTGAAGAGCGCGCGCGTTCGTCACTCCGTGCGCACGTGTGCCCAGCGCGGGGGCACGTGCGCCTATGGCAACTCAACTCACCGAGAGTGTTGAGTGAGCTCGTCCGCGCTTGAAATTGCTCTTCGCGTCGGTACCTTGCTCTGCCATGCGACACTCGAAGAGCTCGGGGTGTTCTCGCGTGTATCTCGGCCTCGCGTCGATCCTGCTCGCCGCCTGCGCGCGGCCGGCGGGTGCCGGGGACGGGCTGGGAGGGAGCGGCGCTTTCGCTGGTCTCGGGGGCGATGCCGGTTCGTCCGGAGTGCCGTTCGGCGGAGCGCCGAGCGGTGGCCAAGGTTCGGGCGCGAGCTCGAGCAGCGGTGGCGCCGCCGGCGGAGCGGGAAGTGCCGCCGGCGGAGCTGCGGGCGCGGCGGGCGCGGTGAGCTCGGGCGGCGTATCGAGCGGCGGTGGCGGGGGCTCGACGTCGGGCGGTGGTGGCAGCGCGAGCGGGGGCACCGGCGCAGGTGGCAGCGCGAGCGGGGGCACCGGCGCGGGCGGCAGCGCGAGCGGCGGCACCGGCGCGGGCGGCAGCGCGAGCGGCGGTGGTGGGTCGAGCGCCGGAGGCGGCGGGACGGGTGGCACCACACCGGCGCCCAAGAGCAACTGCTGTGAGAGCACGCCCTTCGTGCCTGGCTGCACGAACCCCACGGTGCAGGCCTGCGTGTGCGCGAAGGATCCGTACTGCTGTTCGGTGGACTGGGACGCGAAATGCGCGAGTGAGACGCTGCTCTTCAAGTGCGGCGTTTGCCCCACACCGGCAGTGTGCTGCAGCGCGGGCAACTGCATCAGCGATGCCGTTGCGGGTTGCGTGGCGAACAAGGACGCGGCTTGCGCCAACAGCTGGACCGCGACCTGCGCTGCCGAAGTGACGACGCTCGGTTGCGGAACCTGCGGCACGACGCCGCCCGCTCCGGTGGTCTGGATCAACGAACTCCACTACGACGACGCGAGCACCGACGCGGGCGAGGGGGTCGAGGTGGCGGGAACTGCAGGCCTCGATCTCGCGGGCTACTCGCTCGTCTTCTACAACGGCGCTCCCGGGCAGCTGAAGCAGTACATGCAGAAGACCCTGAGCGGTCTCATCCCCGACCAAAAGAACGGCTTCGGTACGGTATGGCTGGCTGCGACCAACATCCAGAACGGCGGCGCGGACGGTGTGCCCGAGCCCGACGGCGTCGCACTGGTGGACAAGGCGGGCAAGGTCGTTCAATTCGTCTCGTATGAGGGGACCTTCACGCCTACGGATGGTCCGGCGAGCGGACAACTCTCGCTCGACATCGGCAAGAGCGAGCTCTCCACCACGCCCGATGGCCAGTCGTTGGGTCTCACCGGCACGGGCAAGAAGTACTCGGACTTCACCTGGACGGGGCCCGTCGCGGCGACGCCGGGCCAGCCCAACGCCGGTCAGTCGTTCTGAGCGGGGGCAGGGGAGCGAGCGTCACTCTGCGTTCTTGGCGCAGCGGAAGCCCGCGACCAAGAGCCGCCACGTGCCGGGGTGGTGCACGCGGTTCGAGGAGCGCAGGCCTTTTGCGTGGTAGTTGAACGCGCCGCCGCGCAGTACCCGCTCGCACTCGGTGGGGATTGGGTTCGAGCCCGTGTAGCCCTCGAGCTTCTTCTGCCGCAGCTCGTCTTGCGTGGACAGGATCTGCTCGCAGCTTCCGGCGATGCCTCGGTCGGCGCCCGCACGCTTGTAGGCGTACGGGTCGTAGTGATCGTCCATCCACTCCCAGACGTTGCCCGCCAGATCGTGGTGACCGAACGGACCGGCATCGTCGGGGAACGAGCCGACCTCCGCAGTGGCGCCGCCCTGACATCCCTGGAAGCACCCGTGCTTCTTGGGATCGGGGAAGGCGTTCCCCCATGGGTATTTGCGTCCGTCGTCGCCCCGGGCCGCGCGCTCCCACTCGGCTTCTTTGGGCAGCCGCTTGCCCTTCCATTCGCAGTAGCTTTTGGCGTCGTCCCAGGACACGCCGACCACTGGCTTCTTGGCGACGCGGAATTCCTTCTCCGAGCCGTACTTCATGGCCTTGGCCGCGTCCTCCTTGTACGGCCGACACACCTTGGCGTGCACGCAATCGAGGTAGTCGCCGTTGGTCACTTCGTAGGTGTCGAGAAGGAACGCCGGCAGCGTCACCTTGTGTGCAGGGCGCTCGTCCTGTTCGCCGTCATCGTCAGCACCCATGGTGAACGAACCCGCTGGAACGAGGCGCATGTCGGGGGGGACGGCGACCTCTTTTGGTTTCCCGCTCGGCGCGGGGAGGGGTGCGGGCGCAGCCGAAGCGCTGGCCGACGCAGCGCTCGCAGGCAGAGGCGTCTTGGGCTTGGCTGCGCGCTTCGGTTTGGGCGCGCTCGGCTGGGGCTCGGCCTTGCTCGCAGGCGGGTGCGCCTGCGAAGCGCCATTGCACCCGACCCACGAGAGGAGTCCGACGAGCAGCCAAGTTCCGCGGAATTCCACGCCGTCTGTCTCTAACCGAGGCCCGCGGCGCCTGCCAAATAAGCGCGATGGTGCCCGCTCTTTCGCCTCAGGTGGCGTGAACCCGCCGGGCCCAATCGAGCGTTGCCCGAAGCCCGGCTTCGAGCGAGGTCTCGGCGCGGAAGCCCAGAAGCCGTTCGGTCTTCGTCACGTCCGCGACGCGGCACGACCCCTCCGTCGAGTCGGCGGCACCCCGCACCGGTGTCTGCTTTTCTCCAGTGACGCTCATCAGGGCGTCGACCAGCTCGTTCACGCTGACGCCACGGCCGGAGCCGACGTTCAGCACTTCTCCCGAGAGCGGGGCCTCGAGGGCGCGACAGGTCGCGTCGACCACGTCGTTCACGAAGACGTAGTCGAGTCGTTGCTCCCCGCTCCCGTACACCACGGGCGGCTCACCGGCTCTCGAGCGGTCCAGCGTCTTCACGATCACGCTCTTGTAGCCGCCTCCGCTGTACTGACGTGGCCCGTAGACGAAGAAGTATCGCAGCGCGAGCCAGTCCAGCCCACGAGCCTGGGCGAAGAATTCCAGGAGTTGCTCGCCTGCGAGCTTGCTCACACCGTAGACCGTGCGCGGCTTCGGGCACTCGTCTTCCCGCATGGGCGGGCCAGCCATGCGGCCATGGGCGTAGAGCGACGACGCGAACACGATCTTCTTCGTGCCCGCTCGGGTCGCCGCATCGAAGAGCTGCGCGCTGCCCTCCACGTTGGCGCGGAGCACGCGCGCGGGCGCGTCTTTGGACTGGTTGTGCTTTTCGGCGGCGAGGTGCACGACGAAGTCAGCGGCTTCGAGCACGCGCTCGAGCTCGCTCGGGTTCGAGACGCCGAGCTCGTGTTCGACGAGCTCGACGGGGCCCGACGCGAGGTTTTCGCGTCGGCCGTAGCGCAGGCTGTCGAGGACCCGCACGCGCGCCACCCCCCGCGCCAGCAGACCTTCCACCAGATGGGAGCCGATGAAGCCAGCGCCGCCGCTCACTACGACGGTCGAGCCGGCCAACGCGCGCTCTTCGGGCATCGACCAGCAGGCTACCAGGGCCAGTCGCCGGGCGGCGATGGCTCGCTGCCGCCCCGGCTCGTCGGCTTGGGGTCGGCAGCGGCGGCGGTTTGGTGTAGGAACCGGGAGGCTCGCGCGATGGATCGTCTGAAATCGCTCTGGCGCCGCGCGTCTGAAAAGCTGCCGGCGTCGCTACGGGGTCGGGACGACCTCTGGTTCATCGCGCTGGTCGCCGTGGGCTGCTACGCGATTTGGCCACTGTGGGCGGTGCGACGCGTGCCCATCCAGGACCTGCCGCAACACCTGGCAGCGATCCGCGTGTTGCACGATTTCCACGACCCGACTCTGGGATTCGATCGCTACTTCTCGCTGTCGCTGCTCCGCACGCAATACCTCGCCTACTACCTCGTCGTGCATCTGCTCTCGTTCGTGACCTCGGTCACGGTCGCGAACAAGCTGGTGCTCTCCGTCTCGCTGATCGGAACGTTGCTCGCGGCGTGGAGCTTGCTCGGGGATCTCGGGAAGAACCGCGCGCTGGCGCTGTTCCTGGCGCCAATCCTCTGGAACGCACACTTGATCTTGGGATTCGTCAACTTCGTGGCGGCGATCCCGTTGGCGCTCCTGATGCTGTCGCTCGGAGTTCGCTGCCGCGATGCGCTGACTCGGCGCCGCGGCGTGCTCCTCGCCCTGGTGTCGCTCCTGGCTTTCTACACCCACGTGGTGCCCTTCGCCCTCTCGGCTGCGGGTGTCGCGTGGGTCGCGCTGGGTAGGGATCTCCGGCAAAGCGCCCGGCGTCTGCTACCCCTCGTGCCGAGCGCGCTGGCTCTCGCGGTTTGGTTCAAGAGCTCGCCATCGGGGGCGTCGGTGGGCGGCGCGTTGAACCAGTCATCCGCGCTGTCCCCGCTCAAGGACCCGGGCGCGCGATTCACCGAGCTCCCCAATTGGGTGGTGAACGTGGTGCGAGATGGCAGCGGTCCGCAGGTTCTCGTGGGCCTCGCGGTCCTCGTGGTGATCTGGATCGCGCTTGCCACTCCGGCCGCGAATCCCGAGGACGACGAATCGCTCCGCCTCCGCCAGAGTCTGGCTCGCCGCATCGGCATGCTCGCGCCGCTGAGCCTATTCGGCTACTTCGCGCTGCCGTCGGGGCACGATTGGATCTGGCCCATCGCCGGGCGATTTCCGCTGCTCGCGTTGGTGTTCCTGGTGATCGCCCTGCCGGCGTCGCGACACTGGTCTGCTCGAGCTCTGCCCCTCGCGCCGGCCCTGCTCGGGATCTGGTCGACGGCCCACGTCACGGAGGCCTTCAAAGGAGCCGAACGCGACGAGCTCGCCGGGTTGGGGGAAGCACTGGCTTCCATCCCCAAGGGGGAGCGCGTGGCCGGGCTCATCTTCGATCCAGGTTCTCGCTTCGTTCAGTACAACCCCTACCTGCACGCGGTCGCCAACTATCAGGCCGAGCGCGGCGGGGCCGTGATGTTCACCTTCGCCGACTTCCCGGCCTCTCCCATTAGCTTCCGTGAGGACCAGCGACCTCCGCGCGTGCCCCCACGCTGGGAGTGGACGCCGAGCTCGGTGCGACCCGACGCCGACCTCGCGTGGTTCGACTGGGTCTTGTGCCGTGGTGGCCCAGGGTCCCTCGCTCAGAGTCGGCGCTTCGTCCTGACATTCGAGCGAAACGGCTGGCGTGTGTACAAGAAGAGCGACGTCGCACCGAACGACTGACGCCGCTCACGGGACCACACGACGGCGAACGATGGGCGCTCGGCAGCGTCGTCCTGCCGTCTGAGTCCGACGGAGCCGGGAACGTGGCCGTCGGTTGCGAGATTTCTCCCGGCGGGTGGGCCCGTTGAATTAGGCTCTTCGACGATGCTCGCGAGCGGTTCCCGCATCCGAGATTACGAAGTCTGGGGTCGCTTGGGGGGTGGCGGGATGAGCGACGTGTGGCTCGCTCGTCACGTCGTGCTGGCAGTGCCGGTGATCCTGAAGACCTTGCGGCCCGAGATTGGCAGCTCGGCCGAAGATCGCTTGCGCCGTCTGGTGAACGAGGCCCGCCTGATGGCCCGGATTTCGTGCCCCTACGTGGTCAGAGCGCTCGACGTCGGCACGCACGAGGAAGTGCCCTACATCGTCCAAGAGTACGTCGACGGGATCGACCTGAACGAGCTCGACCACGCCCGGCGCTCGTCGCTCGGCCTCGGGCTGCCGCTCTGGTTCGTCTGCGATGCCGCTGCCCAGATCGCGCTGGGGCTCCAGGCGGCCCACCAATATGGTGTGCTGCACCGAGACCTGAAGCCGTCGAACCTGTTCGGCTCCGCTGACGGCAGCGTGAAACTCGGCGACTTCGGCGTGGCCGTGCCCACCCAGGTGTCGGAGAAGAACCTAGCGGGCAGCGCGGGCACGCTCCGCTTCATGGCGCCGGAGGCGCTGAGGCGTGAGCCGCTCGACCGTCGCGCGGACGTCTACGGGCTCGGCGCTACCGTCTACGATCTCCGATATGGTTCGCCGCCGTTCGCCCGCGCGAACGACGTGCTCGACCCCGGTTCGGTCGTGCGCTTCCCGGCGCCGCAGAGCGCCGAAGAAGCGTACTTCCAGCACGTGCTTTCCCGCATGCTGGAGAAGGACCGGAATCGACGCTACCCCGACCTGACCGAACCGAGGCGTGCGCTCGCTCAGCTCGCCCAGAGCACGCGCCGTCCACTGTGGTGGTCTCGCCCGCGCGCCGGCAGCTTGACGTTGGGTGGGGTACGAGTCTCGACCGAAGCCTCCGATATCGCTCTTGCGCGCGTCGACGGCATAGTGAGCTCGGCCAACTGGCAGCTTCTCATGCGGACGGGTGTGGGAGAGTCGCTGCGTAGGGCTGGCGGCGCGGAGATCGAGCGCGAAGCGATGGTACACGGTGAACAGCCCCTCGGCGCCTGCATCGCCACGGGCGCCGGAAGCCTCGGCTGCCGGCGCGTGCTGCACGCCGTGAGCGCGTGGGAGGAGGCGTCGTGCATCGGCCGGGCGATGCAGCGCGCGCTCTTGTTGGCCGAGCGCCTCGGCCTTCGCTCGCTGGCGGTACCGGCGCTCGGCACCGGGGCGGCGCGCGTCACCCTCGAGGCAGCGGCCCAAGCGCAAGCCGCTGCGCTGCATTGGCACCTGTCGCTCGGCGGGTCGCGCCTCGAGGAGGTGCGCTTCGTGCTCTACGACGAGGACCGCTTGCGCGTTTTTCGCGAAGTGCTGGAGAGCGAGCTCACCAACGCGGACTCCACCGGTCCCTTCGATCGCGGTCTACCCGACGAACGGGTGCTCTCGGAAGAGAATGCGCCGACCGAGCTTCAGAAGCCCTGAAGGTGGGAGCCGTCGATTTCGACCGCCCTCGAGTCACTCGGCAGGGGGCAGCGAGTCGCGGGTTTCGGGGCGGAGCAGGTGCTGTCCCAGGATGCGCAGCGATTCGACGACCCCGATGGTGATGTACACGCCGAGCAGCCAGATCAGCACGAACTCCACGCCGCCCACCCGAGAGACGACCACGCTCGAACCCATCACGAACAGCACGAACAGGATGGTGCCGGTGTTCAGCCTGAGGTCCTTGAACGAGCGGAATCGCACGTTCGAGACCATCAAGAGCGCGACCACGACGGTGACGCCGAAGAACACCAGAGTGTTCTGCTCGGACCCGAGGGCGCCCCCGACGGCCGAATCGGCCACGGCCAAAGAGATGAGTACGCCCGAGGCCGGCGGCGAAGGCAGGCCGACGATGTACTTGCCGGGCTTCACTGGCGCGCCGCTCGGTGCCGACGAAAGCACGTTGAAGCGCGCGAGGCGGGCTGCGGCGCACGCCACGTAGAGGAAGGCCACGATCAGCCCGGGGATCGGGAAGCGGTGCAGCACCCATTGGTACATGAGCAACGCCGGAGCCACGCCGAAGGAGATGACGTCGGCCAACGAATCGAGCTGCAGCCCGAACGCGCTCTGGGTCTTGGTGAGCCGCGCCACCCGACCGTCGAGCAGGTCGAACAGCATCGCGAACAACAGCAGGACCGCCGCGCGATGGAAGTCCTCGGCATCTGCGTTGGGCTTGGCGCAGATCCGGATCGCGTTGAAGCCGCAGAAGACCGCGGCCATCGTGATCATGTTCGGCAGGACGAACAGGGTCTTCTTGAGGTCGAGCCGCCGACGGCGCTCCCCACCCTTCCGAGCTCGCAGCTTCACGTCTCCGAAGCTACCCAGGATGGCGCGGTGCGTCCAGATTGAGGCGATCGGTCGGATCTGCGCCGGCGGATACCCGGAGTTTTTGGCCCGGTCGCGCGCCCAAACCTAGACTTTCCCCGATGCGGAGCCTCCTCGACACCCAATTTCGCGCCCTTGGGCCGGCGCTCCTGCCGCTCGTTCTCCTGGCAACGGCCTGTGGTGGAAGCAACCGCGAGGCCCTCGAGAAGAAGGTGGCGAACCTGACGGACGAGGTGACGCGGGTCCAGAACGCCAACGACCGCCTGGCCGAACGGCTCCAGGCGCTGGAAATCGCTGGGATGCAGGGACGCACCGCGGCCCCGCAGGCGCCCGCCGCCGTCGAAGCCACCGAGGAGCGCGTCGCGCGACCGAATCTGAAGGTCGTGAAGCTCGCGCCCGGCGCGACGACCCCGCAGGCAGAAGCCGAGCTCGAGTCGGCTCCGCCGGTCGAAGAAGGTGGGCCGCGCCCGGTGTTGCGCGACTATGGCGCGCGACCCCCCGCTCCGAAGGTGGTGCCACGTGCGGTGGCGGCGCCCATGGGACAGACTTCGTCGGGCGCGCCCCGGACGTCGCCACAGGGATCTTGAACATGCGGATGGGACCTAGAGCTTTCTGGTGCGTCTCGACCCTGCTGGCGATGGGGCTCGTGAGCCCGCTCGCGCTGGCGCAAGACCCAGGTGCGCCGGCGGGCGGTGCACCGGCCGGCGCTGGAGCGGGCCAAACCAACGTCACCACCTACACCCAAACCACTCCTCCTCCGGGTTTCCCCCAGCCGGGCGCGGCCGATCCCAACGAGCACCTGCCGTCCAGCTCGCGACCGACCACCGACATCACCAAGGGCG
>Ga0268298_10002281_pt1 | contig 21127 bp, 14 predicted proteins | sample WWTPWeurt_MetaG_FD_194462 | JGI IMG/M metagenome (GOLD analysis project Ga0268298, IMG submission 194462) | Activated sludge microbial communities from WWTP in Nijmegen, Gelderland, Netherland - WWTP Weurt | ecosystem: Engineered > WWTP > Aerobic digester > Activated sludge | place... | reverse complement strand
CATCCTTTCCTCTCGGCCTCCTATCGCGCATTCACCCAAAAACCCCGCCCAAAACCCCATACTCCCGAAACCCAACCCGCCCGAAACCCAACCCGCCCGAAACCCAACCCGCCCGAAACCCAACCTTGCAAACGATTGGGTGCCTCACCTGCTTGGAAAGAGCGTTGCCCTTTTTGAGGTTTTGGGCCTGAAAAAATGCAGCCGCTGGAGGTAGATGTGCAAGGTACTCTGGCGCGATGTGAGTGCGATGGCGGTCGCCGCGTTTCGCTTCTTGACAACGTCGCAGCTCCTGCACTACAAGCGGCCCAGCCTCTACGCTGCCTGGCTGAAAGATCTCGAACGCTGAGCCTTTCCCGTCGGAGATGTGAAGTTGTCAAAAACGCAAGCAAGCCGTAGACTGATCCGCAGGAGAGTCGCCACCGACGCCAACGAAGAGATGAGCACCCCTCGAACACCAAAGATGCCGCACGGGAAAAACCCCAGTAAGCAAATCCACAAAAGCCCAATTAAGTCATCGGTCTTTAAGCGGGCTCTCTCCCAAATCGCAAGTCTGGGTCTGACCTGGACTTCCGATTTTCCTCCCCGTCTTCGAGTGGCTTCGGGCAAGGAGGTGAATGAGTCGGAACTTGAGGGACTAGCGACAACCTATCCACAGTTGCCAGTTGAAGTCGCCGCTATTGTTCAGTTTGTGGTAACGGGTGCTGTTCCAGATTCCTCTTTGGTTGGAACGGATACAGAGAGAGACAAGAAGGCTGAGATTGTTAAGTCTCTCATTGCTACGCCAGAATACCGCTCAGGGTTCTTTTTCAAAAACTCCATCAAGTTACACAAATTATGCAACCTTGATTGGGAAATAGTGATTAAGGCTGCCGAGATGGGCGTAGTTTCAATTCCCGCTTGTTCATATGCGATATTTTCATTAACGCTACATAAGACAGAGAACGATGAACACAAGGACATTACGTTTGCGACTGATCTTAACGGAATTCGCAGGCTCAAAAGGGCCTTGTCAGAAATAGAAGCACGGTTTGAAACAGCCATCCAATTGTCCGAGAAAGTCGCAGAGGGAGGTACCTAGATGCAGCTAACAGAGCTACGCTTGAAGCCTTCCGTGCCGCGGTGCAAACCAAAGAAGGTGCCTATCGCGCCCCAGGAGCCGTCGTGGCGTCTCGTTGAGGGATGGCAACCCTCGTTTAAGGGTGAGAATCTGACGCTATGTCCTCGCACAGTCTTGCACGGGGGTGTCGGCGCGTCCTGCTGGGAAGCTCTTCCAAAGAGCGACGAACCGGAATGGGTCTTGAACCACGAAGACCTCAAGCTCATAGACAAAGGCATCCGGAGTGCTCGGGAAGAACCACTGATCAGCTACGAAGATCTCCTTAAAGAACTGGGTGATGACGCCGAAGACATGGGCACAAGCGAATAGAGGACGCCCAAGGTGCCTAAACTTCTTTTCACCAAAGAGGCGGCTGATCGGCTTAGGGAACTGAGGGCTGATCCTGGACTTTCCAAACGATACAAGGCGGTCAAGGGTGCTTTGGATAAGATGCGCGCCAATCTGCGGCATCCGGGCCTCCATACGCACGAGTTTCATTGCCGCCCTTGCCCGCACGGTGGCAAGTTGTTTGAGGCATACGCCCAAAATCGCACACCCACAGCATTCCGCATTTACTGGTGCTATGCACCCCCGCCGCCGCCTGACACGATTATGATCGTGCAGATTAGCGAGCACCCTTAAGAAGTAGACGTGCAGTATCGAGAGTTCATGTGAAGCCATGCCCCTGTGTCTGGGCAGGGGGGACACGGCGAAGGTCCCTACAGGGTCCGTCTTTTTGTTGCATGAAGCACCTTGCAAACGATTGGGTGCCTCACCTGCTTGGAAAGGTGCCTCACCTGCTTGGAAAGGTGCCTCTTGCAACCGGAAAGGTGCCTCACCTGCTTGGAAAGGTGCCTCTTGCAACCGGAACGGTGCCTCACCTGCTTGGAACGGTGCCTCTTGCAACCGGTTTGAGGCTTCTTGCACACGGGATCGGGGACCTTGCAAACCGGATGCAGCACCTTGCAAACAGGATCGGGCACCCCGCACACGCAGCCCCCGGCGTTCATCGCGACGGCAGGCATGGGGAAAGCGCAACACACGATGACGGTCAAGGGGTGGGTACGCCGCCTGCGTGGTTTTGGCGGAAAAAGGGCGCACTGGGAGGGACAAAAACTCGATATGATGGGCCGGACGTGTCTTTTTCTGCTCATCGCGGCCTTCTATGGGTGTGGAAGGCGTTTGTTCGGTCTGTGCTGGTCTGGCTCGGCTTGTGGGGAGGCCTCGGCACGGCGTCTTTGGCGCACGCGAGTTTCTTTGACTCGACGCCGGGCAAGCTGGCGCGGGGGCACGCGGACATCGACGGCCCGACGAACTGCACCAAGTGTCACCCAGCGAACAAGCGCGAAATCGACGAAAAGAAGTGCCTGGATTGCCACAAGCCCGTGGCCGACCGGATGGCGCAAAAAAGCGGGCTGCACGGGTCGCAAAAGGCGCTGGGCAGGCCGTGCGTGTTGTGCCACAAGGAGCACCGGGGCCTTGACGCAGATTTGTTCGGTTGGGCGGCTTTGGGCGGGCAGCAAAAGTTTGCGCACGACACGCTGAGCCGCTTCCCTCTGAAGGGTCGGCACGCCGTGGTGGAGTGCAAGGACTGTCACAAACAAAAAACGCAGACCGGACGCCCGAGCTTTCTTCTGGCCCCGACCGATTGCGCGCCGTGCCACACGAAACATCCGCACGGAGACATGCACGGGCAGGTTGCCGCGTGCGAACGCTGCCACGACGAAAAAAACTGGCGGCGCGTCGAGCCGCTGAAGTTTGACCACGCGACCGACACGCGCTTCCCGCTGGAAGGCAAACACGTCGGAACGCCGTGCAACAGTTGCCACCCGCGCACGTTGTTTCGTCTGACGAACTGGGCCGCCGACTGCACACCGTGCCACAAAAATGTACACGGGGGCTCGCTGTTCGGACAGAAGAAATGCGCGCTGTGCCACAGCGCGAAAGTGGAATGGAAAACGGTCGATTTTGACCATGCGAACAAGACGCGGTTTCCCCTGGAAGGGCCGCACCGAAAGCCGTGCGCGTCGTGCCACACCCAAACGGCCACGCGGTCGCCGACCAAAAATTGCGATTCGTGCCACAAGGATTTGCACGAGGGCCGGTTCCAAAAAATCGGCGAGTGCTCGGTGTGCCACCTGTCCTCGACCTGGGGGCCCGAGATTCGGTTCGACCATGGCCGGACGCGGATGGCGCTGTTGGGCCGGCACGCAGCGGTTTCCTGCCGCGCGTGCCACAGAGGCAAAACGCCCGCCGAATACGAAAACTTCGACAGCCTGGTGAAACTCGTCGCCGCGCCCGCAAAAGGCAAAAAAGGCCAGCAGGTTTCGATCGATTGCCTGGGCTGCCACCAACACCAAAACGTCCACAAAAAGCAGTTCAAGTCCGAGCAGTGTTTGCAGTGCCACCTAAAGCCCGGCGAAGTGAAACAAAGCCTGGACCCCAAAAACGTCCAAGAGCGCGTCAAAATCGGACATGGCCCCGGCACGCCCTTCCCGCTCGTGGACGGGCACGCCATCGACGGCGTGCGAATCAAAGACTGCCGCGCATGTCACAAAAACGACCAGTTTCGGAACACTCCGTCGCAGTGCGCCGCTTGCCACGAAGACCGGCTCCACAAAGGCTCGCTCGGCAAAGACAACTGCCAAAAATGCCACGAGGGTGCCCGCTGGGCCGCGACGCGCTTTGACCACGACAAGAGCAACTATCCCCTGGTCGGCAAACACAAAGACGCGCGGTGCGAAAGCTGTCACCCGAACAGGCGGTACAAACCCACTTCTCAAAACTGCGCTGACGCAGGCTGCCATTTGAAGGACGACGCACACGGGCGCAGCCTCGGTTTGCGGTGCGAGCAGTGTCACAGCCCGACCGGCCAAGTGACCTTTGATCACAACGACCCCAAAGCCAAAGACCGCTACCGCCTGGAAGGCAAACACAACGCCGTTCGCTGCCAGGGATGCCATCCGTCCTTGAAATACAAACCGACGCCCACCGTGTGCCAGGACTGCCACGCCGACCCCGAAGCCCACAAAAACGAGCTGGGCCTGCGTTGTCAGGGATGCCACAAACCGACGGGCTGGAAGCTCATCCACACCGGGCACGACCTGTTCCCGAATCGTTTTGGCGGCGCGCACGACCGTTTGGTGTGCAAAGAGTGCCACCCCAAAGGCCGCGTGCTGCAAGGGCTCGCGCAGCTTTGCATCGGTTGCCACCAGCGAGACGACGTACACCACAATTCCCTTGGGCCGCGTTGCGGGGATTGCCACACGCAGCAGACCTTTGCGGGGGCGCGCTTCTACCACGACCGCGTGGGCTGCACGCTTACGGGCGTGCATCGGGTGTTGCCGTGCGCCGATTGCCACAAAGGCGGCAATTACGTCGGCCTGTCGGGCGCGTGCGTGTCGTGCCACCGAGATGACGCCGTGCGGGCTGCTGCGTTGCGCGTCACCACGGACGGAATGCCGCCCGGCGCAGCCAACCGCCACGACGCTCAGATCAGTTGCGGCAGTTGCCACAACACGGCCAGTTTCCGCTCAAGCCGGGCCGGAGGAACGGAGTCTGTGTGCCGATGAAGACGCCGATTTTCCTGCTGCTTGTGGGTTCGCTTCTGCCCGGCGTGGCAAAGGCCAAGCCCCTTCTGCGCGTGAAGGTGTCGCTCACGGGCTATCTGTATACGGAAAACGATACGGTGGACCCCACGCAGAACATCGACGCGCGGATCGCGACCAGCGCCAAGCTCGGTTTTGCGGATGTGCGGGCGACCGTCATGGGCGCGCGGTTTTGGCGCGAGCGGCTGGATTTCAAACTGGATTTCCGGGTTCGCGTGACCGGCAGTTTGGATTTCGAGCGCAAGTTCGACACGCAGAGCACGCTGTTCGGCGACGACTATTACAAAAAGTCGCTCGGCATTTCGGCGCGCGGGTACTTGGGCGGGCGCGAATACGACCTGCGCGAAGCCTATGTGACCGTCCGGCCCACACCCACGTGGCATTTGTCGCTCGGTCGGCGGTACATCGCAGAAGCCGATGCGCTGAAACTCGACGGCGTGCGGCTCGCGCACGATTTCGGCGAACACTTTGCGGGCAGCGCGTTCGTCGGCGGATATCCGAATCCCTATTCGCGGTCGGTCTTGACCGATTACGCCGCCCCGTGTGGAGCAGGCGTCGCCGGTTCCCGCACCGAAACGCCTGCGCTCATCGCCGACACGTTCACGCCGACACCCGACGAGCTCGCCAGCCAACGCTGCGCAAATGAAAACGGTCGATTCGGTTTGGTCTTTGGCTTGGGGACCCGGTACGAATACGCAACGCTGTGGGGACACGTCGGGGCAGCCGCGTCGTTTTTCTTGGGGCCAGGCGATGGAGGCCCGGTCGCGCCCAATCTTGCGGCGGTGGTCCCTCAAAACAACGTGCCCATCCAGCAAAATCTGGCCGCGCCGTCCGATTCCCTGGACGCGCCGCGCGTGTTCATCAATTGGTTTCATTCCATGCGTCCCCACGAGCGCGTGGACCTCTTGTCGGACTTGGTGGTGGATCTGTATGGCTCGGCGGGACCGCAGTTGACGCGAGCGGTGGTGCTGTCGTCGATTCGGATTCTGCCCGACGACCGGCTCACGCTCCGCGCCGGTTATTCCCACATGTCGTCGCTGGCCATCAACATGTACCTGGCCCGTCTTTTGTACAACCGAGGCGCAGGCACCACCCTGTCTGCCATCGGGGCCAGCGCCGTCGAAAACAACCTGACCGTCCTGCGAACCGGGCGAGACGAAGGCCGGTTGACCATCGACAGCCGCTTTTTCCGCAAGCTCGGCGGTTTTGTCGAGGGCCGCGTCCGTGCGCGCAGTTTGACAAACGGCGATTCTGTCAAAGACGTGTACACCACCAGCGATTACCTGAACGGTCGATCGAATTTGGCCGGAGACGTGTCCATCGGCCTGCGCGACCGAGGCAGCGTCTGGGCCTTGCGCGGCGGTCTTTCCTACAGCCTGATTTTCGATTTCCGCGCCCAAAACCATGTCGCCGCCTTCGACGTGGGCCGCGAGTTTTGGAACGACCGCATCAGCGCGACGCTGGGCTACACCCTCGTCCTGACCAAAGACCGTTTCGCGGGCGATGACAGTGTGTTTTGCACCGCCGGGTCGCCGTTTTCGAACTGTTTGGGCAAACGCGCCGGGCAGACGCACGAAGCCACCGCGCAAATCACGCTCAATCCCATCTCGCCCCTCTTCTTTTTGGTCGATTACCGCTTCATCTACATGACCACCGATCGCCGCCCCGACCTCATCACTCCCGAAGTGCCGCCCGTCACCGCCCACGCCATCCTTTTCCGCACCGAATACCGCCACTGAACAAGACTTCCCCGAGGAAAATAGGCGTGGGCCGACCAGAGACCTTTTTTCGACGGGCCTAGCCCAAAAGGGTTCCAAGAAACGGGTAAAAGGCACGGCGGAAAAAGCGTCGGAGGGAAGGGGGACCCGCGCCGTGCGATATGTTGGCCCTGACCCTGTTTGTGCCATTTGGTCCGCTCTGGTTTCCGTGCCCTAGGTTTGTGCAAAAAGGCGCTCAAATGGCGTCGCCAAGCGGCTTTCGGTCCGTGGCATAATGTCCAATCATGCGCACAGGCTTCCGTCGGATTCTGGGGCTGTTTCTTCTGCCTTGGCTTCTTTGCGGTTGCTTTGGGCCGGGTCTTTTGTCCGATGGCACCAGCGTCGCCATGGGCAATTTCAACAACGGCTCGCTCCGGCGCGGTCGCAAACTTCCCGACGAAGGCCTCGGCTACACCATTCCGACGCTGTGGCGCGAACGCGGGGCCAATTTTGGCACCGATGAGATCGTCGTCGCGATCCAGCGCGCGGCCAAGCGCGTCGCCAAAGAGCATCCCGGCGGCATTCTGGGCGTCGCCGATTTGTCCCAAAAAGGCGGCGGAGAAAGTCCGCTCCACCGCTCCCACGAAAATGGGCACGACGCCGACTTGATTTATTACGCCCTTGACGACGAGGGAGAACCCGTCCTGCCCCCGTCCGCGATGCCTCGGTATGGTGCGAAACTCCGGTCTTTGCCCGGTCGCCCCACGCCCAACGTCGTGTTCGAGGAATTTGCCCCGCGCCGTTTCGATGTCCGACGCAACTGGGCCCTTGTCCGCGCGCTTTTGCAAGATCCCGACATCGAGGTCCAGTTTCTGTTCATCCACAACCGCCTCCGCAGCGCCCTCCTTCAATACGCCAAGGCCCGCCACGAAGACGAGGAACTCATCGAGCAAGCCGAAGCCGTCTTGCGCCAACCCGGCGACACGCTGCCCCACGACGATCACTTGCACCTGCGCATTTATTGCGCGCCGTCCGATCGCGCCCTCGGGTGCCAAGATGGCGGGCCGCTTCGTTTTTGGCGCAAGCGATGGAAATACATGCCGCCCCGTCAAAGACAAGACAGCCCGCCTCTGCTTTCGCGCGCTTTTCAGGTTTCAAGAGTCGGGCGAAAAAGCTCGATAAAATGATCCGAACCGCTCTGTTTAGAAGCCATTCCAATCGCCCTTTGTGCAAGAAGGAGAACCCGATGTGTTTGACCCAACGTGCGCCCGTCCCTCGCTTTCTCGCGTCTTTGGCCAGAGTCGCCGTGTCGTGTGGGCTGTGTTTGGGGCTTTTGACCGAGCCGGGCACCGTTTCGTCCGTTCGAGCCACGCCTCCACCTGACAAAGCCCCCGCCGCCAAGGCCCCCGCCGCCAAGGCCCCCACCGGATCGCCCGCCGCCAAAGCCCCCGCCGCCAAAGCCAAAGGCAAGGGCAAAGGCAAAAAAGGCCAAGGCGGCACCGCAGCCGAGTTGACCCAAATGCTGATGGCCAAGGGCAGCTTGGTGCAGGACTGCGCCGTCACGGGCGCGCTCGACCAAGGTTCGGGCCGCGTCGAAATTTCCACCAAAGTCACCATCAATGGTCGCGGTCAGGTCATCAACATCACCACCAACGTCAAGGTGGACAAAGGCGAGGGCGGTCCCAAAGTCCGCGAGTGCGTGGACAACCTCATCCGGTCCATTCCCTTCCCCTCCTCTTCCGCCCCCCTCATCACCATCGAACGCACCTGGACCATCGCCTCCACCTAACCCCTTTCCCCCTTTCCGCTTCCTCCCTTTCCCCAACCGCCCCAAAACCCCCCCGTTTGCGCTTTGCCGTGGGTTGCAAAGGGCGAGCTTCGCGTCTATGGCGGTCTGCAAAAACGTGCAGAGGGCAAAACACGCGTTTTTTTGGGTTTTCAAAAACGTGCAGAGGGCAAAACACGCGTTTTTTTGGGTTTTCAAAAACGTGTAGAGGGCAAAACACGCGTTTTTTTGGGTTTTCAAAAACGTGTAGAGGGCAAAACACGCGTTTTTTTGGGTTTTCAAAAACGTGTAGAGGGCAAAACACGCGTTTTCGGTGTTGTGCAGCATTTTTTTGGCTTGTTTTTTCGCCAGATCTCGCCAGATCTCTTTGCGCGATGGGTGGTTTCACTGTGCTTCGCTGTTGGCGGACCCCCAGACGGAACATTTGGCGACTGCGGTGAAGAGGCGGCTGTTGGCGCTGAAAAAGGCGCAGGAGGCGACCGAGGGGGCCGAGATTGCTCGACTGGAAAAGCGGGCGGCGACGCTCCTAGCGGCGTTTAGGGTTGCCGAGGGGCGGAAGGCGGGGTGTTAAAGCCCCCAAATCGCTGTGGCCATCCGCGCCATTTTTTGCTGTCGCGCTTCGATGGCGGCAGGGCTCCATTCCGACACGGAAAAGTCGCGGGTTGATGGATATTGGCTCTTGGCATATTCGGCAAGCTTGCTTTGCAGTGGTCCATTGCCCGCTCTACGATTGTTCAGCTTCGGCTCTAACAACAAATAGTTCCCCAGGCGTTCCACAAAGCGGTCACGCTGCCCTGACGTAAACAGTTTTTCCCATTCACGTTCTGCGTGTTTCGGCAAAATGTGTTCGATCGTTGCAGTGGTAGTCGCAAAATCTACATCGTGATTGTGTGCCTGTTTTTCTAGCGCACACAGAATGAATCGCACCAGCTTCTTTTGCTGTCCATCGGCTGATATCGCGCGCTTTGCAAATGCTTCACGAAATTCCTCATCGGAAACGAGCATGCTCTGAAGCTGATCACGAACTTGCTCTAGCTTGGTGATGTCGCCCTTTTCCAGTTGGACAGCGATCTTGTTGTAGAAATCTTCCAAGCGATTGGGATTTCGCTGCGTGATCACACTGTATCGAAAGGCGATTGCGTCACAATATCGCAACAGCAGCGGAAGCTCTTTGTGTGGCAGCTTGCGCCAGCCCGCCAGTACCAGAGGTCGATACTGCGTCACTCGATAGAGCAACAGGCGCTGGACATACGGTCGCGCCTCTCGCAGCTCATCTTCTTCCCACAGCGGTGCTGTCTCATCCTCCAGCGCCCCGACCAGCAGCGCCGCCTCCTTCAACTGACCGAGCCAGTCAAACACCCCTCTGGCATCGGTGATTTCGGTGCGCAAGGTCTTGTAGACCCGCTCTTTGCGGATGTTCGGCATCCGACTATTCAGATAGTGGCGTAGAAACTCAGGAATTTCCTTGGCGGGAATCCGTTCTGAGATTTCTTGCCAATCACTCTGTGCCGTCCGAAGCGGCCCATCCCCTGTTGGATGCACGATCGAAAAAAGATAGTTCTTCAGCAGATCGGCAGAAGTTAGCTCCATTCCTCGCGCATTGAGCGTCTCAAAAACCGTATAGGCGCTTAGCTCATCTTGCACCAAAATCTGAATAAAGAGTAACTTCGATCCAACCAAGTCGTACACAAAGCTGGCCAAGCCGGCACCGTCTGGTTGGTTGACATATTTTTCTTTGAGCTTCCCTTGAAAATACTTCATTCCTTGCCACAGAAGCTTTTCCGCCGCAGGCAAGGAGCGAACACTCACTGGCGTACACAGCGCCAAGAGCGTTCCTTCATAGAAGCGATGATTTGCACTGTTGAGTTTGAGCTTTGGACTGGTTCGAAGCGTGACCGGATGCTCCGCCCCCAGAAATACACTTCGCAAGTTGTCCCTACGCTTTTGATTGGATTCTGCATCCACTTTGGTATCGATCAACTCTTGCAAACAGTGGAGTGCGGCAATCACGAGCAGGCTCAATGTCGCCAGACGCTGCTGTCCATCAATGACGCGATACCGCTCGGACTGATCCAGTGCTTGAAGCACCAGCGCGCCCATGTAATGAGGCCGACTGGCCTTCAATTCGATCAAATCGAGCCATAGCTCTTCCCAGTGTTCTTCGGTCCATGAGTAGTCCCGTTGAAATGGCGGAACCTCATACTGCTTGCCGTTAGCAAGAACCTCGCGCAGGTTGACATCTTTGGTTTGAAGAAGAGCCCCGGTCGCCATGGCCGCATCCTAGCATTTGAACATTTCGGTTCGTGAAACATAGGGGCGGCGGATCAAAGTGGGACGTTTGGCGCAGCCGGGAAGGCGTGAGGGAAGCAGGATGGGAAGTGGTATTGTTGCGGGAAAAGGCCGTGACCTCTCGCAAAGACAAACACCGGGTGCTCCGTTTTGTGGCGTGTTGCGCGCTGGCGTTTTGCGTACACGGGCTGACGCTGGCGTATTTGGTGCTGTCGGGGGCGTTTTCGCAGACGATGGACCGGGCGTTGCCGTTGGTTCTGTCGGGGCTTTCGGCGCGCGAGGCGGACCCGGTGCCGCTGGACATCGAGTCGCTGGTCGATGACTCGCCGAACCCAGACCAAAAAGACGCACCGGAAACGCCGAAAAAAGAGCCGGAAGACAAAAAACTGGACGGGCAAGTGGTCGAGGTTGCGCCTCCGTCCATCGAGGTCCGGCCCAGAGACGCGCGTTTTTTGTCGGAATACGACACGGCGACGCAGCACGAAACCAAAGGCCAAGTGGGCAAAGACCATGTGAAGGCGGCAATGCCGTCGCAAAACCCGACGGCACAACATCCTGCCCGGCAGGACCTGCCGCCGGGGGATCCTCGCGCGAAAATGCCGACGACGGATCGGGTTGCGCTGCTGGGCCCAAGCGGTGAGAAAATGCCGGGGCCGAAAAAAGACCAAAGCGAGGTGTCTTCGGTCGAGGAAGACGGAACGCTGCCTCACAGCACGGGGCAGGGCGCGGTGACTTCGCGGGAGCGGGTGGGTTTGCCGACGCTGCCTGGCATGGGGCCACTGAAACTGTCGCCGTCGAAGGAATTTTTTTCAGGGACGCTGGGGACGGGTTCGCCCGATGCGCTGATGGACCTGGACGAGGGGGATGCGACCTTGCTCAATTCCAAAAAATGGAAGTTTGCGGGGTTCTTCAATCGTCTGAAATTGCAAATCCGGGAAGATTGGCACCCGGACCAAGTGCTGGCGCGGCACGACCCGAGCGGAAACATCTATGGTCACAAACCGCACGCGACGGTGCTGAAAGTGGAACTGACGCTGGATGGGCGGGTTCACGATGTGACGGTGTTGAAACCGTCGGGAATGGTGTTTCTGGACGAAGAAGCGATGAGCGCGGTGCGGCGGGCGCAGCCGTTTGAAAATCCTCCCGAGCCGCTGGCGGACCCGGACAAGATCATCCGCTTTCGGTTCGGTTTCGTGGTGGAACAGTCGGGTTTTTCGTCGTTCCGCGTCCACAAATACTGACGGACGCGCCCAACCCGGCCCCCGCCCCCGCACCCGCAACATTAGTATCTAAGGGGGAGTTGCAGACCGGCTTGGATCTTGAATCGGTTGACGGTGTTTTCCAGAAAGCTGAAGCCGCGTTCGATTCGTTCGAGGCTGATTTGACCGACAGTGAGGTCAAACATTTGCAGCTCTCCGTATCCGCGATACCGGGCCGCCGCGTTGCCCAAAATGCCCCACTCGGCCAGACCGCACATGCGGATGTACAGACCGAAACGCTTGCAGAGCTGGAGGTCAAAGGTGCTGACGCCGAATTGGATGCGAACGGTGTCGAGGCGGAGTTTTTCTCGCAGCGGATCGGCGACTTGGTTTGTGAACAATTGGCTGGTGACCAGTTTGGCAGCGGGGTCGCTGTAGTCGATGGCTCGCGCGCCTTGTGCGGTGGTCGATTTTCCGCCCCGCATTGAATCGGGCGGGTCGCCGAGCAAAAGAAAACTGGCGCAATCCGCCGCAGACAGACCATCGGAAGCCAAACACTCAAATTTGAGTTCTCGGACGCGACCGCGAAGGGCGACCTCGATGTTTCGCTGCTGGTCGTTTTGGTCAAAACTCTGCGTTCCGCCAAGCACCTCGACAAATGGCGTGTCGGGCCAGCGCGCGGTTTTTGAAAAAGCGATTTTGCTGTCGCCTTTGACATGAAATTCCCCGCGCAGACCAGGCACAAAGAACATGCCGCTTTCGACGCGGATGACGCCGTTCATCGCGATGTCTTCGAGCGGTCCCGCTACGTCAAAGCCCTGCGTGGACAGACGCAAATCCGCAATGTTGTTAAAGACGCGAAACGTCCCTCGGGTGCGAACTTGCAAGCCAAGTTTGATTTGCGACAGGAAGTCGTCGCCGTCCCAAAAAGGTTTGTCTTCTTCGACGATGCGGCGCGCGGACAAGAACCGATCGGCGGGGTCGAAATCCTGCATGTATCGTCCTGCGACGACTTCGATGTCTCCAGACAGACTGATTCCCTTGCGGCTTCCGACCAGGGCCAGGCCTTTGGGAGACGACATCTCGAGGTTGTAGACGCCGGATGAGCTGTGGCGGACATTCTCCATCTTGACCAAGAGGTCCACTCGGTCGAGGGCCTTGTGCCAGGGCGTGCGCAGGAAGCTGCCGATGCCGTCATGCTCGATGCGGCCCGAGAGATCAATTCTGCCGTCGCCATCGACCTGGCCCGAAAGCGCCACGCCGGTTGGGTTTCCATCGCCGCGTCCGACCACAATCCGTCCGCTGTCTCCTTTTCCGTCGCGAAGAAAACGAACGGTGCCTTTGGAAAAAGAAAGCTCGTGAAAACGGCGCAAGTTCAAAAAGACGCCGTTGGCCGAAAGTGTGCCTTCGACGATCGGTTCCTGGGGCGAGCCGGTGATGCGAAGCAATTCCGTGCTGAAACGACCGCGCGCTTCGGCAACATTTTTCGCAAACGGCCATTGGAGCAGGCGGGCGGCGATGTCTCCCCGCAAAGAAAACGACATGTTCCCAAGGCTTGGGGGTGTGTAGCGTTCGATGTCCACACTGCCGCGCAGCGACGTGACCAAGCCGTCTACGGTGATGAGCACCTGTTCGAGCTCCGCCCGCTCAGGTTTCAGGATCAGGCGGCCTCCCTGAACGTCGATGGGCGCGTCGAGTTCGTGCGGTTCGATCGAGGCACGGCGAATGTCTAGGGTGCCGCTGGGCCGCAAATCGGACAGAGGCCCGGTCACGCGGACATCGACCAGTGCTTCGCCCTGTGTTCGTCGGAAAACCGCACGCAACATGTGCTCCAGAAATTCCAAACGCAGGTTGCCGCTGATCCACAAATCCGACTGGACGGGGCTCAAGAGACCAGAGAAGCGAACAGAGCCCGCGCCGGAGGTATTTTCTGCGCTGCGCCGCTGGCTGATAAAACGAGCCTGACCCAGCTCGAAATCGCGCCCATCGAAGCAGGCAAACACTTCGCCGTCGTTGAACGCGAGGTATCGTTCTTCATTCCCCTCGTCAGAAACGGTTTTTACAGACAAAAGCGCGCGGCCCAAACGAACCGTCGCACCAAACGCGGGATGGGTGCCATCTTGCGTCGTTCGGGAGGCCAAAACCGGGCATCCTACGCCTCGGGTCAGCATCGGGTCTGGTGAAAACAGCGGTTTTGGGTCGTTTCCAAAACGCAAACGGATTTCTCCACTTCCCGACAGCGACACGTCCCCAATCTGCATCAAATCGGGCAGGAGTTTCTGTGCCAAAAGATCGCAAGCCAGAGTCGAGGAAGAAGGCCGGTTCCCAAGAGACAAACCGCTGGATTTGACAAATTGCGGCGGCAGACCACAACCGAAACGAAAGAACAAATCGCCGCGAGGCACGCCGTCATGGAGGGAGAAATCGCCTTCCACATCGAACGAATCAAAGAGTCGCCCAGAAACGCGCGTGCTGTTTCCCTGCGGCTGAAACCTGAGATCGACGTGTCCCAAACTCAGGCTGCGAACGACCATGCCGAGCACGCCAAACAGGGCCTCCCGTTCGGCAACCGGGGCTTCCTCACTGCTGTCACTGGCTGGTCCGGTTGGGAGTTTTCCATGAATGGAAAATCCAGCGACGGCCAGCTTGCCCAAAAACACGGGCGACAGCGGCTTGGTGGGGCCCAACATTTTGACATCACCGGACACCTCTCCTTGAACAATCAGCGGCAGGCCAAACACGACGGGGAGTTTTTGGATGGGAAGGCGATCGAACTTCACAGACAGATCCAGGAGTTCCCCTTTTTCATGACGAAGGAGTGCGGATGCCAGGAGCCGCCCGCTGGCAAGTCCGGCGGTCAGCGATTTGAGCCAAGCCTGATTCTGGGAAAGCTCGGCGGCGAGTTCTACGTGGTCAAACTTGCCTCCGTACACTTCCAAATCGGGAATTTGAAAACCGACTTCGCCGACGGGACGGAACAGGGTTCCTGTGACATTGACTGCGCCCGAAATCAAACCGCTCACATTCCGTTCGGGCACAAGCAAATCGATGGGAATCTTGGTCACTTCTGCGCGAACCGCTACCTGCGGGTCTGCTGGTCGGGCGGACACGCTGGTCGTGAAAAGCTGGATCATTGCGTCCCCGGAAACCTTGCCATCCTTCCCTTCGGCAGAGAAACCCGAGAGGTTCAATTTTCCGCCGCGAAGCCCAAACCCCGTTGTTACCGTGTCGATTTTTCGCCCGAACAGGTCCAGTTTCTTCGCATCAAAAGTTCCGCGTAAGGCCTCGGGCCGCAGGATTCGGCCTCCCAATTGAAACCGGGTGTGTGCTTCCGCGACTTGTCCTGAGACGCCAAAGTACTTGAGCACGCGGTCCAAAGACGCCCCCTTTCCATTCAATTCCAAAAGGGGGATCGCGAGTGCTCCATCTGTGGGGGCCACATTCCCCCGATCAGAACGAAGCGACAGATTCTCACCAGCGACCTGCAAACCCCGGAACAGGACATCTTGAGGGGTGTATGTGAAGGAACCTGCAAGTTTCAGTTCCTTGGGAAGCGGATCTCGTCGGGCAAGTCGTTCGATCTGAGCGTCAACCCGTTCTATTTTCACGCGCTCGGGGTGCGCCGTCTTTCCTAAGTTTCCCGATAGCAGCATCGTTCCCTTCAAACGACCTGCGACCAGTGGATGCAACACTTCGGGCATGGCCCCGACTTGCGCCGGGTCTACGTTCGTTGCCGTGACTTTGGCGGACCAGGGAATGCTTCCCGAAAAGGAAAAATGGAGCGGTTCGGCGCGAATTTGGCCTCCCAGCGCCGACGCTGTGACTTTGGGCAGATCCAGCTCGGTTCCTTTGAGCGTGAAATTCGATCGGGCCCCCGCAATGCCAATGGACGCGATGGTTCCATCGACCGCAGCGACCTGTCCTTCCAGAACCACCGCGCGTCCTTCCCCCTCGGGTGGATAACGACGGAAAAAGAAGTCCTCGGTGAGGCACGGCGACAGACGACCGCTGATGGTGGTCGGTAGCGTCGAAGACAACGCGCCATGAATCCGCACGCGCCCTTCGGCCTGACCGCGCAGAAGACCTCCCGGAACCAGTTTGGCCAACCCCTCTCCGCGTGTGAAAGACAGGTCCAGGCTGACACCTGTGTCGCAGTACGTATCGAGCAGCTTTCCATCGACCTCCACGTCGGCATCGGCGGCCCGGACTTGACCGCGAAACACCAGATCCTGCTTGCGGCTGGCTCGCGCACCAAAACGGCGCATGTCCAGGTTTTTCAGGGGGAATACAAACTCTCCAGCTCCCTCGCGCGTGCCAAGAACCAGCTCTCCACGTTCCGCGCGCATCGGTGCGACTTCGTAAACAAAACTTTGCAAGCCAGGCCGATTTTCCGCCGGGTCCGACGAAAACCGCATGGTGAGCGCCCCGTGCAATTTCTCGACGTGGCCCCGCCAACCCGGAAAAGACATTTGATACTTGACGTTTTCAAACGTCACACCCTGTCCGTCGATGGTGATTCGCAAATGACCGGGGCTGGGCGGCGCTCCCTCGGGCTTGAGCTTTTTGCTCGACATCGCCGCGACGATATTCACCTCGTTTCCCTTCATCGGCCCCGTCACATTCGGCGGATACACGCGACGGACGTTCGACGGATGGATGTGAGCCGAACCGGAATAAATATGGCCTCCCGAAAAATGCAGCTCGATAAACGATCCCTGGCCAAAAGGCGCGCTCACCGCCGTCCGCAAAAGACCCCGAATCAGCTCTCCCAGATAGATGTTTGCCTCGAGCCGCTCGACCTTCATGACCAGATCGCCATTCGGATCGCGCATCTCGAAATCGCCAGCCTCGATGCGTGTCGTCGTGTTCAGCAGAATCGAAGCCAGGCTCGAAAAATACGAATACCGGGCGTAACCCAGGTGAAATTCCCCTCGGATTTGTCCTCCGACGATTCGTGAGACCATCGAACCGAGTCGCCGGTCATTCAGACCGACGAACACCCCGAGCCAAACCAAAGCGATGAACGCCAGCACTTGGAGCACGCGACGCACCAAAGTCTGGCGAAGCGGGATGATGCTCATCGTTTGGGGCCGAGGCCGCTCGCTCACGGTGAAAAATTAACACGTCTTCCGTCTCAATCGCACGCTTTCCACGCCGTGCAGCGATATACTGGCGAAGCCATGGCTCGTGTTTTGAAAGGTGGTGTACCCGACGGAAAGAGGCCTCATGTCGATGCGTTTCCGTTTGATCCGCGCGCCGAGGCCGAGAAAATCCTCGCCGAGGCGAAGCACGAAGCGGAACGGCTGCGCAATCAAGCCGTCGTCGAGGGGCGAGAGCGCGGCCTTGCTGCCGTGACCGAGCTTTTGACCGCCGCCAGAGCCCAAACCATGCGCGTCCACAAAGACATCCAAGAGGACCTGCGTGTGCTTGCCGTGCGGATTGCCGAACGCATTTTGGGCCGCGAATTGGCACAGAATCCCGACGCTGTGGTGGACATTGTGGGTGAGGCGTTGGCGCAAGCCGGAGCGCCGCGCGAGGTCGTGATCCGCTGTCATCCTGACGACATGAAGGCGCTCGAAAGGGGTCGGCCTCGGCTGATTGAACGGTGCAGCCGCATGCAGGCCGTGTTGTTTCGGGCGGATGTCAACGTCGGGCGCGGCAGTTGCGTGGTTGAAACCGAGCTGGGCACCGTCGATGCGCGTTTGCCGACGCAGCTCGAAGCCATCGAGCGGGCGCTGCGAGGTCACGGACCATGAGTGACCACACCGACCGACCTGTGCGACAAGAGCGCACAGAGGGCACCGATCCCCTTCGTCTGCAAGCCGCGCTCCGCATCCTTCAAACCACCATTCCCCAACGAACTTCCGGTCGAGTCAGCGAGCTGACAGGTTTGGTGTTGCGGGCAACTGCCCCTGGCGCGCGAATCGGCGAGCTGGTCGCCATCGATCGTTTGAACGAAGCCATCCGATGGGAAAACAGAGATCGGACGACTCCCATGTGGCGCATGCAGGACGGCCTCGAAACACCCCTGTATGCCGAGGTCGTCGGATTCCGAGGTGAGGAGGTCGTTCTGTTGCCGCTTGGTTCCGTCGCTGGCGTTGGTCCCAATTCCGTCGTCCGACCGATGGGAATGCCCCTGACCATCCTGACCGGTTCCCCCCTTTTGGGTCGCGTGGTGGATGCGTATGGAGAAGCGATTGACGACGGACCTCCGTTGACTCAGGCACAGGCCGAGTTGATTCCTACTCCCGTCGAACGCGAGGCCCCCGAACCCTTGCGTCGCAAGCGTGTCACAGAGCCATTGTCCTTTGGTTTGCGTGCCATTGACGGGTGTTTGACCGTCGGCCAAGGCCAACGTCTGGGTTTGTTCGCGGGGCCCGGCCTTGGGAAATCAACGCTGCTCGGACAAATCGCCCGCAACGCCAGTTCCGATGTGACCGTGATTGGTTTGATCGGCGAACGGGGTCGTGAAGTCCGCGATTTTATCGACCGAGAACTCGACGACGACGCCCGTCGGCGCACCGTGGTTGTCTGTGCCACATCCGACCAGCCCCCGCTTTTGCGTCTCAAGGCTGCGCTTTCTGCAACGGCGATCGCCGAGCATTTTCGGGATCGTGGGAAAAGGGTTCTGTTGCTCGTCGATTCCCTCACGCGGGTTGCGCGAGCGCAACGAGAAGTCGGTTTGGCAGCCGGCGAACTACCGGCCCGTCAAGGATATCCTCCGTCGGTGTTTGCGTTGTTGCCCAGGCTCGTCGAACGCACCGGACAAGGCGAATTTGGCTCGATTACTGCGGTCTATGCCGTGTTGGTCACAGGAACCGGCGATGAAACCGACGACATCATCGCGGAAGAAGCTCGCGCGACTCTCGACGGGCACATCGAACTTTCGCGGCCCCTTGCAGAACGGGGTCACTACCCCGCGATCGACGTGCTGCGCTCCCTTTCCCGCGTGATGGACGATGTAGTGGATTCGTCGCAACGGCAAGCTGCGGCGCGATTAAGAGAGATGCTCGCGCTGGCACAGAGGCAACGCGATCTTGTTTTGCTCGGGGCATACCAACGCGGCAGCGACCCCGCCACCGACGAGGCCCTACAAAAACAACCGGCCATCGAAGCGTTTTTGCGCCAAGGCAGATACGAACGCTGTGACTTTGCGCAAACCAAGGAACTGTTGCTCAGAGCGATCTCGTAACACCGCAGCTTCGATCAAGACACAAACTTTCTCGCTTCCTACCTAGCGGAATCCCATTCACAAATCGCTCGTTTGCACGACCTACATACATCGGTTCCTGTCCTCTTTTCAGAGCCCGTTTTGGGTGTGAGGTAGGGCAATGGTACGTTTGTAGTGGCCAGCAAGTCGGCGTGTCGGTTTGTTGGCTTTTTGTTTTGTCGGAACGTGTCTCTTTTCGGGGGAAGTGATGTCGCGTCTTACCAAACTATCGCTTACGTTTGCTTTGATCCTTGGAAGTTCCTGCGCTGCGCCCGGTCTTTGTGAAAACGGAATTCTCGACGACAACGAGACCGATGTAGACTGTGGGGGAGCGTGTCCAAATGCCTGCGCAAATGGACAGCAATGTGTTTCAGGAGCGGACTGTCAGAATCGTCTTTGTTCAGGTGGGATGTGCATACCCTCTACGTGCCTGGACGGAGTGAAAAACGGGGATGAGGGGGACATCGATTGCGGTGGTTCTTGCCCCGCCTGTTCCGATGGACATTCCTGCAACACAGGGGCGGATTGCAGCAGCGTGGTTTGCAACCAGTCTGTTTGCCAAACCCCCACATGCACAGACGACGCCAAAAACGGAGATGAAACCGATCTCGACTGTGGGGGTACCTGTCCGGCTCGTTGCAAGGACTATCAAACCTGTTCCGGTCATGCCGACTGTCAAAGCGGAAACTGTGCAAACAACCAGTGTCAGGCACCAGCGTGCAACGATTCAAAGAAGAACGGAACGGAAACAGACATCGACTGCGGAGGACTCTGTTCCAGCAAATGTCAAAACAAGCAGGGCTGCAACATCCCCACCGACTGCGCCAGCGCGACCTGTACCCAAAAGACCTGTGTCGCTTCAGAGTGCCTGAACGGCCTGCTCAATCCTGGCGAAACAGACATTGATTGTGGTGGCCCAAATTGTTTGCCGTGCGCTGTCTCCAGGAACTGTCTTATCGACGGAGACTGTCAGTCAGGCTTCTGCTATCCCAACCTATGTGTTCCGACTCCTGTCTTGGAAAAAGTCTCCCCGTGGTTGGGTGCAGTGGGAGAGACGACACCCACCAGCATCATCGGAAAGAATTTCTTTTCCGGTCCGGGGTTGGCCGCATCGTTTGATGGAATCGCTGCGACGGGTGTCTCTTGTTCCGATACCACGACGCTTTCTGCCGTCGCTCCCAGTCGAAGTGATCCAGGTGGTGTTCATGTGAAAGTGACGTTTCCCGGAAATCACACCTATGAACTTCAATGGGCCTTTCGGTACTACTACAAGACCCTGGCCTATGGCTCTCCTGTGACCCAAACTTTGGGAAACGGCCTTCGTTCCACTGTCCTTTCAGATTTGGATGGAGACAAAAAACTGGACCTCGTCTTGGTCAATCAGGGGGGCAACGAACTGCTTGTCCTAAAGGGAAAAGGGGATGGAACATTTCAACCCCCGACAACGCATTCAGTAGGCACTGCACCAAACCAAGTTGTCGTCGGTGATTGGAACAAAGATGGCAAACCTGATCTTGCGGCAACAAACGGGGGTTCCGGTAGCGTCAGCATCCTGCTGAGCAATGGCACAGGAGGATTCAATACCGCGACCTCTGTTTCTGTAGGGGCAAATCCAGAATATCTGCTTGTCGGAGATTGGAACGCAGATGGGAATCCAGACCTTGCCCTGAACTATTACGCAAATTCCACAGTGACCGTACTGCCTGGAAAGGGAGACGGTACGTTCAAGACCCCTGTAGACAGTACGAATGGTGTTTCAGGAGGCCGCCAATTGGCCGCTGCGGACTTTGACAAAGACAACAAACTCGATCTCGTGGAGAGTTCAGACACTGGAAATCCTGTCGTCCTTTTCGGAAATGGCAATGGCGCATTCACAAACCCCCTTCAACTCTCCCTTTCCTCTCCAGGATGCGGAGGAGTCCTTTCAACGGACTTCAACACCGATGGAAAATCGGACGTACTTGTCGTCGGAACTGGAACAAATGCCAAGGTTTCGTTTTTCCCTGGAACCGGAACGCGCGCGTTTTTGCCCATCGTAGAAACGTCCATTCCAACAACCACCGATCATCGCCATGCAGAAGCGATGGATCTCGACAAAGACAGTCGGCCTGACTTGGTATTTTCCAGCCGCGCGGCCGCTCCCGGAATCGTTCACGTCTTCCGCTACATCGGCAGCGGAAAATTCGAATCCAAACTCCAACTCACCACCTCCCCAAACCCCTGGGGCCTCGCCATTGGGGAC
>Ga0268298_10002279_pt1 | contig 21131 bp, 17 predicted proteins | sample WWTPWeurt_MetaG_FD_194462 | JGI IMG/M metagenome (GOLD analysis project Ga0268298, IMG submission 194462) | Activated sludge microbial communities from WWTP in Nijmegen, Gelderland, Netherland - WWTP Weurt | ecosystem: Engineered > WWTP > Aerobic digester > Activated sludge | place... | reverse complement strand
GCCGGTGGCTCTTCCTCCCGTCGCAGTCAGACGGCAGCCCTCTCTGCTTCTCCAAATTCTTTCTCGTCTAACTCCGCTCCGTCCGCTTCGCCGGTTACCAGTTTTCCCGTATCTCGTTCGGGCGCTTCCTTCTCTTCCCGCCCTTCCGCTCGTTTTTCCGAGCCCGCTCTCTCTGCCGGTTCGGCTCTCAAGAGCTGGCCTGTGCCGTCTCCTCGGGCGGTAATCTTGTCTTTGCATGGCTTTGGGTTAAGTAAGGAGGCTTTTGATAGTTTCGCCAGAGCTATGAATGCCAGGGGAATTACCTGCTATGCCATGGACCTGAGGGGATTTGGCAGCTACATAAAAAATTCGGACGGAGCCGGCGGCAATGCCGATGCTAGCAAAATCGATTTCTACCAGACCATATTGGATGTGAAAATGTCCCTGGCCTGGCTCCGTCAGAGTCATGGCAGAGTGCCGCTCTTTTTGCTGGGTGAATCCATGGGCGGGGCGGTTGCCCTGCAAACTACCTCCATGTTTCCTGATGCGGTGGAAGGTGTGATCGTCTCCGTTCCGGGAGATTCCTATTACAAGACTTTTGAAGCCGCCAGCCGGGTGGCTCTTGAGGTCCTCAAGCCGGGTGGAGGAATTGATCTTTCCGACCACGTAGTTGGGCACTCCACAAGTGATCCCAACCTGAGGAAAGACTGGCTGACTGATCCGTCTGCCCGTTTGAGCGTTAGCCCGGCCGAACTCCTGGCGTTCAGGCGCTTCATGAGTCGAACCGATGAATTGGCACGGCTTATCAATAAGACTCCGGTTCTAATGTTTCACGGGTTTCAGGACAAATTGTCCAAGCCGGATGGCACTCTGAAGATATTTCGGGAAGTGGGCAGCCGTGACAAAGACCTGGTTATGCTGGGCCGAGCCGAACATCTGATTTTCGAAAAGGAACAGTTTGACGCCCATATAGTTGAGCTTGTGAGAAGCTGGATCGACAAGCATTCCGCCAGCGTCTCCCTCTAGGCAAGAGGTTTGCACCCAGAAGAGCAGGCTCTAAACGAAGTCTTCAATAGAGCGGTTATAGAGGTGCCTTCTCATGCGTTTCAAACAGCGCTTTTGAATGCGCCGCACTTCCTGCACATCTAGCTTCAGTATGTTTGCTACCATTCTGGTGTCGCAAGCAATGCCGTCTTCCAGACCATACAAGTAACTAACGGTTTTGCTCTCCAGGGGTGTCAGATGCTTGGTCAGCTTGTCGATAACCCGGCGAAGCATGCTGGCTTCCGCCTCGGTCTCCGGTCTTGGTGATTCGGTATCCTCAATGAAGCTCCCTAGCGGCTCTTTGTCACTGCCGGCAATGGCATCATCAAGCGACATCAGTCCGGAAATGCCGCTTAACAGCCGCTGCACCTCCGCCGCCTCAATTCCTGTTTCTTGGGCCAGTTCTTGCTCTGTGGGGAAGCGCCCCAGCTTTTGATGGTAATCTCTGGCGCACTTCCTTAGTTTGGTTAACTGTCCTCGCACATGCACGGGCAGGCGAATGGTTCTACCTTTGTTGGCTATTGCTCTCATGATAGCCTGCCTTATCCACCAGGTCGCGTATGTGGAGAACCGATTACCCATGCTGGGATCGAACTTGCGGGCGGCGTGAATGAGACCGATATTGCCCTCCTGCACCATGTCTTCCATGTCGAGACCTTGGTTGCGGAAGCGTTTGGCAATACTGACCACGAGCCTCAAGTTACTCGTCACGAGTTTCGCCAGCGCATCTCTATCGCCTTTGGAAATTTTGCGACCGAGCTCTATTTCATCCTCGGCCTTGAGTAGACTGTTCTTGCTTATATTCTGAAGATAGGCATAGAAAGCCGGTTCAGATGCACCGGATTCCTTCTCGAGGTCGGAGACCGAAGAACCCTTAGGACGTCCAGCCTTAGCCCTGGGTGTTTCTTCTACCCAACTGATTTCTGCCTCCTCTGAGAACAAGTCTGTTACCGGACTGACGCCGGCGGCTCCATCGAAAAGAACCATGGAGGAAGCTATGGCATCTAGAGCAAGTTCGTCGCTCATGACAGACTCACTTGCATCTGTATCGTAAGTCATTTCGTCAATCATCGTGCTCACCGTGTTTCCTTTTTACACTCCAATTTTGGTGTAAAACTCGAACCAGAACGTACTGCCCCTACCCGGGACGCTATCCACACCTATCTGTCCGCCATGTAGTTCCACCAGCGACTTGCTGATGGCCAGACCGAGTCCGGTGCCTCCCTTACTGCGACTGTCGGAGGAGTCTAACTGTTGGAACAGTTTGAAGAGGCTTTCAATTTGAGAGGGAGCGATACCTGGTCCGTTGTCTATGACCGAGAAGCGGGTGGTGTCGCTGTCTACCATCTCCACCCGAATGGTGACTGTCTCACCCTTTGGTGAGAATTTAATGGCGTTGTCCACAAGGTTCACCAGCACCTGCGTGGTGCGGTCGATGTCTACCTGTACTGGTGTGGTTGATAGAATCTCCTTCTTCAAATGTACATTGTTTTGGCTGGATGCCGGTAAAGTTGAGCTAATTACTCCATCGATAAGACTTTCTGGAGTGACCGAAGTGAGACTGAGGCGGAATTTGCCGGATTCTATCTTCTTCCAGTCGAGTATGTCGGAGATGAGTCGTATCAGACGCTCGGAATTTTCGAGGGCAATTTTTACCATGCGCTGTACCTGCGCATTGACTTTGCCGGCCGAGCCATCGGCAATCACAGCCAGGGCACCGTTGATGGAAGTGAGAGGAGTACGCAGTTCGTGGGATATGACGGAATAGAACTCAGAAACCCTTCTCTCGGCTTCCTTCCTGGCCGATATATCGTTTTGAATGCCGACGAAGTTTATCAGTCTGCCTTTCTCATCATGGACTGGTGAGACCGTCAGCTCGTTCCAGAAGAGAGTACCGTCTCTGCGATAGTTGCGGAGGATGGTGGTAATCGATGTTTCATCCTTGATGGCGTCTTTGATCTGTTGGATGGCCGGCTGATCTCTGTCATCCCTTTGCAGAAAGCGACAGTTCCTTCCCAGAACTTGATGCCTGCCGTATCCTGTCATGGACAGGAAGGCATCATTGACATAGATTATCGGATTGTCTGGCAGTCTGGGATTGGTGATACATATGCCGTTCTTGACTGATTCAACTGCTCGTTTTAAGAGCAGTAATTGCTCGTCCTTTTCTCGTCCGTGGCGTTCTATGTCTGACCTGAAGGCCTGATTGTCGACATCCGTGGATGTGACGAGTCCTTTCAGTCCATGAAGCAAGTTGCCTATGGAGTCGCCACTGTCTGCGGTATCATCGGATTCGGACATCTTGACCTACCGTCCTGAGGTTCACTACATTGCCTGTACTGTCTTGCCACTACCTGCGCCAGAGATTTCTTTTGCCAGAGCCGACTCCACGTCTGCATACTGGAATTTGAAGCCGGCCTTCTCCAATTTCTTAGGCAACACCCTGTTGCCTTCCAGTAGCATCTCCTGAGCCATGTCTCCGAGAATTAGTTTGAGCGCGAAGGATGGTGCCGGCAAAACCGCCGGTCTGTGCAACACTTTCCCCATGGCCTGGGTGAACTGGGCATTTGTCACAGGGTTTGGTGCTGTCATATTGACGGCTCCCTCAAGCTGGTCATTTTCGAGAATGAACTCTATAGCCCTGACAGCGTCGTGAATCGAAATCCAGCTCATGTACTGCTTACCGCTGCCAAGAATACCGCCGGCTCCCATCTGGAATGGGAGGAGCATCTTAGCAAGCGCCCCACCGCTCTTACCGAGCACGACACCTATTCTCAGGCGAACTGTGCGCAGACCCTCGCGACTGGCCTTCTTGGCTGAAGCTTCCCAGGCAGTACAAGTGTCTGCGAGGAAACCTTTGCCGGCACTTGAGTTCTCGTCCAGCTGCTCGTCGCCCCGGTTGCCGTAGATGCCGATTGCAGACGCATTAATAAAGACCTTCGGCTTGCCCTGAGTTTTCTTCAGGCATTCCGCCAGATAGTCTGTCGTGGTAGTGCGGCTGGACAAGATCAGTTTCTTCTGCTCGGAAGTCCAGCGCTTGCCTGCGATATTCTCGCCGGCGAAGTTGATAACCGCATCGAATTCGCTAAGATAGTCGGAGTCCACACCCAGAAAAACCTGGGCGCCCGGTTGACTATTCCTTTTAAGTGCTACCACCGTGTGCCCTTTGCTCCGCAAGTACTCGGAAAGAGCTGAACCGATCATGCCGCTTGCTCCAGCAATTGCTACTTTCATCTTTCTCTCCTCATAGTCCACAGGGACCTGGTTTGCGCTGTTAGCTTTTCGTGCTTCCCATATCATTTACTTATAAGTGCGTGAACTTCCAGTGAACGGACCTTAGAATATAGTTTGGGATTCAGCCTGGACAACTCGCTGTCCCCAGACGGCTCAATCTATAATCACCAGTCGAAAGGCTCTGAAAATGGCAAAAATCCTCCTAGTTGAAGATGACAGCGCCCTGGCGGAAGTCACCAAGTTTGGTCTTGAAAGCCAGGGGCACATGGTTCAGGTGGCGGTGGACGGACGTGTGGCCCTCGACAACCTGGCTATCAACAAGTACGACGTTATCATCCTTGACTGGATGATGCCAGGAATGACCGGCATTGAGGTCCTTTCTGCTTACAGGAAGAAGGGCGGGAAAGTGCCGGTTCTGATGCTCACCGCCAAAACCCTCCTTGAAGATAAGGAAAAGGGGCTGGATGCCGGAGCCGATGACTATTTGACCAAGCCCTTCGAGCACAGGGAACTGCAGGCGCGCATCAGGGCGCTGCTGCGCCGTCCGAACTCCTTAAACGGGTCCATCCTGGAGGTCGCCGATATCGCCCTTGACCCGGCCAGTTGTACCGTCACGAAAGGGGGAGAAGTTCTGAAGTTGAGGCCTAAGGTTTACAGCTTGCTGGAGTTTCTGATGCGCCATCCGAACCAGGTGTTCTCCGCCGATGCGATCCTGGAGAGGGTCTGGCTCGATGACGCCATGGTTTCGACAGATACGGTCAGGGCACATTTTAAGCTTCTCAGAAAGAGTCTTAATCTTAAGGAAGAGGGGTTGGTGCGAACTGTGCGAAATCGCGGCTACATGCTTGTCTCAGACGAGCGTGCCGCTTCAGAGGCAGAGAAATAGGGCTGGTCTTCCTAAATGTGCGGTTTGGCGAGTAATGAGCGTTGGTATATCACGGTAAGAGAGGCTGGGGGAAATGCGTCAGATGGTGGATGGTGACTTGACTGAGCACGGAGCCGGCGGCGAGCAGTCCGGTACCGGAAGAACCCCCGGTAGCAAGCCCGAAAGTGATAGGAATGCCGCAGATAGGTCTTCCAAGGGCCGTTCCCAGAATGACCGGCAAAAGCGCCGGGCTATGACCCGCATGATCGACAGGGTAAGTGATGACTTCGTTTCGACCTTCTCTGAGACCGGTGTAGACCACGGTCCGGACGGCGAACAAAAGAAACAGACCCCCAGTGCGGCTGCGTTGAGCCGCGATGAAAGGGAAAGGGCAGAGGCTGAAGCGCAGAATCAGGCTAAAGCTGAACTGCGCGGATTTGGTTCGCTACTAGGCGCCAAACGTGCGACCTCCCAGAATCTGAAAGTGGGTGGAATGTTCTCCCGTCTTCTCGGCGGGGAAGACGAGGATGCTTCTGGTAGCATCGGCGGTGGCTCCGAGGCAGGCACCGGTCATGGTGGCGCAACATCTTTTGAGGCTCCGGACGGACCAACAGCCGATGGCAGTGTCATCAAAGTAAAAGGAACCGTAGGTAAGAAGCGTGGGCTATATACGTCCTGCATGAAAAAGCCGGTGGTGCCGGAAGATGTAATCGCCGCTGCCAATGCTGGTACTGATCATGGTGCGTCGGGCGTCTCCCGTACTGAGGCATCGCATCAACATTCTGCAAGTGCTCCTGCAAGCGGAGCCTCGCATCAACCGTCTGCGAATGCTCCTGCAAGCGGTGCTTCACATCAACCGTCAGCAAGTGCTCCTGTCACTGGAAATTCGCATCAATCGTCTGCGAACGCGCCTGCTGTCGGATCTCAACACGGACCATCGCATGTGGTGCCGCAAGTTCCTGTTCGAGGCAATTTTTCGCACAGCGAGCACGTGCATGAAAAGAGTTTTCCGCTCTATGATGCCGCTACAACCTCCAAGGGTATGAGCTTCAACAACCGGGCCGCGCGGTCTGAAGTCGAAGAATCTTCCGATGGCCCGGATGAGAGCTTTCCGGCGCCGAACATTACCAATGTGCCGCTCCCTCATGTCAGATCAGCGGCTGCCAGTGCTAGAGAGTTTGAAATGCCCACTGTTCCTGATCAGGCTAAGCAAGAGGGCAAAGATTTTTCTACTTTGAGAAAGCTGGCTAATGACGGCAAGGGTTCAAAGGTGATTCCAAGTCGTCCGGCTCCTGCTGGTGCGCGCAATGGTAGATTCGCGGCTGATACAGAAGCGCATGAGTCTCCAGAATCTAGCCAGGGCTCTTCTGTCAGCCCTAAGACGGGCATTGTGGGCAAATTGTTTGGTGCACTCAAGAAGCTCTTTAGCGGTAAGTAGTTCTTCCTGATCTCGGGCGAAAATTTCTGTCTTGTTATAATACGAGAGGTGTAATTTCATGCCTTTCGCATTCAGGTGTGCATTGATGTTCGGAATTGGCAAGAGTGTCTGGAAATTTAGTTGTTTGGTGCCATGCTTGCTTTTGCTTGGTGCCTTCTCCGGCTGTTCGTTTGCTTGTGCTGCACCCACAGCCGAGCAAAGTGCCATAATCGCAGAGCAAACGAAGTTAATCGAGGCGAATCCGAAGGATTACAAGGCTTACTTTCGGAGGGGCCGGGCGTATTTTGATGCACGACTGTTAACCGAGGCAGAATCCGATTTCAAGAAGGGTATCTTAGTCAATCCCAAATCACAGGCTCTTTGGACAAGCCTTGCTTTCGTTTATGAAGAACAAGGGTTTCTTCTGCGATCGCTTGATTCTATTCGACAGGCTCAGAAAGTCGGACCTTTAACTGCTCATTTGGGTGCTATGGAGCTTTCATGCCTCGAAGGGCTTGATCGCCATGAAGAGTGTATTGCACGTGCTAATAAATTGATTCAGTTGTTTCCTGAATTTGCGGATCTTTACTACTGGAGGGCTATTGCCCGCAGTGCGACGAAAGGAGCTACTCTCTTAATAGGTGATGATTTCAGGGCTGCGGTGAGACTAGCTCCGACCAACGATAGGTACAGAAAGCGACTAGAAAGGTTCTCAGCGTCCGTAACCCCTTAGTGCTTCCGTTACATGGTTGAGCCTTTTGGGTTTAATTCAGTATATTCAAGATAGAGGAGTTTTGAATGCCGGACATTCGAGCACCTAATGCTGATGACGATGATTCACAAGATCGCCGTAATACATACTCGGAAGCTTTCAGCCAGATAGCTAAAGAGGTTGAGATTCATCCGAGGTTGCCTGCAGAGTCGCCCAACTCATCTAAGCCTTCTCCAGATTCCGGAATTGCAAGTTCGGCGGGATTACAAGTTCCAGGTTCAGCCAGCTCCAGAATAGCCTCGGCGGGCAGCTCTTTGCCCATCTCTGCAGACGTTTCTACGAACGGTTCTGCGCGAACTATTTCTCCAGCTGCTCCATCCAGCACAGATACAGGGAGGCAGACCCACCCTCCCCCAGGTTCCGGAGATCGGCCAACCCCGCCTCAGCCGACTGACCGGTCGGTTCATGGTTCCAATCCAGAATCTAAACCGATATCGGTTGAGCGTCAGCAAGGAACAGAGTCGAAGTCTGTGGGCTACCCCGTAGAACACGGTAAAAGCAACCCCAACGCTAGCGTAGAGCCGAATCGACCGTTCGTGACTGGTGATGAAGTGCTGCAGAAACGGGCCCAGGGTATGCCCGTTCAGAACCCCGAACCCAATCAATTTCAGAATAGACCGACCGGTTTGGATTCCGGGAATTTCAAGACTGGCGGTCCAAATAACCGGGCTGACTCTGGGGCTGGAAAGGCTGAGTCTGAACCTCAACGTCATGATAAGGCGGAATCATTGCAGACGCGGCTGGAAAAGCCTGACTATCGCACAGCCACTGCCCCGATAGGGCTTAGAGGGGAAGAACTACTGGATTACGGTCTGAGGCGACCGACCGCGACAACTGCTTCCGGAACTATAGACGGTAAAGCCGAGCCTCAACACAAGCAGCAGCAAGCGTTTCCGAATTCCGACCTCAAAGTGGCGGGTTCGGACAAGCCGGTGAAACGCACGGACCCTTCTGAGAATGGGCACTTTGTCTCCGATGCGGGTGGTAAATCAGTTGGTGGCGACAAACCACTGTCCGAACTTGACGTTACCAAAGGCAAAGCAACCCAGCGTCCTGAGATGGTTAAACTGCCTGAGGGTTCAAGAGGAGCGGACGGTCCTCTGGCCGCTATCATCAAGCAGCCCAGGGGCATGCGCGGCGTTCTCGATCAGCTGGAACAACTGAATGGCAAGCTCCAGCCTGGTTTTAAGATTGATCGCGGCGAGAATGGAGTTAAGAGCGAAGGCGGTAAGTTTGGCCACGGACCCAAAATTAGCGGTATAGCAGTCGTCGCCGACTTGACTGAAAGAATGAAGGGATGGCGTAAGCGCCCTGATATTGATTCGATAGATGTACCTGATGCTAAACCGATAGGCGGCAAGTCTGCCAGAAGACCACAATGGAATGCTGCCGACGACAAAACTGGTCCGGGTACCGATGGTAAGCTTCAGGCGGGCAAGCCTCAGACCGGCAAGCCGTTTATTGGCTTGGACGGAAAGTTGCAGCCTACCTCCAAGTCCGACCCCGGAGCAAAGGGTGAGTTTGGAAGCGGTCCTCGCTTTACCGTCAGTGCCTTTGGCTTTAGACCCGAGAAGCCCGACGGCGGTAAGGATCTGGGTGAACGCAGGGCTAAAGACTCTGGAGGTGCTAAGAAACAGAGCACCGAATCTGATACCAGAGTACCTCTGCCTGGTAAGGGCGGCGTTGCCGGGGTCATCGCCGGTGGTATCGAAAGCATTAAGGAAGGTTTCCGGTTTGTGCGCGACAGCCTGGTCGGTTCCATAACCGATAGGTCGGGTACCGGTAAGGGCATGCGAACCGAGGTCTTTCTCGGCTTTGCCGGGCGTAGCCCTCAGCGTCCCGCTGATGCCATATTGAAAGTGCCTCCAGAGATTAAGAGCAAGCTTCCTTCCCCTGGTGGCTCGGTCAATGTGCCGGGTTTGGTAGCCGTGCTTTTGCCTTTTGGAGGCAGGGGTATACGGGTTACGAGCGATGTTTCAATTGGTGCCAATGAAGAACTTCGCCCGCCTGGAAAGTCCAAACCCAGCCAGGGGCACAAACCTGAGAGCAGTGAGGCCGGGTCGATGCCGCTCGCGCCTAAGTCTCCACTTGAGACAGTGGCTCCGAGCACAGCCGCAGCCGGTTCCGGAGGGGCGGGGCAGGTGGCGCCGGAGTCCGGTGCAGGTGAAGATGAGAAGACGGTGTTTTCTCTAACCAAACCCGATCTGTCCTTGGATTTAGACGAGTCTGTGCCTGTCAGAAAGCCCTTTATTCGGTTGCATTTGCCCGATGGTACCTATGGCGGCAAATCGGTAGACAAGTCGCACAAAGTGCCGGCCGTTGAATCTAAGCCGGCACAGGAGTCGGAAACAATAGCATTACCTGCTGTATCTAAGTCGCAAACAGCAGCAGTACCTCCCGCATCGACGTCTGAAGCAGCAGCATTGCCTCCCGCGTTGGAGTCGGAAACAGCGGCACTGCCTCCCACATTGGAGTCGGAAACAGCTTCATTGCCTACCGGATCGAAGCCTGTAGGTTCTGAAGATAGCGAGGCAACCAAAGGGCGTGCCAAGCGATATGTCAATCCGGCTTTTGATGAGCTGGAAGAGACCTGGTCTAGCGATGATGACGAAGAAAGAGATTCAGGACTTCGGTCAGCCGATGCAGGGGACCAGTCTCCTCCCGATTCCAGCGTTCATGGTTCACAGCCCCTTGTTCATCAGGTAAACAACTATTTGTATCTTGTTAAACCCGGTGACAGCGTTGAGTCTGTGGCCAGGCTTGAACTCAAGGATCCCGCTCTTGCTCCCCTTGTTTTTCGCAAAAACAAGCAGCATGTTTTGCCTGAAGTCGAATACGGCGTGCACCCTCTCGCGCCCGGCGTCTATATTGAGTTGCCAACGCCGACAGAAGTTGCCGAGTTTCGACATGCCGTTGACTAAGGATCTCGCTTGAGTTCGGGTGGGAGCCAGCTGTTACCTCGGGCGCTCGCCTGAGCCCTGTTGGGTGGGTATCGGACGTTCCCTTGCAACCGTTCGCTGGACGCTTTCCGCCAGCTATGTCTTCCTCTACCTAAGCCTTCCTCTATCTAAGCCTTCCCCTTGCCGTTGCTTTTTCGCGACTGGTTTCTTTGTAACTCGTTCTCTTTCATGTGATCTGCCAGAAGCAACTTCAGGTACTGAAGTTTGGCCGGACAGTCTTTTAGTTTAGTGAGGGATAGTTTGTAATTCTCATCAGCTTCGTCGAAGCGCTTCTGCATCATGAGGCAGTAGCCCAGGTGCAGATAACATTGTCCGACCAGCCAGTCGGAGCAGCCGCTCTGCTTGCCGACATTTAGTGAGTCTACAAATGAGGCCTGGGCTGCCTTGAAGTTCTTCGCTTTGATATGGATGGTGCCTTGAATGGTCAGGTCATGCACAAGGCGGTCCAGTTTCTGCCTGGGGTAGGTTCTGTCGATGGCTATGGCTTTGGCTATCCAGTTGATGGCAGAGGGAAAGTCATTTTTGTTTAGCATACAGGCCGAGAGCAGCCGGTAATTCTCGGGCAAGTGGGGATGCCTGTGGTTGATGAATTCGCGTATTTTCAAGGAGCGATTCAGGCAGTCCAGGTCTCGAGTTTTGTCATCCTTGAATTTGAGATAGACGTTTGATAGGTCGTCGAGATCTACCATCAGTTCCGGGTCTTCCGCTGCCCTTTCGTGGTAGGTCTTCAGTAGTTTGTCACAGAAGGGCGTCGCTTTGTCGTATTGATTGTTTAGCAGATGCAGTCTGGCGATGCGAGCTTCGGCCCTGGCTAGTTTGGGATTGTTCTGGTCCGACTTCTGAAGGCTTTCAATGAGATTGGTATAGATTTTCAATGCCTCAGCTTCATCGCCCTGAATCTCCGCCGAGTCTGCTTGCTTGAAGACGTCTTTCACCTGGTCTGCTGCCTGGCAGATGGGGGCCCATGTGCAACCTAGAAAAAGGGCTGAGCCGATGGGCGCTATACTTTCAGCCGCAAAGGGCGCGGCAAGCACCAGCAAGAGCGCCGAAATGCCGGGGGCTATGCGCCCCGAGACTGGTTTGGCGAGTTTGCAGCCTGTTGAACTTTCAGTTGAAGGAAGCGGACTGTTCAATGTATTTGGAATTGGAGTCGACGGTTTGAGTAATCAGAGACACCTGTTGTGCTCTACCCGATACATTGTGGGGCTGTTTCCGGCAGTAGCGCTTTCTTACTTATTTACTCTTACCCAATAATTGGTGACATTCTCTTTTCATAGTCAGACAGTCCCGACTGTGTTCGGTTCCTACTGAAATGGCTCTGTCAAAGGCGGTGGCTGCCTCTTTGTAGCGCTTTAAGCCCATCAGGGCCTTGCCGTGCAGGAAGAAGCCCAGACCCTCATCCGGCACTTTTTGAGTCATAAAAGTCGTATCTTTCAGGGCCTCTTGGAACTTCTTCTGTTCCAGGTAGGCCTGTGCCCTGGATATATAGGCTTCTGAATCGTTCGGGTTGATTTTTATGCACAGTCCGAAGTTTTCTGCTGCTTTATCAGGTTTCTTCAAACCCAGATAGCATTTTGCGCGCAGTTTGATGGCATCGGTGCGCTCGGGGCGCATCTTTATGGCAATATCCAGGTCTTCGATGGCCTGGGTGTATTTGAGCAGGCTGATAAAGGCGAAAGCTCGGCGGTATCTCAGTTCGAAGTCGGTGGGAGCCAGTGCTACGCCTTTATTGAAGGCATCAAGGGCCTTCTGATAGTCATCGTTCCACATGTAGGAAGCACCCATCGAATAATAGGCACCGGCGCATTTTGGCGCCATTTTCAGGAGTTCCTGGAATTTAACAATGGCTCCGTCCATGTCTTGATTGTCATAGAGAGTGAGGGCCTGTTTGTATTTTTCCACTGCCGCAGGAGTAGCTTCGCTGGTGGTGCGAAAACGATCATAGGCAAGGTAGTCGGAGCGGCGCGGTGCAGCGGCTGCCGGCTGCATCAAATCGGTGGCTGTAAATGGCGATGTGAATAGCGATGTGAATAGCGAAGTTGCCAGGCAAACAGCCAGAAAAGCCGTCTGCATGGTTATGCAGCGGCCCTTGATCTTGCTGGATTGCTTTAGACCCATAGTCTAACCCGTGGCATTTTCCAAAAGGGTGCTCAGTGCTTCCTTGGACGGTAGGCTGGGGGCTGCTCCCGCTCTGGTGCAGGCCAGGGCTCCTGCCGCGCAGCCTTGTTTTACTGCCTGTCCCGCCGTGAGATTATCTGCCAAACCGGCTGCCATTGCTCCTAGAAATGCATCTCCGGCGGCGGTTGAATCTACTACTTTTACCTGAAATGAAGAGATGAACTGGTGATTGCCTGACTGTTCTACTATCAGAGCACCGCGAGCGCCAAGCGTCAAGACCACGGTCCCCGGTCCCATGGCTAAGAGTTTTTCTGCGCACCTGAGCGCATTCTCCTCTGTGTCCGGGTTGATGCCGGTGATGAGCATTGCTTCCGTCTCATTGGGGACGATTATGTCCACGCAGCCAAGTAATTCTGCCGGAAGTTTGCCGTCTGCCGGTGCCGGAGCCGGGTTGAGTATTACTTTAACACCGCATTCCCGGGCTAGATGTGCCGCCCTGGTCACAGTTTCTAAAGGAATTTCCAATTGCAAAAGCAGGACGGCGGCATCGTCGAATATGGCTTTGTTCTCTTCCACCAACTGGGGGCTGAGAGCGCCGTTGGCGTTAGGGATGATAACGATGACGTTCTCGCCGGCCGGTCCCACCCAGATATTGGCTATGCCGGTGCCGGTTTTATCGGTTCTCAGCATGTGGCGGCAGTCTACGTTGTTTTGTTGAAGGTTACCGAGAACAAGGTCGCCGTAGTTGTCCTTGCCTAGAAGCCCGAGCATAGAAACAGAGGCTCCCAGTTTTGCGGCCGCCAGGGCTTGATTGTTGCCTTTGCCGCCGACGAAGTTTGAGAAACTGTCGCCTTTGATTGTTTCGCCCACCAGGGGGAGTCTGGGTACGTTCAAAACCAGGTCCATGCTGAGGCTGCCTACTACAATCACTTTCTGGGACATTGAGGTTACTCCGACGAGTCTTTATACTAGTTTGGGCTGCTTTCCATTGTAATTGCGGTAGCAGCCGGTACTGCTTTGACGGAGATAGAGTTTCTATAATGTCCCAGACTTTGACCGGAATAATCCGCTTTCATTCGGTGGGAGGCGCTGAAGTATTGCAGTACGAGCAGGTTCCTGTAGCGGAACCGGCACATGGCGAAGTGAGAATCAAGATACTTTCCCTGGGATTGAACCGAGCCGAGGTCTTGCTCAGGCAGGGGCTTTATCTGGAAAAGCCTGTGTTTCCATCCCGCATCGGCTATGAGGCTTGCGGCATAGTGGAAGCCATTGGAGAAGGCTGTGCCGCAGTCTTAGCCGGTACCGGTATTGAGATAGGCAGTAGGGTAAGTACCGTGCCCTGCTTTTCCCAGGCTAAGTACGGCGTATATGGGGAGACCGCTGTAGTTCCGGCTCGCTCTCTTGTTGCCTGCCCGGCTAATTTGTCGGATATAGAAGGTTCTTCCATCTGGATGCAGTATCTCACCGCCTATGGTGCAATCAAGATGCTCGGCGATGTGAAGCCTAAAGAGTATGTTCTTATTACGGCAGCTTCCAGCTCCGTAGGTTATGCCGCGATTCAACTTGTGAATAGAGAAGGGGCAATAGCTATTGCCACCACCAGGAGTGTAGCCAAAAAAGAGGCTCTTTTGAAAGCTGGTGCAGCACACGTCATAGTCACGGAAACTGAAGATCTGGTTGCAGAGGTTAAGCGCATAACCGCAGGCAAGGGGGCTTCTATTGTCTTTGATGCGGTAGCCGGTCCGATGATGTTGCCCTTAGCCAGGGCGGCTGCTTATGAGGGCAAGATTTTTATTTATGGTGCTCTTTCGCTAGAGTCTACCACCTTTCCCCTTCAACTGGCTTTGAAGCGCGGTTTGAGCGTTTGCGGATATACAATGTTTCAAGTGGTGGATGACGCAGCGCGCTTTGCCCGTGCAAAAGAGTACGTGCTTGCAGCTCTTGCCGACGGCAGCTTTAAGCCGGTTATTGATAAAGTGTTTTCGTATGCCGAGCTAAGGCAAGCTCAGGAGTATATGGAATCAAATCAGCAGCAGGGAAAGATTGTGGTCGCTCTCACTTAGTTAGACGTCTGTGGGCCAGCGTGTCTCAAGCACGGTGTCGATAATTCGACCAAGCCCGAAGGACATGGCGTAGAGAACCGGAATCGAACAGATACAGATGATTTCTTCCATTGCAAAGGGCTCCCGGACACAGAGAGTAGAACGAGGCTTCAACCGAGTAATGCCGAGGGGGGTCCGCGTTTATTACGCGGCAGAGCAAAGCAGAGGTGAGCACTGCGGGGGTTAACGGTTTCTTTAGATTCCTGTTCCTTACACAATAAGTTGGCAACAGGAGCTTGTCAAATGTTTTCCCGCTAATAATCTGGGGGAAATACGCAACCTACTGCATTGTGAGCGTTCAGACCTATAGACGGACTTGGCACCTGAGCAAGTGCCAAGTCCGGCTGAGCAATTGCCGGCGGTCGGCTGAGGTGCCGGCGTCAGGCCTCGGCGCCGGATGAATAGAAGCGGCGACCGCTTTCTTTCATGGTCAGAAGCAACTTGCAAGGTGAGCGTTTGACGCCGCTGCCGGACATGGCATAAACCATTTCGATATCTTTGACGACGGCTTCTATGCCGAGGTGGTCGCAGTAGCGTAGCGGACCACCCCGGAAGGCGGGATAGCCGGTGCCCACCACCAGGGCCAGATCTAGCTCTCGGGGTTTGCGCACCACCTTCTCTTCCAGGCAGCGGGCTGCTTCATCGAGCATGGGCATGAGGAGGCGCTTTTGGATGAGCGCGACCTCTTCCGGGCTGGGTTTCTCTTCACTGAGCTTGAGATTGCTCAGGCTCAAGAATTTCTCGTTTACATGCAGTTTGCGGCCGCCTTCGTCCCAGATATGCATACCCTGACCGCTTTGCTTGCCGGTTAAGCCCTCGGCGGTGGTTTTGTCCATAGTGGGACCGGTTTTGAATCTTTCGCCGAAGGTTCTGTAGAGTTCCGAAGCCACTGAAAAACAGAGCGGTAGACCCAGTTCATCCATCAGGGTGAAGGGGCCCATGGGCAGACCGAACTGAATGGCAGCGTCTTCTATCCAGTTGAACGGTACGCCGTCTTCCAGGAGCCGACCGGCTTCCAGAAGAACACAGCAGAGCAGGCGGTTGACGAGAAAACCGGTGGAGTCTTTCACGCTTACCGGCGTTTTCTTCAGTGTAGTTACGAAGGAAAGGGCTGTAGCGCTAGCTTTCTGTGAGGTGCTGGGGTGGCTGATTACTTCCACCAGTTGCATTTTGTCTACCGGGTAGAAGAAGTGCGTACCCACGAAGCGGTCTGGTTTGCTGAGGTCTTGACCTAAATTGATAAGCTCCAGGGAAGAAGTATTGGTGGCAATAATGCAGTCATCTTTGACATGCTTTTCAAGTTCCGTCAGTAGTTCTCTTTTCTTTGCCGCGTCTTCCACTATGGCTTCGATAACCAGATCGCAATCGCTAAAAATAGAGAAGTCGTGGGAGGCTTCAACGCGGGTCTCTTCCAGATAATGTGCTTTGAATTCCTCGGCGCGAGCGGCACTTGAGGCTTTCACCTTAAAGGTCATCTCCGGGCAGTTATGCATGGCTTCCCTGATAATTTCCCGAGCCATGATGCCTGTGCCGGCTAGTCCCACCACTCTCGGCGGTGTCGGGCAATATTTCTGAGCGGAGCGTTCGGCTGAGCGGGTGATGAAATCTTGCGAGAAGAAGATTTGAATCAAATTACTGGAGGTCGGATCTACAGCTAATTCAGCAAAGGCACGAGCTTCAAAATCAAGACCCTCCAAAATATCTTCTTTGAGCGCGTATTTGATAGCTTCAATGGCTTTCAAAGGCGCCGGATAGTTGCCTTTGAAGCGAATGCGGAAGGATCGCTCCATGGTGGCAAACAAGGTTTTAGCTTTTTCAGGTTTTTCGTCTTCTTTGGCAGGTTGCTCCGGAGCTGTTCCTTTGACCAGTTCCAGTGCCAGATCGCGGGCGCGCTTGAAGAGGTCTTCGTGCTTCACAACTTCGCTGACTATACCCAGTTCCAGTGCCCGTGCAGCTCCCACTGCCTCAGAGGTGAGGATGAATTCGAGGGCATTGCGCAGCGGAATGAGGCGGGGCAGGCGTTGAGTGCCGCCCAGACCTGGAATGAGACCGAGGCGCACTTCCGGCAGACCGAGCAAAGTGCTTTCGTGATCGGAGGCAATGCGGCGTGTGGCCGCCAGGGCCGCTTCCAGTCCGCCGCCCAGGCAAGCACCATGCAGGGCTGCTACCACTGGTTTGCCCAGGGTAGCTAGTTCCTGGAAAACCTTCTGACCTTCGGACGAGAGAAAATGGGCTTGTTCGAAAGTCTTGAAACCAAGAATTTCATGCAGGTCGGCGCCGTAGACGAAGTGGTCTTTCTTGGCGGAAGCCAGAAGAATACCTCTGACCTTTGTGTCCTTTTTGAGCAGGTCGAGGATGATTTTCAACTGGTCGAGGGTGCTTTGCCCAAGGACGTTGGCGTTTTTGGTGCAGGCAAACCAGAGCCCGGCAATGCCGTTTTCATCTAGATCGACGTAGAAGTCTTCCGACTGGTGGAGCTTTGTGCGAGTGCTGCCGGGTGCCGGCTCATCCAGAGCGATGCTGGCGGTGCCGGGTGTATTCTCGAGCTGCTTTTGCATTTTATAGACTTCCGTGTGTTGTTTTATTTTAGTTTTCGGCGGTCAACTTGTAGCCGAATTTTACTGAGGTAGACAGCAATTGAGTGGGCAAAAGGTGTGCTTCGACTTGCCCTGCTTCCAGTTCTTTCAACTGTTTTATCAGGGCGGCTGGTTCTTCCAGATATTTCTGCTCGGCGATTTCGTAGCCGGCCAGAGGCTGACCTTCGTGTATAAAGATAAGTGAGTCGGTATTCTTGCCATCGGCAGAATAGGTTATGCAGCCGGTTTCACCGGCAAGAGACATAGACATCAAAGATGTATCGAGATAGTCTCGCACTGTGGCTGAATCGCTCTTGATCGGACAGCCCAGAAAAAGGGCCGACATGGAAAGCACTGCTGCTTGCGGCAATTCGTAGACTTGCAAAAAGGTCTCGCCGTCTAGAATATCTTCGCGCATGAGCTCGATGGCTCTTTCTACTGCGAAAGTTTCGTGAGCGTCTTTGCGTCCGTAGATGGCGCCTACAATGCGACCCTCCACTATGAGCATGGCACTGCGTGATTTCTTGGCTTCGTTTCTAGCTTTGATGCAGCCGGTGAACTTGGCCAGTTCCAGTTCCTGTAAAAGTCTGGTGGTCTCCTCGCTGGCGCATTTCAATTCGCGCAGCAGTTTGCCGGAAACTGAAGGCATGATTAAGTCAACGGCGCGGCGCGCTTTCTGGGTGGAAGGATAGCTGTCCACCCAGATGGAAAAAGCATTCTCTGCATCTGTGGCAGTTGATTTTTGAATTTTCTCGGTGGTACCAAGCATGAAGGCAAAGGTCATGAGGGCCCGGTTATTGTGCATGCAAACAAAGGTGGCCGGAACAGTTTGACCTATTTTCAGGGTATCGGTGCTGGGCAAAAAGGCACGAATGTGATGGGCGGCATCTTTGTCGTCTTCCGAGGGCGGCACGCTGCTTTGTATTACGGCGCTGTAGCCTCCCGGCTCGATGCCCTCCACGCGGCAGATGACGCATTGGCCGGGACGATAGGGGCCGCTGTCGGTGTCGCCCGCTAGTTGGAGGGTGGCGGCGGTGGTCTTTGATGTAGCTACCGGCGGTGGCGGACCGGGAAGGTTTGCTTTGGTATTCTGCTCAGGCAGGTTGGCTTGCGCCGCAGAGGGCTTCTTCCCTTCTTTCTTGGATTTTTTCGCTTCTTTTGCCACGGTTTTTGCTCAGTTGAAGTTCGGATTATGAAAGAATCACCACTGATGACCGGCGCCATCTAATTGCTTGTGGCTTAGTTTATCATTTGCATTGTAGGCAGCGCTTCAGGCTGTTGTCAGAAGGGTGTAAAGTGCAACATTTGACGCGTTTTGGTTTCATGAAGGCAAAGGATGGCCTGAGGCCAGTCTTTTATAAGTGCCTTAAAAAGGCTGCTGCGACCGCTGTTATGGGCTTCTCAATTTGCTCCTTGACAGCCTGCGTGATTCAGGATGAGTATAAGGAGTCGGCATCAAAGGACGGGAACTCACAAGGCTTAAGAGTTTCGAAAGATTCTGTCGGCACCGCTCTGCTTGCCAAACTAAGCCCGGAGGATGTGGAGCCGGTGGCTGCCGACGCCGACCGGCAACTTGTGGATGGTTGGATTTGCGGCCGGGATCCGCGTACTTTTAAGTCGCCCTACCGCACCGTTTCGCCACGGGAGAAGGCTCTTTTTGCTCTCGCCTATCGTGATTTTATCGCCGGTCGCGGGCAGAATTTAGGTCTTTCTCTCTCTACCTATATTCCTTATCAGGACCGTTCTCGCTTTGCCAGGCAGTACTGGGAGAAGTCGGCTTTGAAAGAGGAATTCGCAAAGGAGACGGAGAAGTATCAAGTCTGCTGGATTCATGAATCACTTCTGGATGGTTCGGAATTAGTCTTCCGCGCCGCCGAAAGAAAGTTTGGTCAGAGCCTTGATTCGGCGCTGATAATGGCCCATGATGTGGAACAAAATATGGTGTCTAAATACATGGCTGATGAACGCACCGAAAGCTCCTTTGCCATGCAGTTCAAACCAAAGACCGGCACCGGTGAGAAAGAGAGTGCCCGCTAGGGGTTGCTCCAGATCCTCGCTAAAAGTTCGCATAAGGAAGGAAGAATTAAGTTCGTGACCGATAACAGGCAAAAGCGATTTTCAGAGAAGGAAGAAAGGGAGAAGCTCTTTCAGCGGCGCCTGGCGGAGCTGAGAGCGAAGAACAACCAGTTTCCCTGGGGGCTTTCCGAGTCAGCCGATTTTGAAATACCGGCAGAGCAATCCAAGCTTTTTGCCGATCGTTATATTGAAGATCCATCACTGACCGATGATGAAGTAGAGCGGCGGGCTCTTTTAGACCTCAATTCTTTCAATTTCTGGACCTTCTACAAGCGTCTTAATTACGAGGTGAAGCGGGCTATTCGCTACAAGCGTCCCCTTTCTCTTCTCTTCGTCACCATCGACAGGTTGGCACGTGTGGTGGAAAACCACGGGCTGAATGGAGAGAATGCCGTTATTCTGGCCTGCGGCAAAGTTCTGCTTGGTTGCGTGCGCGATGTTGATGTGGCCGGTCGTTGTCGTGACGACAGTTTTGGCATTATTTTGCCTGAAACTCCTCGCGCCGGTGCGGAAATAGCGGCTGAACGCATCCGCACCCGCATGGAAGATCTTGGCGTGGATATTGGTTCCACCACCATATTTTGCACCGTCACCGTGGGTGGTGCTAGCCTGGAAGAAGGGCTCGATAAGCCGGACCAACTGATCGCTCTTACGGTGCAAGGGCTCAAACAAGGGCTTTCAGCCGGCGGCAATTCGGTTCATTTTCCCGTCGCTCTCTAAAAGCAATGCCTTCTTAAGCGCCTGCTTTTATCTTACTTTAGAGAATCCAGCTTTTCTTTGGCTTTGGTAAGGCGCGGATCGCTCTTGTTTGCCAGCTCAAGGAAGGTGGTCAGCTCGCTGCGGGCACCGCTGGTATCGCCCAGCCTCTCCATGGTGGTAGCCAGAAGGAAGTGTGCATCCGCATTTTTAGGATCTATTGAGGTGGTTTCCTGATAAATGCTTTTGGCTTCCTGGCAATTGCCTTTCATAAGCAGGGCTGAGCCGAGATTGATTTTGGCTGAGACCAATTTGGGATCAAGCTTCACCGCTTCCCGGGCATGGGCCAGGGATTGGCTATAGTTGCCGGCTTTGGCGAAGACATAGCTTAGTTTGTCGTGCATCTGGGCGGACTGCGGGAAGAGGAAGGTGCCTTGCTCCAGGAGGTTGATGGCCGTGTCGAAGTTTCCGGCTTCGATACATTTACCGGCCAGGGCACTTAAGATAATTCTGTCTCTGGGATTCAACTGATAAGCCATCTCCAGTTGTTTGATGCCTTCCTCTTCCTGACCGCTCTTGGTGAGGGCGCGGGCATAGTTGGCTCTGAAGAGTGCATCATTGGGCTTCAGTTCGATGGCTTTCTTGTACTTGGCGCAAGCCCCGCTCCAGTCACCCTTGATGGCCAGCACAGCGCCCCAGTCGCCTATGGCATCGGCATAGGTGGGGTCGACTATGGCCGCCGCTTCGTACTCCTTGAGCGCTTCATCGAAATTACCGCTGCTGACGAAGTTGTTGGCCTTCAAATAGTGAGCTTCCGCTGCCACGAAGTTCATTACGTTTTCAGGAATTTCTTTTACTTCGCCGATGGTGGGAGCGCCCAGTACGAGCTTATTGCCCTGCCACTGGCTTTTCATGACCGGAGTTTGTTTCTTTTGTGATTGGCTGCCGGTCAGACCCGTATCGCTTTCCGTCTTAAGCCGCGCTTCGGCAAAGGCTTGCTGCAAGTCTATAAGACCGTTCTGGGCTTTGAGAGCGGCAATTAGATTGGTAGAGAAGGCGTTGCCCCAGGTCATTTGATCGGGCTTGCTGGAGGACATGATGATATAGCCCTTGCCCAGCGAAATCTTTTCAGGGTCGATGGCTTGCCCTTTGAAGAGCGCTTTTGCTCCCACCGTCAATTCAGCCGCACCACTGTAGGGTGACTCCAGCACCATGACGATACGATCGGTTTTTACTTCTTGCTTGAGGGTGTCCATGAGGTTTTGCATGGAGATACAAGTGGAGTAGACGTT
>Ga0268298_10002278_pt1 | contig 21133 bp, 18 predicted proteins | sample WWTPWeurt_MetaG_FD_194462 | JGI IMG/M metagenome (GOLD analysis project Ga0268298, IMG submission 194462) | Activated sludge microbial communities from WWTP in Nijmegen, Gelderland, Netherland - WWTP Weurt | ecosystem: Engineered > WWTP > Aerobic digester > Activated sludge | place... | reverse complement strand
ACATATTTTTTGTGGGGCGAGAGGGGGTCGAACCCTCACAGTATCACTACCGACGGATTTTAAGTCCGTTGCGTCTGCCGATTCCGCCATCGCCCCAGCAGGTTCAATTCTACTATAATTTTTAAATTTATTCCGGTCATTAAGAATATTGTTTCAGCCACCAAGCTTTTCCGGGAAGTTTGCTTTCAGCTATTTGTTTGAGTAATTCCGCTGTGTTAAAGTAAATACGGCGGAGATCCACGTCAAGGGTATTTCCATTCTCGCTTATGATCGTATATTCAGCCCATGGCAGCAGACTTGGAATGATACCGGGAGTGTACGCGAATTTGAATGCATTTCCAACGCTCCCTGAGTTGAGGATTAGTTTTTCTCCATACCGACGGTACATCTGGATGTGGGAGTGTCCGCCTATAAAGACCGTGGCATCCTGTCCTTCAAAGTATTTATCCAGAAGTTCGGGGTTTGTAGTTGCCTGAATAATGTCGACCGGCGACAGTGGTGATCCGTGAAAGAAAAGCACTTTTACGCTATTCGGCAGCGTCAGCTCATAAGTGGATTTGAAACCGTCGATCCAATCCAGGTCTTCTTCTGTCAGGCGCTCTCTGCACCAATGCAGGTCAGGGAGAAGATACTCTGTGATCTCGAATTTCGCCGCCAGTTCCGGGTGAACGACCGCCGCATCATGATTCCCTTTAATGGTAACGCAGTGCAGATCTCGTAAAGTATTGATTACTTCTTTGGGGTGCGGTCCAAGTGTTACAGTGTCGCCGAGGCAGATGATATCGTCAACATTTAAAGACTTAATATCTTCAAGCACCGCCTGGAATGCAGTGAGGTTGCCATGAATATCCGAAATAATTGCAATGCGCATGTTTTAACCTTTTCGAAATGTGAAGCCTCAAAGCCTCTTGGATATTTTTGCCCTGCTCTTTACAAGGGAGTATATCCATGATTTATGGGATTTTTTTGAGGTACACCAATTGTACACGAATGTATTAATGTTATTCGCAAAACTAACATTAATGAAACTTTTGGGTGATAGTTGAATTAATGCCTTTGCCTTTGGCACAGATTGCCAAAGGCAAGCAGCGGTCTGATTGGGGGATTAATTGCTCATGAGTTTGCAATTTTGTTTGTCATGCCCGTAACTTTTTGTTTGTACCTGCGACTATTAGGATGAAACATATCTTATTCAAAGAGGTGAAAAATGAAAAATGTTACTCGTTATGGACTAATTGTTTTTGTTTTTGCAAGCATGTTGTTGGGAGCGTGCGCGGCTGCGCCAGTAACTGGCGCCAGCAAGGTCGAGTCTGCATCCGTTGCTTTTACTGGTACGATAGATGGCATCAGTGGAAGTCAATGGATTGTGAATGGACAGTCGATCACAGTTGAACCTTCGGTTATTAGGGATGGCCCGTTTAGCGTTGGTGATCTGGTCAAAGTCGAAGTAGATGTCAACCAGGATGGATCGATCACCGTAACCCGCGTTGAAACGCCATCTTCAGCCGATCTGTCTGATCTGCCTTCGCTGGGTGATGAAAATTCCAATGGAAATACAAATGATGATAGTGCTAATGTCAATTCCAATGCGAATACCAACGATGATAATTCCAATGCCAGCAACTCGAATGATGACAATTCCAATGTCAGCAACTCAAATGATGACAATTCCAATGTCAGCAACTCGAACGATGACAATTCCAATGTCGGCAACTCGAACGATGACAATTCCAATGCCAGCAACTCGAACGACGCCAACTCCAATGATGATAACTCGAATGCTGGCGGCTCGGACGATGACAATTCGAATGACGACAACTCCAACGGCGCTGATAATGATAATAGCGGTGGCGGAAACGACAACGGCGGTAATACCAACGGCTAAGCTTTATTGTTACGCTGGTTAGCAACAAACAGCTCGTCTGGAGGATAACAAAATTCCAGGCGAGCTGATCTTTACCTAGAAGGAAGCCCTAATGCAAAAACGCGCCCTCGCAAATTTTTTACCCTTGATATTATTCCTTGTGTTCTTTGTTGGAATGGCTGTAATTCAATTTGCGTCACCAGACATGCCTGATAACGACGGCTTTTATCATATTAAGCTCGCCTATTTGATGCGTACAGAGGGGTTAAAGCCCGATTTCCCTTATCTGCCATTGAGCATCCTGAATCCGGAAGAATTTTATGACCATCATTTTCTTTTTCATGTCGCATTGATTCCCTTTACATTTGGAGATTTGAGGATTGGAGCCAAATGGGCGGCTGTCATTTTCTCTGCGCTGGCCTTTTTGGCGATCTGGTATTTATTCCACCGGCAGCGTATTCCATTTTCCTGGCTGTGGGCGCTTGCTTTGCTCGGAATATCCGATGCGTTTCTCTACCGCATGAGTATCACCCGAGCGCAATCCCTCTCGCTTGGCGTGCTTGCGCTCGGGTTTCTGTGGCTATTGGAAGGCAGATATTGGCGGCTTGCCATGCTCTCATTTATATATGTTTGGCTGTATGACGCATTTCCTTTGTTGATCGCCCTTGGCGTTTTGCATTTGGTTGCCGTGGCTTTGATTGAACACCGTCTTGAAACCAGACCTTTGATTTTTATTGGCGCCGGTATTCTTCTTGGAATGTTGATCAATCCGTATTTCCCTGTGAATATTTCCTTTTCCATTCAGCACATGCTGCCGAAACTGACCGATGCAACCTCGGTAAGGGTGGGCAATGAATGGTATCCCTATGACACGGGACAACTGCTTGATAATTCCCTGCCATCTCTCATTGCTTTTGCGAGCGGTATATTGGCATTGGGAATCGCTGGTCGGAAAATGGATGTCCGAACTGCGATGGGACTGCTTGCAGCGCTTCTGTTTGGATTGATGCTTTTTCAAGCACGCCGTTTTGTAGAATATTTCCCGCCATTTGCTTTGATCTTTGCTGTGTTTGCTTGGGCGCCTTTCCTTATTGACCTGAAACCAGTCGATCTGCCTCAGGATGAAACTGATTCGCTCCGAGGTCCATCTCCGTATCTGCTGGATCTGAGGTCCATCCTGCCTGCGGTGGTGATCCTTGTCTTTGTTTTTGCGGGCGCTTTGATGTCCATTCCAGCCGCTCAGGAAAGCATTCGAAATTCCAAGGACTATGAACTATATGCTGGAGCTTCAGAATGGCTTGTGCAAAATACCCCAGCCGGCTCACGCGTCTTCCAGACCGATTGGGATGATTTCCCGCGCCTGTTTTACTACAATACCCATAACACTTACCTGGCCGGTCTTGATCCGACTTACATGCAATTATATGACTCGGATCTCTACGACCAGTGGGTGGATATTACCCGCGGTGACGTGCAAGGATCATCTAAAATTGTCGCCTCAGATTTCGGCGCGGGCTATGTACACACAGACTTAAATCATGAAGATTTTCTGGATCAGGCTGCGCAAGACTCTGGCTATAAGGAAGTCTATCGTGATGACCAGGCCGTGATCTTTGAAGTGATAACCCCGTAACAAATTTCTAGTAAGTTTTTCATGATGGTGGACAAAAAAATGATGACGGTTTATTGTCATCATTTTTTCTGCTTAAGATCTGATGATCTTGATCTCAAGGGTATTTAATATTACTTCGAGCTTATCTCCATACCTGACTCCTTGAATTTCATTGGCGATCACCTCAATCAATGAAGGATTTTGAAAGTGCGTCTTCTTCGTTTCGGGGTGCGGAAAATAAACCCAGCCTTCGTATTCTGTTCCCTCAAAAATAACTTTACAGCGTGAGAAAGAAAATGTTTCGGGCGGATGCAGATCGGTCCACTCGACCAGCGGAAATGTAAGCTCAGGTTTGGTTACTTCGAATTCCAACGGCGCAATCGAAATGTTCAGAGTTCCATTAAAGTAAGGCGACAGGTCAAGACCGAGTTCTTTGAAGTAAGGCTTTTGCTTTTCAAGTGAACTGTAGGGATATGCTTTGGAGGGCCGCGAAGCGACTTGATGTCCCTGCATAAGGATGCCTGTGATTTGAGTCCATGAAGTGCTCATATCAGATATTTCATTTTGTTGGATACGGCAGGACATAAAACAACATCACTAAAAACATGAACGTGTTGCCCGCCAGGACGCAGACATGCCAGATCTCATGGTTTCCAAAATATGGCGGGAATGGGTTTGGTTTCCCGTTCGCAAAGATCAATGCGCCGACGGTGTAGAACAGTCCACCTGCAATGAGCAGGGACATAGCTCCCATGCCTAGTTCTGAATAGATGGGACCGATCAGAAAGACGATGATCCAGCCCATGAGCAAGAAGCTGATGTTGGACATCAAGACAGAAATTTTTGTGAAGAAAATGGATTTGATAGTGATAAAGAAAACTGCCAGACTCCAAATGATCCCGAACAGCACCCAGCCAGTTGCTCCGCTGAAAATGGTCAGGCAGAAGGGAGTGTACGTCCCCGCGATCAGGATGTAGATGGCGTTATGGTCGAGAATACCGAAGACCCGCAGGTATTTGCCGAAGAGTAAAAAGAAATGTAAAAGGCAGCTGAATAGAAAGGACAGGAACAGGCTTGCCCCATAGATTGCGAAGCCGATGATGTGCGCAGGCTTGTTGGCAATTGCCGCCAAAGTAACCAGAACCGCCAGTGCTGAAATGGACAGGATCGCCCCAACCAAATGGCTGATGGAATTGAAATATTCGTTGCTGTCCGGTGCGGAGATCAGTGGGTCAAGAGATGGTTTTTGGAGTGACATGAGCGCGAGTATATCTTATCGTTTGCTGGATAACGGCCTTTCTTGACCTGGATTCGCCGAAACAGTAACCTTCCAAAGGTTTTTATTTCGGCAGGTGACCACCCGCCTCTGCCTGGTCGAGGACGGCCAGAATGGTGCGGACCAATTCGCGCGCGGCAGATTCGCTCAACTCCACAGCCACGCGCGCAGATGGTCCCTGCGCCTCATTTACAAAATCAATATTTAGGGCGTGTTCGTATGGGGCATTGAATGGATGGTCATAGGACACATTTGCTTGTTCCAAGGTGAACCAGCCGCTCTTGCCTTTTCCACTGCCATTTATTTTAACTTTTTCAACGATCATTGTGCACATGCAGTGCTCCTACGCCAGATACTTTTCAAGAAAGGCAAAAACTTTTTGCCAGCCTTCCACGGCTTGCGTCTGGCGGTAATTCGGGCGGTCATAATAGAAAAATCCATGGCCTGCATTTGGGTACATGTGGAATTCGTAATTCTTTTCATATTTCTTGAGTTCTTCTTCGTGCAGTCTGACCTGTTCAGGAGTCGGGCTGGAATCTTCTTCGCCAAATAATCCCAAAATGGGGCAGGACAGCTGACGGGTATAGTCCAGCGGCGGGACCGGGAATTTATCGGTTAGTTGATCGGGAGTCATCACCACACGGCCGCCCCAGCAGTCCACCACAGCATCAAATCCAGGGATGCGGCAGGCGGTGAGATAGGCGTGCCGTCCGCCGGAGCATGTTCCGAAAATGCCGACTTTTCCATTGACATCAGACTGTGCACGCAAATGTTTCATTGCCCCTGCGAGATCACCGACAGCCTGATTGTCTGATACGCCGCCATCTGCGCGGACCTTTGCGGCGACATCTTCAGGGGTTCCGTGCCCCGAGCGGAAATAAAGATTTGGAGAGATGGTCACGTAGCCATGATGCGCAAATTTAAATGTCGCTTCGCGATACCATTGATCCCAGCCGGGCATGTGATGCGCCAGCACCATCGCGGGGAAGGGTCCTTTTCCCAACGGGCGCGCCATATAAGCGTTGATCGAATTGCCATTCGCACCTGTCATCGTGACGGTTTCGGCCAAAACGCCTTCGTACATATCGGTTGTGTACATGTAAATTCTCCTTGATTACTAGGCTTTCCTTATTATATGCAATCCCCCAATGAAATCCCATGATTTGGTATGTAAAACATCAACCAGAATACTGCTGCATGCGAAGAGCAGCAGTCTGATTGATCTGGGATTGCCTATACTATTTTCAGATGGGAACTATCCCTCGGACTGTACCATGTCGTACTCAACCTGTGGGAGTGCCAGCGCTTCATTCCATGTCTTCATATACTCATCAGCCAGCTCTGATTTGTAGAATTCATGCAGGATGCTGCTGATATCGTAAATACCATCGCGTACCACGGGATCCATCAGGAAGGCGTAGGTATAGGTGCCGTCAGCGTTAGACTTCGTGGGATGTAGAACACGGACCTGGTTATACGTTTCGGGGTGGATATGGGCGATGGCTGGCATCAGGATGGAGTGTAGAAAATATTCAAAGGCACCACATTTTTCAGCTCGAACGTGATTTAGCACCACCCAGACATCCTGCCCCTGGTGAGCGCGGATATCTTCACGCTCTCTGGAGTCTACATAGGATTTATATGACATGGATTTCTCCTTTCATTAAATTGCTTTAAACTCACTATAGCACGACAAAAGGGGAAATTCAACAAGGCGCGGAGGCTTATTAACTCTTATAGTGCGGCCTCTTCGCTTAGCCCCCATAATTTTGCGGCATCGCTGTCGTTGACAAAACGATTTGTTGTGCGAACCCTGCGCTTGATCCAGAAATCCCCGTTACTGTTCCTCGCGGATGGATCTTCTGCCAGAAATACGCCCGTATCTGCGCCAGCTTGCGGGTCCAGCATGAAGAGCGATCGGAATAATCCGCCCGGGATGAAGCCCTTCTGCTTTTCTTCTCCGCGCTGTCTGCCGAACTCGGTGCTGACCAGGCCAGGGTGGAAGCAATGCGCTGTGATACCTTTTGCGTTGACACGCTGCGCCAGTTCACGCGTGAACAAAATATTCGCGAGTTTGCTCTTGCTGTAGGCTTTGAAGGAACTGTATTTGCTTTTTTCGTCCATCCAATCGTTCCAGTTGAAGCGTCCCATTTGATAGGCTCCTGAACTGGTGGTGATGATTCGGCCTTGAGTCTGCTCAATGAGCGGAAGCAATTCACGGGTCAGCACGAAGGGGGCGAGGTGATTGATCGCCATTGTCATTTCCCACCCATCAGTGCTAACTCTGCGCTCGTCCAGCATCAGCCCCGCATTGTTCCAAAGCACGTCCAGGGTTTTTGTTTGCGCCTTGACCTGCTCCGCAAGCGCCTTGACTTCAGCCATGGAAGAAACATCGCCAGTGACCAGCGTGAAATTCGCGCCCGGCGCGTTCTGTTTCAACTCATCCAGAACGGGTTTCCCGCGCGCCGCCGAGCGCGCATGGACAAATACCTCCCAGCCGCGGCAGCCCAACTCCAGTGCGCCTGCTTTGCCAATGCCCGTGGACGCGCCTGTGATCAAAATTGTTTTATTCATATAGATTCCTTTTCGTTCGTGATGTGTGCAGGATATGGATTGTACGTGAGGCGCTAATCTTTCCCCGTTGCCCGATGGGTTTGTGAGAGGCTTAACTTCCTCCCTCCCCAAAAATCAATGTGACCTGTATAATCCCAGTCATGAAACGAAACTTCAAGTATGCTGCAGCAACTCAAGCCGCCGCTACATGCGCGCGTCACTGAAACCTGCCATGGCTTGAGATGGATGAAGAAATCCAGTCCCGAAACCAACAGGTTCGGGATTTTTTATTTAGACCTTCAACCTTACCCCTTCGACATTCATCATTCTGCATTCATCATTTATAATTCGCCAGCCATTTCAAACATTCGGAGCCACACATGAGCAAAAAACTAACAGGCAACCAGATCCGCCAGGACTTCATTGATTTCTTTGTCGAGCACGGACATACCGCTGTGCCGTCCATGTCGCTCGTCCCGGGAGGAGATGCTACGCTTCTCTTCACAAACTCGGGTATGGTGCAGTTCAAGGATGTATTCGTCGGCACTGACACACGTCCTTACACCCGCGTCGTTGACTCGCAGAAGTGTATGCGTGTGGCAGGCAAGCACAACGACCTCGAAGACGTAGGCCGCGATGACACGCATCATACCTTCTTTGAAATGCTCGGCAACTGGTCCTTTGGCGACTACTACAAAAAGGAAGCCATCGCATGGTCTTGGCAATTGCTCACCGAAGTGTGGGGACTTCCCAAAGATAAACTCTACGCCACCTGTTTCAAAGATGATAAAGGCAACGTCCCACAGGATGACGAAGCCGCCGACATATGGAAGGAACAGCCTGGCTTCGACCCGTCGCATGTCCTCTTCTTCGGGCGTAAGGAAAACTTCTGGCAAATGGCCGAGTTCGGTCCATGCGGTCCGTGCTCCGAAATCCACATTGACCTCGGCGAAGAGCGCGACAACCTGCGCGGCACCGACCACGTCTGCGGCGTGAACGGCGACTGTACACGCTTCCTCGAACTGTGGAACAACGTTTTCATTCAATACAATCTCTTTGAAGATGGCCGCCTCGAACCGCTGCCCGCCAAGCACGTTGACACAGGCATGGGCTTCGAGCGCATCGTCTCCGTTTTGCAGGGCGTCGACTCCAATTACAAGACCGACCTCTTCACTGGCTCGCTTGAAGTACTGCGCTCGCTCACCGGTCACAACGAAAAAGACATGCTCGCAAACTTCACGCCTTACCGCGTCATTTGCGACCATGTCCGTTCCGCGGCATTCCTCATCGCCGATGGCGTCGTCCCCGGTAATGCTGGTCGTAACTACGTCACCCGCATGATCATTCGCCGTGCCGCCCGCTTTGGCACCAAGATCGGGCTCAAAGAACCGTTCCTCGCCAAAGTAGCCGAAGCCGTCATTGCGGAATACGGCGATTTTTATCCCGAACTTGAAAAGAACAAGGCGACCATTTTAGATAACCTGACTCGAGAGGAAGTCCGCTTCGCTCGTACCGTTGAAGCTGGTACTGCTCACTTACAGAATCACCTCGACGAAATTCGCGCCTCGAATAAGTCCTCTCTCGATGGAAACATCGCCTTTGACCTGTACGCCACCTACGGCCTGCCCTTCGAGATCAGCCGTGACATCGCCCGTGAGCAGGGACTTGATATTGACGAAGCAGGTTTCACTGCCGCGAAGAACGAACACAGCAAAGCCTCTGGCGGTGGCAAAGCCATGGGCAAACTCGGCGGCGAAGATTCTGAATTCTTCGCGAACATCTTCAAAGACCTGCAAGCCAAAGGCAAACTCAGCGCTTCTGGCGTTGAATATGACCCATACAACAGTCCGCGTCTGGAAGGTGAAGTTCTCGCTCTGGTCGTCAACGGCGAATCAGTTTCCTCTGCTTCTCTCGATGAGGTAGTCGAGGTCATCCTGCCTAAGACCGGTTTCTACATTGAATCTGGTGGTCAGGTGGGTGACGAAGGTTACATCCGCTTTTCTCCCTCTCCCTCTGGGAGAGGGCAGGGTGAGGGCTGGGAGATCGAAATCACTTCCGTCCGCCGTGCTGCTGCTGGAACCATCACTCACATCGGGCAGGTCATCTCTGGTCAGCCTAAAGTTGGTGACAAGGCTGTTGCCGAAGTGGATATCACCCGTCGTCACAACATCATGCGCAATCACACCGCCACGCATTTATTACACAAGGCATTGCATGAAATCCTTGGCGACCACGCCCGACAGGCGGGTTCACTAGTCTCTCCCAAATACCTGCGGTTCGACTTCACTCAACCTGACGGCATGACATCCGAGCAAATCGAGCGCGTCGAGAAAATGGTCAACGAAGCGATCGCAGCAGACATGCCCGTGGTCAAAGTGACCAAGTCCCTTGACGAAGCCAAGAAGGAAGGCGCGATGGCGCTCTTCGGAGAAAAATATGGTGAGACCGTGAGAACAGTCTCCATTCTGGACTCGGATAGCTCGCTGTCTGAAAATGCGGATACGAAATATTCATATGAGTTGTGTGGTGGTACGCACATTGACCGCACCTCAGACATTGGCGCATTCATCATCGTCAGTGAAGGTTCCGCAGCGGCGGGCATTCGCCGTATCGAAGCAGTGACTGGCCGTGGCGCGTATGAACTCATCAACAAGCGCTTCAAGACTCTCAAGCAAACAGCGGGCTCGTTGAAATCTTCAGTGGAAGAAGTGCCTGCAAAAGTAGATGCATTGCAGGACGAAGTTTCTGAACTCAAGAAGGAACTCGCCAACCTCCGCGCGCAATCTGCCCTTACAACTTTCAACCTGCAACTTGCCAACGTTCAAACAGTCAGAGACGTAAACGTGCTTGCGGTTGAAATCCCCGACGCAAATGTGGATACCCTCCGTATGCTCGCCGACAAGTTCCGCGAGAAGTATCCCAAAGCAGGAGCGGCAGTCCTCGTAACAGGATTAACTATCATCGCTGTGGTGACCGAAGACCTTGTCAAGCGCGGACTCAAAGCCGGCGACATTATCACAGGCATCGGCGGGAAAGGCGGCGGACGTCCCAATCTTGCGCAGGGAAGTCTGCCTGAAGGCAATGTCACTGATGCGCTGAACAAAGTAGTGAAGTCAGTCGAAGAGAAGTTGAAATAACAACATGATGGATTTCAAATCCAAGTACGGCTCTTATGCGCTGATCACTGGTTCTGCCAGCGGGATCGGGTTTGCATTTGCGGAGATCCTTGCCCAGCGTGGAGTGAATCCGATCATATTGGATATCAATGCTGAAGGCGCGCATCATGCCGCGAAGTTGTTGATAGAAAAATATAAAGTGGATGCGCGTGCATTGGTTCTGGATCTGTCCAGGCCTGATTTTATGGGGCAGATTACCGAAGCAGTCAAAACATTGGACGTTGGTCTGGTCATTCATAGCGCGGCTGTCAGTCTTGTTGGAGATTATCTTGATCTGCCGCTTGAACAGCACCGCGCTCTTGTATGTGTGAACGTCACTGCCAGTATGGAATTGGCTTATTATTTCGGAGAGCAGTTCAAGGCACGGAAAAAAGGCGGGATTATTCTCGTTTCATCTGCTTCCGCCTTGCAGGGATCCGCACTTGTGCAGCATTATGCCGCGTCAAAGGCTTACATCCTCATTCTTGCCGAGGGACTTTGGTATGAACTCCGTTCACACGGCGTGGATGTTTTGGGATTGATGCCCGGGTCCACGGAAACCCCGGCCATCCATGTTGGTGACCCGGATTTGAGCGGATCATACATCATGCCTGCTGATGAAGTGGCGCGCGAGGCATTGGATGCGCTGGGAAAACAGCCAAGCCTGATCTCCGGTGCGCGCAACCGCCGTGACTTCTTTCTCCTGACGAGATTATTCTCGCGTAAACGCGCAATTGAAATTGTAGGAAATCGGTTGATGAAAATGTACCGCGGTAAATAAAAATATTAATCTGAAGTGATCCTGGCTATGATCGCGCCAAAGCCATTCAATCGAATGGCTTTATTTTTTATTTCATCTTCAGCGTTCAGTTTAAAGATACATTCCGAGACATCAAGCGGGAATTCTTTGCTCTGTTTGTCAAAATTAAGCAGGATGAGTAATTTCATTTTTCCAAAAATTCTCAAGTAGCCAAGAACACCAAAGGGCAGGCCTTCAATACATTCCAGCGAACCTTCCTGTAAAATTATCTCTTCCTTGCGGATCTTTAGCAGCGCGCGGATCGTGTTGAGCAGGGAACGGGTTTCTTTATGCTCTTTTTCCACGTTTATGGTTTTGAAGTTATGGTGAACAGGAAGCCATGCTTTTTCGGCTGATGAAAAGCCCGCATTCTGTGATGTATCCCACTGCATGGGGGTGCGAACCTCATCCCGGTTAATGGTCAGTCCAATTAAGTCAAAAAAGAAGCGGGGGATATATTTGAATTTATGTGGAATTGGATCGAATGCGCCGCCAAACGGGAATTTGCTGTCTGTCATGCCGATCTCTTCACCGTAATACATACATGGCACGCCGCGTACTGTTAATTGCAGCGTGTGGAGCAGTTTCGCCTTCTGCAGGTCCTCTCCGATCCGATGGATGCTTCTGCGCCTGTCATGGTTGCTGAAGACATAGACTGGCATCAGTGGATCGGGAAAATCCCTTTCAATTTTTTTTATGAGATCGCTGAAGTACCTGGCTGTAAATTTAAAATTAAGCATCTCGAAATTGAAAACCAATCCCAATCCATCTCCATTTTGGGTCATATAGTTTTTAATTAATTCTGTATTTCCTTGTATTTCCCCAAGAAGAATTTTCTCCCCAAATTCATTGCAGACAGATTTCAGCTCTTTTGCAAAAGAAAAACTTTCTGGCTGATTCATCGTGTATTTTGCTTCCTGAAAAAAGCCAGAGGGATCTTCTTCGCTAGGAATGAGTTTGGGTGAAAATGGATTGTTTCTAAAACCCGCATCTTTATAGATGACGTTGAAAATATCCAATCTAAATCCATCCACACCCTTGCCAAGCCAGAAACGGACAATATCGAGCATGCTTTTTTTTACATCAGGATTGCGGTAATTCAAGTCAGGTTGAAATGGGAGGAAGCTGGACCAATAATATTGGTCACGTTCTTTTGCATAATGCCAGCCGCTTCCACCTGTCATGCTCTTCCAGTTATTGGGTTTGTCGCGCCAGAGATACCAATCTGCTTTGGAGTTGTTTCGTGAAGAACGTGATTCAATAAACCAGGGATGTTCCGCTGAAGTATGGTTCATGACCATATCCAGGACGATCTTCATGCCGCGCCTGTGGACCTCATCAATTAATTGCAGGGCGTCATCCATCGAGCCGTATTCCGGGGCGATTTCAGTGTAGTTGGAGATGTCGTAACCAAGATCAATTTGCGGTGAGGAAAAGAACGGGGAGATCCAAAGGGTCTCGAATCCCAATTCTTTAAGGTAATCAAGTTTTTGGAGAATGCCTTTTATGTCCCCGATCCCATCCCCATTGCTGTCGTGGAATGAGCGTGGGTAGATTTGGTATATGGTTGTTTTGTGATACCAGTTAATTGTCATGTGAATTGTCAAAAAATAAGTGGCAGTCATTTTTAGATGACTGCCACTTATTTGGTTATACGTTATTTGATTTTCCAGTTCTGCGCGCCCCAACTCATGGAACCCCATGTGCTGAGAGTGTAACCATCGAGGTTATCGGCTACGCCATAGTTATCCTGGAAGAGATACAGATACACCTGCGGCAGATCGTCAATGACAGCCTGACCGATCTCGCAATATGCATCCTTGCGGGTCTGTTGATCGAAGCTGCTGCCCGCCAGTTCGAGAGCGGCATCCACATCTGCGTTTACCCAGCGGAAGTAATTTCCGCCCGTGGGATTTTCGGCAGTCGGGATGCGGGATGAATGATACGCGTCGAAGTTGTAGCCCTGCGGTTCAGTGGTGAAGCCGCGATCAAAAATGAGCATGTCATAATCGCCGACAGCACGCGGGGAGTTGTCTTCAAAAGCGCCGAAGATGATCGAGAAGTCGTAGTTCTGAATGCGCGCTTCAATGCCCACAGCCTTTAAGTTCTCGACGATGAATTCTTCGGTGAGCTGCAACGGGTCGAAAGCCGTATACCCTTGCAGTTCAAGAGAAAGGCGGGTGCCGTCTGCGGCATACTTCGCACCCTTTGCCACGCGGATGCCGTCATCACCCATCACCCAGCCGGCTTCGTCCAGCAATTGATTCGCTTTTTCAACATCATATCCGAACGCGCGCGGCAGGTCGCATTGATACCAGCCATACGCGAACGGATTGGTTGAATCGCCTGCACTGCCCTTAAGCACATCCTTTTGAAGGGTCTGATAATCCATTGCGCTGGCGATCGCCTGGCGCACGCGAATGTCGCCAAGGATCGGGTGCGGAGCAGAAGCAGTTGGGTCGCCGTCAAAAGGCGCGCTGAGATTGAAGTCAATTGCCATGTTCCAAATACCGGGGATGAGGTGCTGTGTGGCTATGCCTTTTAGCAGTTCATCGTAATCGGCTTTGAATTCACCGGGCCACAATTGCATTTGCGCCTCGCCATTTAACATCATCGCGGTTTGCGCGGCGGGTTCAGGTACGATGGCAAAGACGAGCGAATCCAAATACGGCTTTCCTTCTTCGTAATAATTTGGGTTGCGGGTCATGGTGATGCTTTCGCCCGATGCCCAATTGCTGACGATGAACGGGCCAGCGCCAACAGGGTTTCGATTCCATTCCCAGTTTGCCATGTCGGCTGGTTCGCCTGTGGCATGGCGCGGAAATAGGCCATAAGCAAATTGATCCAGATATCCGGGATATGGTGCCGAGTAGGTAAGAACAGCAGTAAGATCATCAGGTGTTTCGACAGATGTGATCAGATCAAATCCGCTTGTTCCGACCAGCGCACCTGCATCTGGGTTTGACAGTACTTCAACTGTGAATTTGACATCGTCCGAGGTGATTGCTTCGCCGTCAGACCATTTGAGTCCTTCGCGCAGCTTCCAGGTGACGGTCAGGTAATCTGCGGATAATCCGCCATTGTCTAGTGTCGGCAATTCCTGTGCGAGTGTGGCGACATACTCGCCTTTTTCGTTGATGGTAGCCAGACCGGTCATTGCAGTCGCTTCGGCAGCTTGGCGCACGATGGCCGCATCCGCCAGGAAGTAATTGAGCGTGGTCGGCTCTTCGGGGATGATCAATGTGACGGTGCCGCCTCCACTCGCGCTCGAGGCTGCTTCTGTTGCTGGGGCATGGTCTCCGCTTGTGGGTGGTTCGGTGGTGGGTGTAGTTGCTCCACCTCCGCATGCGCTAAGCACCAGTCCGATGATCATGAACAGGGTCCAAAATTTTAGTTTCATCTCTTCTCCTTTGTTTATTTTTTCTGGGGTACATCGGCTTGCTGATGTACAGCGGACAGCAAGCTGTCCGACTCCAGAGTTGTGAAATTACTTCTCCGCATGAATGACATACGGATCAAACGCATCGCGCAGACCATCGCCGATGTAGTTGATCGCCATGACGGTGATGAAGATCATCAAGCCGGGGTAAAAAGCGATCCACGGGGCGCGGAAGACTTGATTCTGCGCGGTGGCTAAAATGCTTCCCCAGGTCGGAGTGGGCGGCTGAACACCGAAACCCAGATAACTTAATCCCGATTCGGTAATGATGGCTGAAGCCATTTGCAGGGTTCCGCTCACCAGAATGGGGCCGATGCAGTTTGGAAGGATGTGCTGGATAATGATGCGTGTGCTGCTTCCGCCCAGCGCGCGGCAGGCTGTGACGAATTCTCGTTCGCGCAGCACAATAAAAAGTCCGCGCACGAGACGGGCGGGCCACATCCACGAAAGCGCGGCGATGATGATGATGACGATCAGCACGCTGTTCTTCAACCATGGCACTTGTTGCTCGCGTAAAAAAGCCCCAAGGATGATCAACACAAAAATGGTGGGGAAGGTCAGGAAGGCATCAGTGACTCGCATCAGAAGAGAGTCTATCCAACCGCCGAAGTATCCGCTCAACGCGCCGACCAGAACGCCCAAGGTGATGGAAAGGAATGTTGAGAACAGACCAACTGTCAGGGAGACGCGACCGCCGTACAAGATCCGCGTGAAGACGTCGCGTCCCAATTCATCCGTCCCGAACCAGTGATCCGCATTTGTTTTCTGAAAGCTGTTTGTCGGTTCCTGATCGGTTGGGCTGTACGGCGTCACAAAAGCAAAGGCTGAGGCAAGCACAAGCAGCGCCAGAATTGCGATGGCTACGCCCGCGAGTTTGTGTTTAAAGAAACGGCGCAAAATGACTCGCGCCATGCTTTGTTCCTGGATGGTTGTTGCTTCATTCATATTTCACCCGCGGGTCAAGCCACCCATACGCAAGGTCTGCGAGGATATTGCAAAAGATGATCAACACAGCCGTGATCATAACCACCCCGAGCAGGACGGGATAATCCCGTCCCTTGGCCGCGTCCCAGAAGAGGCGGCCCATGCCGGGCCATGAAAAGATCGTCTCCACGAAAAGCGCGCCTGCAAAGAGACTCGGCAGGTCGAGCGCGATGAGTGTGACCAGCGGCAGAATCGCATTTTGAAGCGCGTGTTTATAGTAAACGGCATTCTCACTCGCACCTTTTGCCTTCGCCGTGCGAACATAGTCTTCATGCAGCACATCCATCATGCTTGAGCGCAGAAAACGTGAATACCATGCGATCCAGCCCAGGCTAAGTGCTGTAACAGGCAGAACCAAATGCCAGAGTGTATCCAGCAGTTCGCCTTCCTTACCGCGCGTGTTCATTCCTCCGACGGGAAAGAAAGGGGCGCCGGTTGCAGGATTTTTTAGTGTGACATAAAAGACTACGATCAATCCCAGTCCAAGCCAATATACGGGAATGGATTGCCCGATAAATGTGAGCGTGGTCATGGCGTAGTCGAACAGCGAATAGGGTTTGCGAGCCGACAACATGCCGATCGGGATCGCCACGATAAGCGTCAGGAGGAATGAGGTCCCAACCAGCGTCAGTGTATTTGGGATTCTCTCCGCGATCATCTCGTTGACGGGGCGGTGGAACTTGATCGATTGGCCTAGATTGCCTTTGAACATATCGCTGATCCATCTGCCATACTGCACAGGCAGTGGATCATTCAATCCGAGTTTTTCTTCAATCGCTGCGATCTGTTCTTTTGTGACATTTGGGTTGCGCCGCGCTGATGTTAACGGGCCGCCTGGCGCGGATCGCACCAGAAAGAACAGCAATATGCTGATGATGAAGAGGATCGGGATCGTTTGCAGGATACGTCTGATGGCGTAACTAAGCATCTATGCCTCGAACACGACCTTGCCGTCGACAATGGTCATTACCGCCTTGGCTGTCATAATCTCTTCGGATGGCAGGGCAAACAGGTCATGCGAAAATAGCACCAGGTCTGCGAGATAGTTTTCCTTGATCTGTCCCTTTTCGTTTTCCTTGAACTCGGCGTATGCCGCATCGCGTGTATAGCCAAGAAGGCACTCCTCCAATGTCAGGCGTTGATCGGGATCGCTGGGCGACCATAACTCACGATTGAGCGCGACATGTATGTTGATCATCGGGTCGAACGGCGCCACGGTCCAGTCGCTGCCGAGGGTGAGATGTGCGCCGGCGTTCTTAATGTCACGCCAAGCAAATGATTTCTTCCAACGCTCTTCACCGACACGTGCCGGCCAGACATCGCCTTCCGAGATGCTGAATGGTGCGTGGCTCGTCTGCATGGATGCGATCACATCAAGTTCCTTGAATCGAGGCAGATCATCGGGGTGAATGACTTCGATATGCTCCACGCGATGACGACTGTCGCGCTTCCCATTTATCTTTTGGATTGATTCGTATCCGTCGAGAGTTCGCCTCACTGCGCCATCGCCGCAGCAATGGACGAAGATCTGCAGTCCCAGTTTGTCGGAGGCCGCCGCCATGCGCGTGAAATGTTCGGCGGAGAAAATACCATCTGGTTTCGCTTCAGGATTGTCCGCATAAGGAGCGATATTCAAAGCCGTATAGGATTCCCAAACGCCATCCATAAAGAACTTCACTGCGCCGCCGCGTGCAAAATCTCCCTGGATCTGTGCCATCTCGACAGCTTCTTGCAGGTCTGCCTCTGAGGTTTCAGGTTTAATATGATATGGGGTGTACACGCGCAGCGTCATTTCGCCGGTGTCTTCCAGCGCTGCGAAGACCATCAATTCCCTGATATCGCCGTTCATGTTGTGGACGCTGGTCACGCCGCTGGCATTGATCTTTTTGATCGACATCTTAAGCAGCTCACGTTTGCGGACATCGCTGGTTTCAGGGATCAATTCAGACACAAGTCCCATTGCGGTCTCGCGTAACTCACCGGTGGCGATCCCGTTTTCATCGCGGACGATCACACCTACGCCCGGGGCTTCCTTGCCTGGCTGGAGGATACCCGCCATTTCAAGGGCTTTTGTATTTGCCCATGAAGTATGACCATCGTACGCATTGATATAAACAGGACGGTCTGAGACGATCTCATCCAGCTCTTTTCGTGATGGGATGATCCCATATCGAATGCCTCGTCCGTCCACCCAGGTGCTGGTTTTATTTTGTTCAGCAAACGTCTTCAAAACTTCGCGGACATCGTCCATGGTTTTGGCTTCATATAATTGTGCGCTTCCCATCCAGATCGAGCCCCATAACAAATGGAAATGCGAATCGATGAATCCAGGTGTGACCGTAGCACCTTTACCGTCAATGACGCGTGTGGCTTCATCCTGAAATTCCTTAACACCATCGTTCGTTCCAACATAAATAATATGTTTGCCATTAATGGCAACTGCTTCAGCTAGCGGATTGCTTAGATCACTTGTAAAGACGCGTGCATTTTTGATGATGATATCTGCCTTGGCTGGCATGTTTCTCTCCTCATGTAAGTTTAAACCCTAAAGGTCTTCAAGGGATTGAGACACTGTCTCAAATAAAAAAGACCTTTAGGGTTTTGTCGTGAATTGGTGTGAATATACATAATAAATGTGCGCAGGTCAAGAGAAAATTATTAAATAAAAAATGGACGCGCTTGCCCCGCAGCGTCCATGTAGATCGGAGGAGTAAGCTCACGATTTTACTAAGGTCGGTACTCCATACGGAAATTCTAGTTTGGATAAATGATATGCAGGTTCGCTTCATCCACGGCCTGGATCAAAACCTTGCCTTTCTTGCGGATGATGACGCTATGGCCTGGCTTGAGTGCGTAATCCTGCAAGTCATTCGATTCTGTCAGCCAGATAACGCCTTCGTCACATACGATGGTCATGCCGGCTTCCACATCCTTTAAATTTTCAACCTGATCCTGCTGAAGTTTAATCGAAATATTTTTATGTTGAGTCCAAGGTAGGTTCATTAGTGCTCCTTTGTTTTCAAATACAATTTTATTATCCTCATTATCCCTGAAATCAAAAAGAAGTACAGATGCAATTAACTGGAGTTGTATTCATAACAGTTTTGGTTATAATCAACTGTACTGGTCAAATTTCAATCAAACTGCATCCATTATGAGCAAACAAAAACCTGAAAACAGCCTTGCGAGCGAGTACCGCTATGAAACATTGGCTCGTCAGATCATTCAATTGATTCAGCAGGGAACTTTTCGCCCGGGCGAACGTATTCCATCGGTCAGACAAATGAGCAGACAGCAGGCTGTCAGCATCAGTACAGTGATGCAGGCCTATCTCATACTCGAAAACGAGGGATTGATAGAAGCGCGCCCCCAATCCGGCTATTTTGTGCGTGCCGTAACGGATATAGGCCTGCCTGAACTGGAAATTTCTGCGCCCAGCCTTGATCCCAGTCATGTCAACCTGCATGAACTGGTGATGATGGTCATGAACGATTCTGCCAACCCGAATCTGGCTCAGCTCGGGGCTGCCATGCCAAACCTTGAATTGCTTCCAACTGAACGGATAAATCGCATTATGTCGAGGCTCGCGCGAAAAGCCGGTAAAGGCACGCACCAATACCATTTTGAGTCTGGCCTGGAGGAATTGCGGGTTCAGATCGCTCAGCGTGCTGTGAGCAGTGGCTGTCAGCTTTCCCCGAACGATATCGTGATCACCGCCGGTGCCACTGAGGCGGTCAACCTGTGTCTGCACGCTGTCTGCAGGCCCGGTGATATTGTCGCTGTTGAATCCCCAATGTATTTTGGGACTCTCCAGATCATCGAAGTGCATGGTTTGAGAGCGCTGGAAATCCCAACCAATCCACGCGATGGAATCAGTCTGGGCGCATTACAGTTCGCGATCGAGCACAATCCGATTAAGGCAGTTCTGACCATTTCAAACTTCAGCAATCCGACAGGCAGTTTTATCCAGGATGAGAAGAAGAAGGAACTGGTGGAGTTGCTTGCCCGACATGACATCCCTCTGATCGACAACGATGTATCAGGTGAGATCTTTTTTACAGAAAAGCGCCCTATGGTCACCAAGGCTTTTGACCAAAAAGGATTGGTTATGCTTTGTTCTTCTTTTTCCAAGGACATCAGTCCATCTTTAAGGGTTGGCTGGGTCGCCCCGGGAAGATATAAAGCCGAGATCGAGTGGCTAAAATTCACACTGAGCTCAGCCACTGCCACGCTTCCCCAAATGGCGATTGCTGAATTTCTGGAAAGCGGCGGCTATGACCATCATCTCAGACGGTTACGCCGTGAATATGCCGGCAAAGTTGCACAGCTTTACGATGCGGTCACACATACCTTCCCGCCCGGCACGCGCGTTACACGACCGTCCGGTGGATATGTGCTTTGGGTCCAATTGCCCGAAAACGTGGATTCGCTTGAGCTTTACTCCCTTGCACTTCAGGGTGGTATTACGCTAACCCCAGGCTATCTCTTTTCGCCAACCAATCAGTTTTACAATTTCATTCGCTTGAACGCGGCTGCCTGGTCATATCCCATCATGGGAGCACTTGAAAAGCTGGGAGATATGATCGTTGAACTCGCCGGGCGCGGCAGAGCTTAAAATAGCCTCAGCTTTTTGGGCTATTTTTACAACGGGCATTATAATGACCAGGTTATGACCAAGCAAAAAGTAGTTGTCGCCATGTCTGGCGGCGTGGATTCTTCGGTAGCGGCGGCTCTGCTCAAACAGCAGGGCCATGATGTTACAGGTATGATGCTGCGCCTTTGGTCCGAACCTGGCAAGGAAGAGTCCAATCGCTGCTGCACGCCCGATGCAATGGCGCAGGCGCGGCGCGTGGCGGGCATTCTTGATATTCCCTTTTATGTGATCGACGCCAAGGAAGTATTCCGCGAGACGGTTGTGCAATATTTTCTGGACGGATACGCGCGCGGCGAAACGCCGAATCCGTGCTTGATGTGCAATCGTCAAATTCGCTGGACGTTTTTATTGAATCATGCGCTCGCATTGGGGGCGGAGTTTATGGCGACGGGGCATTATGTAAGAATTAAGGCAGAAGGCGGAAAGCAGAAATTACTTCGCGCTGTGGATCATTCCAAAGATCAGTCTTATGTGCTCCATGTCTTGAAACAGGATCAGCTTGCTCATGCGCTTTTTCCCGTGGGTGAGTTTCCCAAACCTGAAATAAGACGCATCGCGGCGGACTTTGGCCTGCCGACTGCTTCGAGAGCAGATTCTCAGGATCTGTGTTTTCTCGCCGGCGAAGATTATCGTGGATTCCTCCAACGTAACGCCGCAGAGATGTTACAACCCGGCGAAATTGTCACCACGAGTGGCAAGTCCATAGGCAAACATGATGGTCTTGCAAACTACACCATCGGTCAGCGCAAAGGACTCAATGTCGCTTCGCCTGTTCCGCTTTATGTCATCACGAAACA
>Ga0268298_10002277_pt1 | contig 21143 bp, 21 predicted proteins | sample WWTPWeurt_MetaG_FD_194462 | JGI IMG/M metagenome (GOLD analysis project Ga0268298, IMG submission 194462) | Activated sludge microbial communities from WWTP in Nijmegen, Gelderland, Netherland - WWTP Weurt | ecosystem: Engineered > WWTP > Aerobic digester > Activated sludge | place... | reverse complement strand
TTCGGCTAGAACATCAGAGGTTTGTTTACTTAATTCGATTCGGTGTGTCAGGATCAGTACTTTTCTTCCTGTTTTTTCAATATACCTTCTCGCAATCTCAGAGAAAATGATGGTCTTTCCCCCTCCTGTAGGGAGCTGAAAGAGTAAATTGGCATTGGGAGGAAGTTCAATGAGCCGATTAAAAATATTGTTCACCGCATTCTCCTGAAAAGGATACAATTTGCGTGGTTCGGAACTTGTGATACTTTCTGTACTCATAAAAAAAGCAAAGGCGAATATACGCTTAAATCAAGGGAAAATTTCAAAAAATATTGTAAATAATGACCTAAGATTTGAACAGCAAAAAGAAATTGTTTATAAAACTCTATCTTCGCTCTGAATGAAACTGGCAGGAAATAAATTTGTTTTGAGTTTGCTCTCTGCGCTCCTCTTGATCCTCGCATGGCAACCCAATTTCAGCTTCCTTATTTTTATTGCCTTTGTTCCTCTTTTACTTATCGAACAGGATATCTCCAGTAGTGATAGCACAAAGAAGAAACTAAAGATCTTTGGATTTTCCTACCTCGTTTTTGTCCTTTGGAATATAGGTGTCACCTGGTGGGTTTATTATGCATCAGCCGGTGGTTCATTCATGGCTTTTTTCCCAAATGCATTGCTCATGGGGATCGCTTTTCTCATTTTTTCCAATCTTAAAAACCGTATCCGAACAAAATGGGGAATTTGGATGCTCATCCCTGTTTGGCTGGCGTTTGAATATGGACATTCCGTTTGGGATCTTGCGTGGATCTGGCTCAATCTTGGAAATGTGTTCTGTTGGCATCCGAATTGGATACAGTGGTATGAATTCACTGGTTCTTCCGGAGGAAGTTTATGGGTGCTGATAGTGAATGTTTTGATCTTTAGTGCGATTAAGAACACAGAACAGCAGAAAAATAAGTTGAAATGGATCGGAATCTCTTTGTCGCTTATTTTACCGATCGCCACGTCGTATTTGATCCTTGGTCTTCGTTCTCCCCTAAATGAAAATAAAAAGAATGTGGTGATCGTACAGCCAAATATCGATCCTTACAACGAAAAATTCGACCTTGATTATGAAAGTCAGTTTCGTAAAATGCTCAAACTCATTCAGGGCAAGGTTAATTCTGAAACGGATTATCTTGTGCTACCAGAAACTTTCATAACCGGTATAGAGTGGTTTGGAGTAAATGAGAATGAAATTGAAAAGAGTGAAGAGATAAAATGGTTCCGTGATAGTTTGATCTCTCGCTTCCCGCAAATGAAGATCGTAGTTGGTGCCAGTTCTTATCTTATCTATAAGGATGAAAAGAGTGCATCGGCTACTTCTCGAAAAGACAGATCGGGAATTTATTTTGATTGCTTCAATACGGCCTTCCAGATCGACAAGGATCGCGTTCAGGTCTATCATAAATCAAAACTTGTGCCCGGTGTGGAAAGGATGCCTTTTCCGGCTCTGTTCAAGCCTTTGGAAAACTTGGCCATTGATCTTGGTGGTACCAGTGGCAGTTTAGGAACACAGACCGAAAGGGCCAATTTTTATGATGAAAATAACAAGTCTGGAATAGCTCCGGTGATCTGCTATGAAAGTGTTTTCTCTGATTATGTTTCGGATTATATTCGTAAGGGAGCTGATTTTATTTTTATTATTACGAATGATGGATGGTGGAGTGATTCACCAGGACATATTCAGCATTTGAATTATGCCAGGATCAGAGCCGTAGAAACAAGACGGCAAATAGCCAGAAGTGCGAATACGGGGATCAGTTGCGTGATCGATGAATTCGGGAATATCAGTCAGGCAACGGAATACTGGAAAGAAGCTGTTATTTCAGCACAGATCTTCGGTAATTCTGAACAAACCCTTTTTACAAAGTTTGGAGATCTCATCTCGTATATTTCGGTGATTCTAACGGGTTTATGCCTTTCTTTTTCCACCTGGCTTCGTTTTACAAAAGGGAATAAATAATTTCTTTCCTCTCAGTAAAAAAACAGTAATTTAGAGGAGAAATTAATAAAAAGCACTCAAAATTATATGGAAAAATTTGATGTTACTGTGATTGGTTCGGGTCCCGGTGGTTATGTGGCAGCGATTCGCTGCGCTCAATTAGGAATGAAAACTGCCTTGATTGAAAAATATCCAACACTAGGTGGAACATGTTTGAATGTAGGATGCATTCCTTCTAAAGCTTTGCTGGATTCAAGCGAACATTTCTTTAACGCACTTCACAATTTCAAGGAACATGGAATTGATATTGATGAACCGAAAGTCAATATCAAGCAAATGATCGAAAGAAAAAGAGGAGTTATTAAAATGACCTGTGATGGAATCAATTTTCTGATGAAGAAAAATAAGATCACCGTTTTTACAGGTCATGGTAGCTTTGCCTCAAAAAACACAATTGATATTGCAATGGAAGGTGGAAAGAAGGAAACTATTGAAACTGCCAAGACGATCATTGCAACCGGATCGAAACCATCTTCACTTCCTGGAATTGAGATCGACAAAAAGCGCGTGATCACTTCTACAGAAGCATTGGAATTATCAGAAGTACCGAAGCACATGATCATCATTGGTGGCGGTGTGATAGGCCTGGAATTGGGAAGTGTTTATGCGCGTTTGGGTGCTAAAGTAACCGTGGTGGAATTTATGGATCGTTTAATTCCCGGAATGGATGGAGCCTTAAGTAAAGAATTGCAAAGGGTCTTGAAGAAAGAATTAGGATTCGAATACATGTTCAAGCACAAGGTTACCGGTGTTAGTGCGAAAGGAAAAGAAGTAACAGTTACAGCACTCAATGCAAAAGAGGAGAAGGTGGAAGTGAAAGGTGACTATTGCCTTGTAGCTGTTGGAAGAAAACCTTATACAGAGAATTTAGGTTTGGATAAAGCAGGAGTGAAAATGGACAGCAGAGGAAAAATTGAAACGGATGATCATTTGAAGACAAATGTGGACGGGATCTATGCCATCGGCGATGTAGTAAAGGGCGCGATGTTAGCACATAAGGCAGAAGAAGAAGGTGTCTATGTTGCAGAAACAATGGCAGGACAAAAACCGCACATCAATTATAATTTAATTCCGGGAGTTGTTTATACTTGGCCGGAAGTTGCTGCTGTTGGTTATACCGAAGAACAGTTAAAGGAGAAAGGAGCAAAATACAAGGTGGGAAATTTTCCTTTCAAAGCAAGTGGAAGAGCAAGAGCAAGTATGGATACGGATGGATTCGTAAAAGTACTGGCCGATGAATCAACGGATGAAATATTAGGTGTACACATGATCGGTCCACGTGCTGCTGATATGATCGCCGAAGCAGTTGTTGCGATGGAGTACAGGGCAAGTGCCGAAGATATTTCTAGAATGAGTCATGCACATCCAACCTTTACCGAAGCAATGAAAGAGGCTTGTTTGGATGCAACTGCAAAAAGGGCACTCCATATTTAATTTGGAAAGAGTTTTTGTTGTATGCACGCTGGAAGACGATTCACATTAAGGCAGGTTATTTATTGGACAAGAAGAGACATTCAATTCTTTGTCATTTATTCAATAGTTATTACTTCGCTTTATTTTTTTCTTCATCTCAACTGGCTTATCATACCTTGGGTAGCAATTGGTCTGGTTGGTACGGCCGCAGCCTTCCTGATCGGATTCAAGAATACGCAAACGTACAATCGCACTTGGGAGGCTCGTCAGATCTGGGGTGCTATTGTGAATAGCAGCAGAACCTGGGGAATACTTGTTAAGGATACTGTGAATGGGGGAGATGATGAAATTCGTAAATTATTTTATAGGCACTTTGCCTGGTTAACGGCATTGCGTTATCAACTGAGAGAATTCAGAACCTGGGAAACGACTCAATTGGCAAGTAATATTGAATTTTCTAACTTTTATACGGTGCCAGAGAAAGAAACAAAACTGGAAGATGAATTACAGAAATATCTCTCTCAAGATGAATTGAACTACATTCTAACAAAGAAGAACAAAGCGGCACAACTCGTTGCGATGCAGTCTGCGCATTTACGTCGATTGAAAGATTCGGGGAAACTTTCTGAATTGGATTTTATTGAACTGCAACGAACGCTTTCTGCATTTCATGAGAATCAGGGCAAGTCGGAACGAATAAAGAATTTTCCATATCCTCGTCAGTTCGCCACAGTCAACCAAATGTTCGTTCGACTTTTTATTGCTATTTTACCATTTGGTATCATTCAGGAATTCAGTAAACTCAGCACCTCTGTAGGAGAGTATTTTGTATGGGCAACAGTACCCTGTACGGTTATTGTGGCTTTTGTTTTTCATTTAATGGAAAGAATTGGTGAAGCAACAGAGAATCCATTTGAAGGAGGGGCCAATGACGTTCCTATTTCTGCCATTTCACGTGGAATAGAGATCGATCTTCGTGATATGCTCAATGAAAAGGATCTTCCATCGCCACTGGCACCTAAAAACGATATTTTATTATGATGGATCTGGAATATATCTTTAAGAATAACCAAGAATGGGTTGACGAAAAATTGAAATCAAATAAGAATTATTTTGAAGAACTTTCAAAAGGACAAAGTCCTTCCATTCTCTATATCGGGTGTTCAGATAGCCGTGTTACGGCAGAAGAAATGATGGGAGTTCATCCCGGTGAGGTCTTCGTACACCGAAACATTGCCAATCTCGTAAACAATATTGATCTGAATGTAATGTCTGTGATCAATTACGGCGTACGGCATTTAAAAGTACAGCACATTGTAGTGTGTGGTCATTATTTCTGTGGGGGCGTGAAAGCAGCCATGCAAGCGAGTGATATGGGAATTCTTAATCCCTGGTTAAGGAATATCAGAGATGTTTATCGTTTGCATAAGGATGAATTGAATGCAATTAAGGATACAGATGCCAGATACAATCGTTTGATCGAATTGAATGTGCAAGAGCAATGCATCAATACAATTAAAACTGCTTCAGTTCAGGAAGCACATTTTTCCAGAGGTTTGCAAGTGCATGGCTGGGTTTTTGATGTGCATTCAGGAAAGTTAATTGATCTGAAAATTGATTTTCCAAAGATCTTGGGCGGAATTAGAGAGATATATGACCTTAATAAAGAAAATTAAATTATAGTACATGGTAAAAGTTGGAATAATAATGGGCAGTAACAGCGATCTGCCGGTGATGCAGGCCGCAGCGGATGTATTGAAACTTTTCAATATCGAATTTGAAATTGATATTGTATCTGCACATCGAACGCCTGAAAAAATGTTTGAATATTCAAAAAGTGCAGTTGACAGAGGGCTTATGGTGATCATAGCCGGCGCCGGTGGTGCAGCACACTTACCGGGAATGGTAGCTTCGCTTACTCCACTACCCGTAATTGGTGTTCCAGTGAAAAGTTCCAATAGTATAGATGGATGGGATAGTTTGTTAAGCATTGTGCAAATGCCGAATGGAGTTCCTGTTGCAACAGTTGCCGTGAACGCAGCACAAAATGCAGGGATTCTTGCCGCGCAGATCATTGGTTGCTCTGATAAAGCACTCCTAAAAAAGATCAGCGATTTTAAGATCACTTTGAAGGAAAAAGTGAATACGGCCAGTGATGAAATGAAAAAACCGAAAAAGTAAAATTAGTAGTAAAGATTTAGTTACAAGAAATTTTTTAAGTAAGCGTTTCCCCCTCCTGGGAGGGGGATAAAGCGAGGAGGAGATGGAAAATATGCAAGCAACAAAAGAAAATTACAATTTATACAATAAAAGCCTTCAGCCTTTTGCTAATGAAAACCGAAAGGAAATGACAAAAGCTGAAGCTTGTCTTTGGAAGTATGCATTAAGAGCGAAACAGATGGGATACACATTCAACAGACAAAGACCGGTAATGAACTATATTGCAGATTTTATGTGTAAACCCCTGAAATTAATTATTGAGGTGGATGGATATTCTCATTCGTTAGAGAATGTAATAAAAAAGGACATTATTCGTCAAAATGAATTAGAGCAAGCAGGATTTAAAGTTATTCGATTTAGCGATAAGGAAGTGCTGACACAAATAATACAAGTAAGAACTGCAATATTCGAAGTGATTCAGCAATTGGAAATCAAAATGAAGAAATCCTCCCCCTTGCCCCCTCTGGGAGGGGGACACGTTAAAGAACAACTTCAACCTTAAAGCATCATGAAAAGAAATTCAATATTCGAGGTGATTCAGGACTTGGAAAACAAAATGAAGGGATCCTCCCCTTTGCCCCCTCTGGGAGGTGAACACGTTAAAGAACAATTCCAATCATAAGCAATGGCAAAAAAATCAAATCTTATAAAATTGGGTGATGCCATAAAACAGTTGTTCAAGCAAGAACACCTGGATGAAAAAATGTCGCAGTTCGCAGTTAAAAGCAGCTGGAAGGATATTGCAGGAGACTTGATCGCGAAGAATACAACGGAAATATCTTTTAATAAAAAAATTATTTTTGTCACACTTCAATCTGCCGCGCTGAAGCATGAAGTTTCATTCAGAAAAGAGGAGCTTCTAAAAAATATAAATGAATTCTGTAAATACAATCTAATCGATCAAATCGTTATTCGCTAATGAAAAAAACTTACTCTCTAATTTGTGTCTTTTCTTTTCTGATTGCTTCTTCTCAGAATCAGGATTCTGTTATGCTCAGAAAGATATATGATTATTATCTCACAAAAAGCAATGCTTATTCTAACCTTGAATATCTTTCTACTAAAATTGGAAGTAGGTTAAGCGGCAGCCCCGGTGCTGCAAAGGCAGTTGAATGGGCGAAAAAAGCAATGTATGAAGCCGGCGCGGATACCGTGATCCTTCAACCCTGCATGGTTCCTCATTGGGTTAGAGGGAAGAAAGAAAAGTGTTCTGTTTCTTCTACAAAACTAAAACTGAACAAAAACCTGAACTGCTGTGCGCTTGGAAATTCAGTAGGTACCGGATCAAAAGGAGTAAAGGCAAAAGTAATTGAGGTGAAGAGTTTTGATGAATTGGAAACACTTGGTGAAAAAGTAAAAGGTAAAATTGTTTTCTACAATGTTTTCTTTAATCAGGCGCATGTAAGAACCGGAACCATGTATGGGGAAACGGTAAAATACCGTGGACAAGGCGCATCAAGAGCTGCTAAATACGGCGCAGTTGGAACAGTTGTGAGAAGCATGACCTCTGTGGCAGACGATGAACCACATACGGGAAATATGAATTACGATACCACAGTTAGTAAAACAAAGATAGTTACGCTTGCACTTAGTTTTAAAGGAGCTGATGCACTTTCAGAGGCCTTGCAAAAAGACAAAGACCTGGATCTGTATCTGGAAGCTTATTGCGAAACATTACCGGATGAGCCTTCATTCAATGTAGTTGGACAGATCAATGGAACAGAAAAGAAAAGTGAATTCATTCTTACCGGCGGTCACTTAGATGCATGGGATAATGGTCAGGGAGCACACGATGATGGTGCCGGTGTAGTACAAAGTATTGAAATACTCGGCATGTATAAAAAATTGGGCTTAAAGCCGAAACACAACATTCGTGCAGTTGCCTTTATGAATGAAGAAAATGGATTAAGGGGTGGAGAAGCTTATGCAAAACTGGCTGAAAAGAACAAGGAAAAACACATCGCGGCATTGGAAACAGATGCAGGCGGGTACACACCTAGAGGATTTGGAATTGATACTACCAACGGAATGTACAATATGGTTTATAAATGGAAGTCGCTTTTTACTCCGTATTATGTGGATAAATTTGAAAAAGGCGGAGGTGGAGCCGATATTGGTCCATTGGAAAAATTCGGTACTCCCTGCATAGGATTTGAGCCTGATACGCAACGTTACTTCGATATTCATCATACAGCTCAGGATACTTTTGATAAGGTGAACAAAAGAGAATTGAACCTGGGTGCAGGTGGAATCGGTGCTTTACTTTATCTCATCGACAAGTACACGCCATAGGGCAAAACCTTCTGTTTAACGAAAGTTTTAAAGCCGTTCCTTCAAGGAGGATCGGCTTTATTTCATTATATTTGTCTATAAATGATCGTATCATGACAGAGACCATGACCAAGAGCGCACACCTCATAGAATTAGAAGAAAAGTACGGAGCACATAATTATCATCCTATCCCTGTTGTCATTGAAAGGGCTGAAGGGATCTTTATGTGGGATGTGGAAGGAAAAAGATATTACGATTTTCTGGCAGCCTATGGTGCCGTGAATCAAGGTCATTGTCATCCGAGGATCATCAAAGCTTTAACAGAACAAGCGCAAAGATTAACCCTTACCTCAAGAGCATTTCACAGTTCTTTATTGGGTGAATATGAGAAATTCATCACATCCTATTTCGGATTTGATAAGGTGCTTCCAATGAATACCGGTGTAGAAGGAGATGAAACAGCCATGAAATTGGCACGCCGATGGGCATATGATGTAAAAGGTGTGAAAGAGAATCAAGCCAAATTAGTTTTTGCCAAAGGAAACTTCATGGGTAGAACGCTAGGAGCAATTTCTGCAAGCAATGATCCGAGTAGTTACAAAGGATTTGGTCCTTTTATGCCGGGTTATGAACTGGTGGAATACAATGATCTTGTTGCCCTTGAAAAAGCGATCTCTGATCCGAATACCGCTGCTTTTATCGTTGAACCTATTCAGGGAGAAGCTGGTGTTGTTGTTCCGGATGATAATTACATGAAAGGAGTACGAGCTCTTTGTACAAAATATAACGTTCTTCTGGTTGCCGACGAGGTGCAAACCGGTTTATGCCGTACCGGCAAAATGCTGGCTTGTGATCATTCTGGCATTAAACCTGATATTCTGGTTTTGGGAAAAGCCTTAAGTGGTGGAACTTTACCTGTAAGTGCTGTTTTGGCAAATAATGAAGTGATGCTTACCATCAAACCCGGTGAGCACGGAAGTACTTACGGAGGAAATCCTCTTGCTTGTGCAGTAACAATGGAAGCTTTAAAGGTTCTGAAAGATGATAAATTAGCAGAGAATGCTGAAGAATTAGGAACGCACTTCAGAGCTGAAATGAACAAGCTGATGAAGGAAACTGATATCATCACCTTGGTACGAGGGAAAGGTTTGTTCAACGCCATCGTGATCAAAGAGAAAGATGGGAAGACGGCCTGGGAAGTTTGTTTGAAGCTGGCTGAAGAAGGATTGCTTGCCAAACCTACTCACGGAGATATCATACGTTTTACTCCACCTTTGTGCATTACAAAAGCGCAGATCGATGAGTGCATTGCCATCATCAGAAAAGTGATATTGAATTTTTAGAGAATGGAATACAGAGATGTTTTCAGAGCATTACAATTGCATAAAGTTAAATATCTTTTATGTGGTGGATTGGCTGTGAATATTTATGGTATTCCAAGAATGACAGCAGACATTGACCTTTTGCTGGAGTTTAATAGCGAAAACATCGAGCGATTTACAAAAGCAATAGAATCACTAAAGTATTCCAATCTGGTGCCGATCGAACTGAAGACATTGGTTGATGTTGAAATACGAAAGAAATTGATCAGTGAAAAGAATTTAGTTGCTTATTCATTCTATAATTCGCTTAAAGGATCAATGAATGTAGATGTACTATTAGACGTTCCAATTCCATTTGAAAAAATGTGGGAGCGAAAAGAAGAAAGAGCCTCTGATGAGATACAAATTTTTATGGTGACGATGGATGATCTGATCGCATTAAAGACATATGCCAACAGAAAGCAAGATCAGGATGATATTAAACTTTTATCCCAACTGAAAAAATGAAAATTGTTCCGAAAAAAGAAAACGAGAATATTGGCTTCAATTATTCAGTGAGTGAAGAACAGTTAGCATGGTATTCTCAGTTGTCGATCGAAGAGAAATTTGCCTGGTTACAGGATGCAAATTCATTCATTCTATCCATCCAAACAGAAGAGGAAAAGCAAAGAACTGCCCAAGCTAAAAATTTCAAATGGTAACCTACAATCCAAAAGACTGGATCAAATTAATCTTTCATTTTCATAAGTCAGATACGCTTCGCATCCTGGCTTTGAATATGTTTTTGCTGGGTGGGATCACCGCTGTGGTTTGTTTTCTTGAAAAGAGGTACATCACGGTAACTATTCCTTCTCTTACTTTTTTCCATCAGATCTCCGGATTCATTATTTCATTGGTGTTGGTTTTCCGTATCAACACAGCTTATGATCGCTGGTGGGAGGGCAGAAAATTGTGGGGCTCTCTTCTCAATAATTCACGCAATCTGGCTATTAAATTTCATGCCATGGTTCCCATTCAGGAAAAAGAAATGCGTAAGGAATTATACGCAATGCTTACTACTTTCGCTTATGTTTTAAAAGAACATCTTCGTTCTGATTACAAGAAGGAAGAACTGGTCTTCAGCAAAGTATTAACCGAACAAGAATTAAGCGCTGCCAAACATCGACCAACTTTCATTGTTTCTCGTTTATCTCGTTATGTTTTGGAATTTTGTCAGAAGAACAAGGATACCGAGAATGATTTTCTGATCCTGGAAAGAAATATTAGTGAGTTGATCGATGTTTGTGGTGGCTGTGAACGAATTAAAAATACACCCATACCGTATTCTTACAGCATTTTCATCAAGAAGATCGTTTTTATCTATATCATCACCATGCCTATCACCTTTGGTTTGTCTGTCGGCTATTGGGCCGTACCCATGGTCATGGTCATCTTTTATGCCTTCGCCTCTCTGGAATTATTAAGTGAGGAAATTGAAGATCCTTTCGGTACGGATGCCAATGATCTTCCTACTGATGAAATTGCCATGAGAATTAAAGAAAATGTGGCAGAAATATTGATAGAAAATGGAAACACTTAAATACGATTTTACAAAGACCGGCGATTTCGAAATGAAGGTGACCACCTTTTTCGGACTCGAAGAGATCCTTTCTTCTGAATTACAGAAGCTGGGAGGAAAGAACGTGAGCGTTTTCAAAAGAGGGGCTTCGGTAACGGGAGATATTGGATTTTTATACAAGAGCAATTTGTGTCTGCACTCTGCCCTGAAAGTATTGGTTCCTTTAACCGGATTTACAGCAGAAAGTGAACAGCAGTTGTACGATAAAGTAAAGGAAATTCCCTGGGAGAAATTCATATCGGTTACCGACAGGATCATGATCGAAAGTGTTTTGAACTCTGAGATTTTTTCACACAGTTTATTTGTCTCTCAAAAAGTGAAAGATGCAATTGCAGATCGTTTTCGTGAAAAGACCGGAAGAAGACCTGACGTAGATCTGGTTCATCCCACTTTCAAATTGTATGTACACGTTTACAAGAACGAAGTGAATATTTCTCTTGACAGCAGTGGCGATCCCTTGTACAAAAGAGGGTATAGAGCTGACATCAATGAAGCACCCATGAAGGAAGTGTTGGCAGCCGGATTGGTGAAGTTGAGTGGATGGGAACCACATTTGTTATTGGTCGACGGAATGTGCGGAGCAGGAACCATTGCCATTGAAGCAGCTTTGTGGGCAAATAATATTCCTCCCGGATATTACAGAAATAATTTTGTGTTCATGCGCTGGCAGAATTTTGATGAGAAATTGTATGATGTAGTTTACGAAAGTGCTATCAATAAAATAAAGAACGATAAAGTAGAGATCATTGCCAATGAAATTGATGCAAGCACATTCAGAAAAGCACAAGGCAATGTAAAGAATGCAAAAGTTGAGGATTCAGTAAGATGCAACCACGAATCCTTTTTCGATCTGAAGGTGGAAAGGAAGTCCGGTGTTGTTATTTTGAATCCTCCTTATAACGAACGGATGCCTGTGGAAGAGACGGAAAAATTGTACAAAGAGATCGGCGATAAACTAAAAAAGGATTTCAAGAATTTTACAGCCTGGATCATTACTTCAGCCCCGGAAGGAGTAAAGAGTGTAGGACTGAGACCATCCCGAAAGATTCAATTGTACAACGGTTCACTCGATTGCCGTTACCTGAAATACGAATTGTACGAGGGTACAAAAAAGATCCATAAGCTAAGGGATAAAGAGGGTTGATGCATTTTGACATTCGGGTATCATAACTTGAAAGAAATACCAAATTTAGGTGAAAGCAATTAGTTTGGATGAACAAGAATTTAATTGAATAGGGTAAACATACAGGACTTGCTGTATCACATAGGATCACCTGTCAAAATCAATTCTTTACTTATTGGTTTTATAATTTTTCTTGGGCAGCTTGTAACCTATTTGCTTGCGTTGTTTTTGGCTTTCTTTCTTTTCGATTAATTCATCGAGGTATTGAAAAACAACTTCAATGTTCTTGGAGTTATTATCGGTTTTCTTTTCGAGTTTTTCAATTGCCAATCTTAATTCTGTGTTTTCTGTAAGCATTTGGCGTATGCGCGTGAAAACCTTTACTATAAGAATATTTATTTGTATAGCCCTTTTACTATTTAGTACGCTAGACAGCATTAATACTCCGTGTTCCGTAAACACATAAGGCAATTTTCGTCTGCCACCCCAACTTGATGTCACAATTTGTGATTTCAAGTTGTCCCATTCCTTATCATTCAATTGAAACATGAATTCACCAGGGAATCTATATTCATTTCTACTTACGGATTGATTCAGGACCCGTGTTTCTACTTCATATAATTCGGCCAAGTCACTATCGAGCATAACTTTGTGACCTCTGATGAAATAAATTTTATTCATTAAAATTTCATCAGGTATTACAGGCGATACTTCTTTCTTTGCCATTTCGCTTTTTTGAACCTGATGTCACAAATTGTGATTTCAAGTTTTTTGTTTCAAATTTAATTAAAATCAACGATTCTGAATCTGCCTAAAAGCGGGTCGTAGTTTCTAAGTTCAAAGAACGTTTCGTTGCTCTCGTTATCCTTCTCGGCAAACTGGCCTTAGATATATCAAATATAATAATTTTAGTTTCTTCTTTTAAACTAAGCCTTCGTTTGAAAACTAGAGGCCCGACTATAATCCACACCATCGAGTCTGAAGAGTGTCGGCTTACGTCCTTCCCGAAAGATTCAATTGTACAACGGTTCACTCGATTGTCGTTACCTGAAATACGAATTGTACGAGGGTACTAAAAAGATCCATAAGCTCAAGGATAAAGGTGTTTAAGGAATACTCCACATCCATTTTAAAACTATTTAACGTTCAAAATGCCTCAAGTTAATAACTTGTTCATGGCCTGATAGTCCCCTTCTCTATATTTATCTCGCTTTTCAATGAAGCTGATGCCCGGCAAGGGCTCACAAAAAGGTTCTGCATAGGGTGTCGCTTCATTGTCAAGTCAATTTCCTCTAAAAAATATATCCTATGTTATCTTATGTTTTAAATTATTGGTGGGTCATCATCCCTCTTTTACTTCTTGTTTTTTACAAACTGGTTTTTCGTCTCTTCGGAATTATTTTTGTTCCGGAAGATAAGATCGGACTCGTCACAAAAAAGTTTGTTCTATTCGGTAAGTCTGAATTGCCTCCGGGCCGTATTCTCGCTGTAGAAGGTGAAGCTGGTTTTCAAGCACAAACTTTAGCACCGGGAATTTATTTCTGGAAATGGATCTGGCAATATGAAATTACTTTGCAGGCTTTAACCGTTATTCCTCAGGGAAAAATTGGTTTGATCGTTGCCAAGGACGGGAAAGAGTTAGAAACAGGACATATCCTTGCCCGTAAAGTGGAATGTGATGGTTTTCAAGATGCTGTTGGATTTCTCTCAAAAGGTGGAAGCAAAGGTCGCCAGAGTGCTTACATCACTGCCGGTACCTATCGTATCAATACTTTTCTTTTTGAAATTTTTACAGTAGATATGTTCACCATTAGTGAGAACATGGTGGGTATCATTACTACACTGGATGGTTTGCCTATTGAAGAAGGCAGCATTGCCGGTAAAGATGTAGTGGGACATAACAATTTCCAGGATGCAGATACTTTTTTAAAGGGTGGAGGGAACAAAGGTTTACAACCTCAAGTGATCCTCGCAGGTTCTTATTATATCAACCCTTGGTTCGTTACCGTTGAGCAAATTAAAATGATGGAGATTCCGATTGGCTACGTTGGTGTTGTGATCTCTTACGTAGGTAAAGAAGGAAAGGATCTTAGCGGAGTGGAATTCAAACATGGCAATATTGTAAGTAAGGGAGAAAAAGGTGTTTGGGCTGAGCCTCTTGGTCCGGGTAAATATCCTATCAATACATTTATCATGCGCGTGGAATTAGTGCCTACTACAAATCTGGTTCTCAACTGGGCCAATGCAAGAAGTGAGTCCCATCAATTGGATAAAAATTTATCGACCATCACAGTAAGAAGTAAAGATGGTTTCCCTTTTAATTTGGATGTGAGTCAGATCATTCACATTCCAACAACCGAAGCACCAAAAGTAATCGCACGTTTCGGAAGCATGATGAATTTAGTTGGTCAAGTATTAGAGCCTACGATCGGAAACTATTTCCGTAACTCGGCGCAGGACAGTGATGTGATCGCCTTTTTAAGTTCACGTAAGGAAAGACAGGATGCTGCTAAAAAGAGAATTTCGGAAGTGCTGGATCAATACAATGTGAATGGAGTGGATACTTTGATCGGAGATATTGTGCCTCCGGAAAGTCTGATGAAAACATTGACCGATCGTAAAATTGCAGAAGAACAAAACACCACATTTGAAACGCAAAAGAAAGCCGAAATGACACGTCAAACGCTGGAGAAAGAAACTGCAGTGGCGGATATGCAAAAAGAAATTGTGAAAGCAGATCAGGGTGTATTGATCGCAGAAAGAATTGCAGATGCGGCAGTGAAGAAAGCAACCGGAGAAGCAAGCGGAGTAAAAATTGCATCTGTGGCCGAGGCCGATCGTTTAAAGATCATTGCGAGTGCTGATGCCGAAAAAACAAAAGTAACAGCCAGTGCAGAAGCAGAAAAGATCAAAGCACTTGCGAATGCAGAAGCAGAGAAGATCAGTGTGACCGGTAATGCAGAAGCAGAAAAGATCCTTGCCATTGGTAAATCAAATGCAGAGGCTTATAAATTATCAGTTGAAGCCATGGGTGGAGATAATTTCACCAAATTGAAAGTAACAGAACAAATTGGTAAAGAGAAGATCAAGATCATTCCTGAAGTGCTTATTACCGGAAATGGAGATGGACAGAACGGACCCATCAATGGATTGTTAGGATTGCAATTGCTGGATGGTATCATGGAACGCAACAAGAACGAGGAGAAAAAGGGTGGAGGAGAAAAAAAGTAATTCCATAGCTATTAATAAAAGTTAAAATCGTATTTATTGGTATTTCTGCTGAGGCAAATGGATGTTCCATTGATTGTAGCTTGAGGTATCACGCAAGGAAATTTGTAAATTCACAGAATAATTCAGCTGTATGAAAATCACTATCAGAAACCTCATTCTACTTACTCTTTTCGGGACGTCTTTTGTGACACTTGCCCAAAATAATTCCAATACAAAAAAGGCGGAAGTGAGTACGGTCGTTGTTCCTGCGAATCCAATGGAAGTCAGATATAAGTTGTTGGATGATACCTTCAGGGATTTTGTGAAGACTCTTCATGGAGAGAATAAGCTGCAGGCCAAAACATTTTTATCTGAATCCGTAAAAGACATGGTTGGACCGGAAGCATTGGAAGCACTTTCAAAAAGTATCAGACGTGATAATCCAATTCTAACTTTATCAAAGGAGATATTGTACGATGTGAATGCAAACAACATGGAATATCTTGTGTATGGATACACTGTGGATACAGAGCCCAAAGAAACCATACAGATAAAATACGATAATCTGGGGAAGATCATCTCCATTCAATCCAGTCATCCAAATAAAAAGTAATTGTTATTTCGTTTTGGTGAAGTCTAGCCGTGTTCTCAGATGAACATGGTCTTTTTTCTCACATAACGAGTTCCGTTGATGTAACAGACAACAATGTATGGTCCCTGTTGAACCGGTCCGGTGATCACAGTAAGTTCATGCGTATTATCATTTACGTAACTTAAGGCATATACTCTTCCGAGCATGTCTATCATTTCCATTTCCATAGAAAAGATCTGTTCGGCAGAAACCAATCGAATAGTTCCATTCTCGATATTCGGATAGACCGTAATGGATTTCTCTTTGTCTTCTCTTTCGATGGAAGAATTACCAAGAACAGTTTGCTTTCCGTCATTACTGATGGCATCCAGTCTGTAATAGACAATTCCACCTCCTGCTGTATGTTCGTTGTGTAGGTATTTCGCGCCGTATTTTCGGTTTTTGGCAGGGACCTCGCCAACAAGGAAATAATTGGTTCTGTCAACAGAGCGATATAAATTGAATTGCTTGACGTCAATTTCTGAAGAGGTTTCCCAAATGACCACTACTTTGTTCTCAGCATCTTTCAGTTCAAATGAAAGTAATTCAACCTTCTTTTGACCGAATGAATGGATGAATAGAAAACAGAATAATAGGATGTTGAAATTCTTCATTCAATCAAAGTTAATGAAATAATGGCAGAGGAAGATAAGGGTGTGGTATTCGTAAAGCTTAAAGAATATTAATTCTCTTTGCGTTCGTAGTGACAGGCTTCCGGTAATTTCTGATAAGCGTAATCATTACCAATGAATTCTTCATTGTCATAACCGGCTGCAGCAACTGATTTTAGGATCAAACTGACGCTAGTGGTTAGTGTGTCAAGCTTTACGGTAAGCAGCTTAGAATCTTTATCCCAATGTGCTTCAGAAACACCCTGAAGTTTAGCAGCTTTTTCGATCACAGCTTTACACTGATCATTATTGCCGTATACATGTAAAGATCTTTCCATCACTGACTTTGATGAACTTCCGCAAGAAAAAAGCAGAAAACAAAAAATACTGTATAGAGCTAACTTGTTGAACATTCAATTTAACGCTTTGAAGCTGAACTGCAAATTTGCAAAATGTTTTAGATATAAGGGCAAAACATATCTTAAATTTTTTTCAGCTTTTTTACTATCGTGAAAAAGCACAATACTGCCCCTAACTGTGTTAGTCATAACCTTTTGAAGACAGTTTTCACTCGAAATCTGCTCGTAATCGTATGAAATAACGTCCCAAAACACCACTTTGTACCCATTCGACCTGAGTGCTTTGTATTGATTTGGCTTAAGTTGACCATAAGGTGGCCTGAAAAGTGGGTTTTTAACCAGATTCCTGCACTTGTTTGCTTCCTCTAGGTATTCGCTCACATTTTTCTTAAATCCCTTGATATGGGTCATGGTATGATTGGCTACCTGATGTCCTTCCTTTAAGATCCGATCGAAAATAGCCGGGTGCTTTTCAATATTGGCTCCAACACAAAAAAAAGTGGCCTTGGCATTGTACTTCTGCAATTCATCCAATACCCATTCGGTGATTCCGGGTACCGGTCCATCATCAAAGGTGAGATAGATCTCGTTTTTATCCGTTGGGATCTTCCATACAGCCCCGGAATACAATTTTCTGAAAATTGCCCTGGGCTGTATGAGAAGTAGATTTTTCAATCTAAAGTATTTAGAATATTAGGGATTGGCTCTTTCGCCCTCCGGCATCAATTCTTCAGCAGGTATAACTTGCGTTATTCTGTTCATGAAATCTTTACTGAGATCATCCTGTTTGAATTGTTGTGTGATACCAACTAAACGTTTCAGTACTTCTTTTGCCTGGTTGATCTCTCTGCCAAACGCCACTCTGTGATTACCTCTTTGAGAGTTGTAGATCTTCAGGTCGCCTTCACAGATATCAAATAATTTTTTAGCCAGCTCGTTAGCTTTTTTAGTTTCTTTTATCTGATAGTAAGCAGCGCAAATTGTGAAAAGTGTTGCATCATAAGGAACATTCTCGTCCGGCATTACGGCAAGGCACTTATCTAATATATCTTTGGCCTTTTTATCTTTCCCTTCATTGATCAAAGCACCTGCAAGCACTCCCATCTGCATTCGTAAATTACCCACCATTCGCACGCAGTTCTCATCCAGGTTCACACCTTTTTTATCCATGCCTCCCCAATAGAACTTGTTCATCAAATTATCATACATCACTTCCGTATTCACTCTTCCGCCTTGTGCATCTTCATTCTCTGATGCCTCAATTGGAACAAAACGATAGGTCAATCCCTCCAGCTGGAAATATTTTTTCAATCCAACGTAAGCCTCATCACCAGTAGTAACGGCAAAATAAATAGGACGAGTCCAGTCATTGTGCGCAACCAGATCCAACACCATGAGATCATTTTTAGTGATGTAACTTCTGCCATCGAGGTCAAAGCGGATCTGTTTGGCAAGTCTTGCTGTATCTTTCACGCTGATCACTTTGTTCTTCATCACCTGAAGGCTGTCAACATTCAAATAAAAACTCTTTGTGTGCAATACATCAAAAAGATCGCCTCCGCCATTATCAATTTTATTATTTGGATCATCACTTGCAACAAAATCAATTGCTTTCTTCAATTCCATTGGATTCTTATCCTGACCGGTGAAGTAAACTACTTCTCTTAAACTAGCCTGGTATTTTTCTTCCGGAATCGTAAATGGAACGGGAGCACTTTCATAAGCAGCTCTTCGCATTTGATTGATGTACCAGTCCGTTTGAAGAAGACTTAGATTCACGACCCTTACATCCGTTCGTATACCTTCCACTTCCTGTGCATACCAGAGAGGGAATGTATCATTATCACCATTTGTAAAAAGAATTGCATTTGGAGCACAGCTTTGTAAATAATCGATAGCCACATCGCGGGAAAGAGTACGAAGAGAACGATCGTGATCATTCCATCCTTCTTTCGCCATGATTCCAGGTACAATCAAACACAAAGCACCAGAACCGATAGCAGCTCCTATTCCGGCCATTTTCTTGCTCAGCATTTCATAAAGGAACATTACGCCCAAACCGATCCAGATGGCGAAAGCGTAGAAACTGCCTACATAGGCATAATCCCTTTCACGTGGCTGGTAAGGTGTTTGATTCAGATATACAACGATTGCTAATCCGGTTAAAAGGAAGAAGCAAAGTACCACCCAGGCTTGCTGCTTGTTCTTTTTAAAATGGAACCAGATCCCCAGCAAACCAAGTAGGAAAGGAAGGAAATAGAATTCGTTATGAGCAAAGTTATTTTTATCGCGGTAAATGACTTGTGATGTATCTGTATCCAATCTTGAATCATCAAGGCCACGGATACCCGAGATCCAGTTACCTTCCATGGTATTTCGCATCAAGCCTTGCACGTCATTCTGTCTTCCTGCAAAATTCCACATGAAATAACGCCAGTACATGAAGTTGAACTGATAGGCGAAGAAGTAATTCAAGTTAGCTGCAAAGCTTGGAATTTCAACTGTTGTTGTTCCTTCGTTCCTGTCTTCTACCACTTTTGTTTTATGATGTTCCACTACATTTCCCCAGTATTTGTATGCCGATTCATGATGCGACTGATTGCTGTACATACGAGGGAAAATGGTACAGAAAGCAGGATCATATTTTGGAATGGAATTCTTTCTATCGTCGATCACCTTGTATTTTCCGGTTGCTTTGTCCTTTGCGTACATTGGATCTCCACTACCGAATTCACTTCTTGGAAGTGTAGGGGCATTGTAATATTGACCATATAATAAAGGAAAATCACCGTATTGCTCACGCAACAAATAGGAAAGCATATTGGTTGCATTCTCCGGATCATTTTCATCCATTGGAGTATTTGCTTGCGAACGAATAACCAGAACAAAAAAGGTAGAATAACCAATGAGTAAAGTGGCGAGACTAAGGAATATTGCATTGAGTGTAACCGTTTTCTCTTTGTACTTCTTGATGAAGTAAGCAAAGGCACCCAGCATGATCAAACGCGTAAGCATACCTCCGCCACTTGGGGCAGTGATCACAGAAAAAGCAGAAAATGCGATAAAAGAATAGAATCCTAATTTAAAATGTCCTTCCTTTTTTGTAACAGTGTATAGGGTAAGGAAAGTGATAGATGCAAAAAGAAGGATGAAAAATACAATTGTTCCGGAATTATAACCCATGTGCATTTTGTTCGTGAAGAACACCTCGTAATCGCTTACAAACTTCACGATCTTAGGTATAATCAGATTCTGAACGAGTCCAAGTACCAATACAGAAGAGATGCCAGCAATAAAGAAACCTTTCCAGCTGAATTTGTATTTTTTAAAATAGATCACAAATCCAATCGCAGGTATAACAAGGAGATTCAATAAATGGACCCCAATGGAAAGTCCAACTAAATAAGCGATCAATACCAACCAGCGAAGAGCGCCAATTGGGTTTGTGGTGTCTTCTTCATCCCATTTTAAGATAGCCCAGAAAACGATAGCGGTAAAGAAGGAAGACATCGCATAAACTTCGCCTTCAACGGCACTGAACCAAAAGGAATCAGAAAAAGTGTAAGCCAATCCGCCGATAATACCTGCCCAAAGAATGGCCCATTGCTGACCATTTGTAAGTTCGCTCACTTTTGTGCCAATTGCGCGAATTCCAAGTCGAGTAATGGTCCAGAAAAGGAATAAAATTGTGAATGAACTGCTAAGGGCGCTCATTATATTGATCATCATTCCGGCAATTGCGGGGTCTGATCCCCCCAATAGACTGAAAAAACGTCCGATCAACAAGAAAAACGGAGCTCCGGGAGGGTGACCAACCTCTAATTTATAGGCGCAGGCGATGTATTCACCACAGTCCCAGAAGGAAGCTGTAGGTTCAATTGTGCTGCAATAAGTAAAAGTGGCGATGGCCCAAACAATCCATCCAATGAGATTGTTAAGCTTTTTAAATTGGTCTGTCATCATAGTAATGAATGCGAAGTTAATGTTTTACATGGTTTTACCATGAACGATTTTTATCAAAAAATATTGGTGAAAATGGAAAATATTGTATCTTTGCCATCTGTTTTTGTGTTCTTTTAACACAATTAGCGATTGCCCGATCGTCTAATGGCAGGACTTCGGTTTTTGGTACCGACTATGTTGGTTCGAATCCAGCTCGGGCAACAACAAAACCCCTTCATTGAAAAGTGAAGGGGTTTTTGTTTTTTCCGACGAGCCTCAAGCTCTGCTTGAAGGCGAGGAGGAAAAAACAAAAACTTTTTTTGCGGAGCAAAAAGGGTTTTGTTGTTAGCACCCCTCATCAAGGATCAACGAGCGGAGCGAGTTACTCCTTGATGGGAAT
>Ga0268298_10002276_pt1 | contig 21149 bp, 23 predicted proteins | sample WWTPWeurt_MetaG_FD_194462 | JGI IMG/M metagenome (GOLD analysis project Ga0268298, IMG submission 194462) | Activated sludge microbial communities from WWTP in Nijmegen, Gelderland, Netherland - WWTP Weurt | ecosystem: Engineered > WWTP > Aerobic digester > Activated sludge | place... | reverse complement strand
GGATCTATCCGCCGCGCGGACCATCGTATTCGTATTGATGATGAAATTCCTCGATCCCCTCAGACCAGCGGGCATGTCCGCTGAAGCCGATACCGCCTTCAAAGTATTTCAACTCGAAGGTGTGATCAGGGAACATCGAGGCAAGTTTTTCGATCACAGGGATGGGCGGACTCCAGGCGGTATCGAATTCCAGGAAAGCCTGGATGGGTTCCGCATCTGGCAATGGACTGCCGCATTGCTGGCAGATCAAAACAACCATTGTTTCAGTTTTATGAACCGTTTGGCAGTAGGCGCATTTGGATGTTTTGTTGAGGGGCTTGGAGGAGTCGGCGCGCGTGGTGAGATGGACATGACAGGCGTTCCATTTTGTCATCCAGTTGTCGCAAGCCCACTCATACCCGCCCGAGTTGTAGCCATCCTTGAGCCACGGTGTGCCGGGTTCCACATCGTATTCCGCGCCAAGCGCCTCCAGTTTTTGCTGGCGCTCGGGGTCATCTTTTGCGATGGCGTGCAATTTTTCCCGATACTCTTCGGCGCGTTTATCCAGATCGAGATAGATCTGCGGATAGGGGATGATCGTGTTGAAGTCCAGGATGCACAGATCCTGATCGTGGATGGAATCGGAGCGGATGGCTTCGAGCACCCTATTGACATCGAGACCGGTGATGGTTAGTTCGTTTTCATTCCAGTTCGGCATGAAAAACCTCCTTTGTATTTGGTGAATGATTGGAAAAATTTGTTTCGTGTCCCCACAGGGCCTCGAACCCCAGTGGAAAATCCTGCTGGAGGCCCAGCAGGATGAGGTCCTCGCGTTCCTCCACGTGCAGGCGTAGTTTGTGTTCCACGTAGCGACCTTTGACTTTGTCATCGTGGAGGAAATCGAAGGTGAAAGAAAGGGAGGGACGTTGATCGATGGCGAGGTAATGATGGGCAAGCCAGAGCGCGTCGTAGAGCTGCTGGTCGTGCTCGTCCTCATCGCCATGATCCAGGGCGTCGCTCAGCGCCTGGCTGATCTCGACTTTCTTGGTGAAGCCCAGACAGGCGACTGCCCAGCCTGCATCCAGCCAGGTGGTGTGTTGAATGCATTTGCGGGATGGCGCAGGCGTGAAAGTCAGGTTGAGAGGTAGTTGCATTCGCGCCTCCTAGTTGAATCCCAGCCCGCGTTCCTTGAGCGAGACCCAGCGTTGCCCGCCGATCACGAGATGATCGAGCACGTCGATGTCGAGCAACTTGCCTGCCTGCACCATCGCGCGCGTCACGGCGACATCATCCGGGGAAGGCGTCGGATCCGTTGAGGGATGGTTGTGGACCACAATGATCGCGCTGGCATTGCGCGTGACCGCGGGCTGGAAGACCTCGGCGATGCGCACTTGCGAGGAGTTGACCGAGCCCTGATAGACCTCGACGATCTCCAACACACGGTTGCGGCGGTCCAGCAGGATCGTTCTCAAATGTTCCTTTTCGAGCAGGGACATTTCAGCCTGCACGAGTGCCGCGGCATCAGCGGGCGAGTTGATCGCGATGCGTTCATCTGAAGGCAAGCTCAGGCGCAGGCCCAGGGTGAGCGCGGCTTTAATGCGCACGGCGGTCGCCTGGTTGACCCCTTTTACCTTCGCCAGTTCCTGCGGATGGGCTTGATAGATGCGGCGGATGTCATTCCCGAAATGCGCCAGCAGGTCCTGTGCGATCTCGATCTGTTTCTGTCCGCCGATCAGGGCGGCGAGCAATTCGGTCTGATTGCAGGAAGTGGCATCCTGGGTCACGCGATAGGCGGGCTGTTCGCGCAGGGGCATGGTCTTGAGGCGCGGCGGGCTGTAGGGGGCTGAAACATGCAAGAGGGTGTTCATGAAAGTCTCCTTGGGAAATGAAAGGCGGCGCACTCTACGGTGCGCCGCCTTTGTTTGATTTGGTCATGCCATTGCCATCTCAGGCAGGCTGATCGCAATGGTTTCATCTTCAGGGAAGGGTTCCCTGTTGTTGGGTGAGATAGTCTTGCAGGATCTGAATGTCGCGATAAATATGGTTTTCGCGCTCTTCCACCGGTGTACTTTCGAAGTGTTTCTGTTCATCCTCGGCAACATAGTCCAGCAGGCGGGCAAGCGAGCGCAGTTGTTCGGCGTTCATGCTGGCACGACCTCCTCCTCCGCCTGGGCAATGGGGACTTCGTTCTCTTCGGTGCGGCTGTCCAGAAAATGAACCTCCATGACCTTGAGTTCGTAATCGGCTGCAGCTGTGCCGTCCTGCCGGGTCCAAATGCGCGGATGGCCGCTGGACTTGTCCGGGGTGAGCCTGCCTTCGACCAGGACCTTGCTGCCTTTCTTGAGATACAGGTTGCAGATCTCCGCCAACTTGCCCCAGGCGGTGCAGCGGAACCAGGTCGTGATCTTGATGATCTCGCCCTTATCGTTGGGATACTGGTCATGGGTGGCGACGTTGAAGATCGTGACCGGTATGCCGGAGGGCGTGAAGCGCATCTCGGGTTCGCCGCCGAGATGACCGATGAAGATGGTTTTGTTGTATTGCCTGGACATAAGAGTCTCCTTGTTGGATGGAATTACTTGCACACGTCGCGCAGGCGCTGATCGATCTCGTACTGACCGGAACGGATGTAGTGGATCAGGCTGACGATGAACCAGAACGCCCAGAGGATCATCAGCGCGAAGAGGAACAGGGTGAACGTGGTAATGAAGGACATGAGATTTCTCCTTGGAAAAAGAGATCGGGGAGCGATCTTGGATCGCTCCCCGATTCAGGGAATAGGTTGATTTACAGAATGGGCGGCCACCATCCGCACAGGATGGCTTCGTCCGGATCGAGCGGTGCGGGAGGTCGCAGGGATTGCACACGTGCTCCGCCGCTGCGAATGGCCTGCGTGAGATGTTCCGTCCATTCATCCCCGGCTTTGTCCGGGTCACTAAGCAGGACATACTCGTACTGGTTGTGTTCGCGGAACCACGCAAGCATCTTTGCCGATGGACTGGCGCCGTTGGTGTAGACCGCGACGGTGTCGCTATCGCGTCCCAGTTGATGGATCTTCTGGGCAGTGATCAGCATATCGAACAAGCCTTCCAGCACAATGATCGTGCGCATGCCCGGTGTGATGCGCCAGCTGCCCAGCGGCTGCAGGCGGTTGCCCCAGGTCTTGTGATTCTTCGCGGGCATGAAGTTGCGTGTGCCCCTGGGGAGTTGATCCTCCGGGATGTAGCGCACGTTCATTACAGTGGGATGGGTCGGCGGGTCGGCATACACCACCCCACCCGCCCACAGCCAGGTGCCATCCCGCCTGACCATCATGGATTGCCTGGCGGCCTCCATGATCTCACGATGCACACACGGAACGGGGATACCGTAACCAAGTCCGTAGACCAGCGCGGTGTAGGGTGTGACACCCCGCTTGGATAGATACGACCAGGCGGGGGATGTCTGCACACAGGCACGGGCTTCCGACACGGCCTCATCGAGCAGCTGCACCTGGGTCGGTGGGCGTTTGGGGCGGGTCGGTTTGGAGTCCGACACGGGTGGCAGATGACCCCGACCCAGTTTGTCCTGCAGCGCTTTGAGCGAGCCGCCGCTGGCGCCGCAGCGCAGGCACTTCCAGTAGCCGCTTTGCAGATTGACCCCAAAGTTGGGGTGCCCACCTTCCCCCTCCCGACTCGCGTCGTTATGGAAGGGGCACCAGAAGATGGCCCAGCCCCGATGATCCTCCACGCGAACCGCCGTTCCGAGGATCCCTTCGGCGATGGATAGGATATCTTGCATGCGGTTTTCTGCGACCTCCTTTTTTACGATTTAGCGAGCAACGATCGCCAAGATGGCCGCCAGCCAGTGATGAGGCTGGGAAGCGGCAATGGCGACCAGGATGAGAAGAAATGCGATGGTTCTCATGGTCCGTCTCCTTCTTGGAATGGATTAAAAAGTCCCAGAAAGAGGGCATGATCACGCATCCGCGGAGCCCAACGTGCCAGCTCATTCCACCTCCACATGCGCCCAACAAGGGGCGCTGATCTCCAGCACGGCCCGTTCATCCAGCAGTGTAATGTCGGCTTGGTACAGGTGGTCGTCTCCCTGTCGCTGGGCGATGTCGGCGAATTTGAGGGGTTTGCCGTTCGCGAAGATGATGCGTTCACAGGCTTTGAGGGATTGGCTTGCGGAAATCTTGACGGTTTTTACAGTTGTGATATGATCGGGCTTGTACATTTTTGTGCACCGAAACCGTCCAGTTGCACCTGGGCGGTTTCTCTTTTTATCTGCCGGGCCTTGCACCCCGGCGAGTCCTCGCTGACTTGCGGAAAACAAAAACGGGCGCCGGGCATGGAAGATCCATGTCGGGCGCCCGTTTGGCGTGCCTGGGGAGATGTGTTTATTGAATTGGGGTTGGATTACCTCCTAGGTTGAGTTGGAGACCGACGCACTCATGGGTGGGTCGGCTTGAACCTGGGGCTTGTTCAGGAAATGCCTCTCTGCTTTTGGAGCGGAAGAGATGTTGCCGTTTCCGATATTTTGCTTTTGTTTCCGAACAAGCCTTGATGTGGGGTTGGTTTTGTGTGGGATAGGTTTATTTTTGTTTTGATTGGACTCCTTTCTTGATTGTGGATATGGGTTTGGGATACAACAGCAGAAGCCCGGCGGTTTGCCAGGCTTCTTGAAGAGAGGGATGAATTGTGGAAAGGTTGAACAGTGGGGATTATATGGATGTGGAGGGAATTGTCAAAGCACGTAGGCGGCAGATATTCCCCTTGCATAACCTTATGCGACCTGTAAACACGCCCCTATTCCCTACGGGCGAAATGAATGAATTCCTGTTCCAAACTTCGAGAAGAGAGCGGTATGCCATCCTGGTTATAGCGTTTACTCGCCACTGTAGGGCTCTCCGCCTTACAATAAGCCATGAGCCTGCCCTACGTCAAAAGGCAGTGTCTTCGCTTTTGGCCACCACAAGTCACCGAAGCGCATGGGAATCTATAACCACTAGCGGGTGAACAAAATAGTATATTGGATCAGCCCTCAAGAGCCTGCAACAAATACTCCGCGGACCTGCGCGCCATGCGCGTATGACTCACATCCACGCCCACCGAACCCAGCACCCAATTCGTCTCTGCCAGACAGATGATGGAATAGGCAACTTCCTGGCATTTTTTCAATGGAACGTCGGTATACAAGTGCTTTAATCCATCCGTAAGAATCTTCTCGAACTCCTGATAAAAATTCAAAAGCGCCTGCTGCACCTTCGGGCTTTGCTCGCGGATATGCCACATGCCGCCCAACATGCGCTCACCGAGATCGGGCGGGGCATCCGTTTTGCGTTCCTCAAAGAGAAAATCCAATACGTTGGGGATCAATTTTTGCTTGGGGGTGTTCGCCAAAATTTCCTCGGATACCTGTTTGATCCGCGAAAGGACACGCTCGACAAACGCGGCAATCAGATCTTCGCGGTTGCCGATGTAATGGCGGATGATGTTGCGGCTCTTCCCCGCTTCCTGCGCCACGCGTTCCAGGGTGCTTTCTTCCAACCCATATTTAATAAGACACTTCTCGAATGCGTCGAGGATGTCTTCATGGCGTTGTTCTGTGAGATTTTTTCGTCCCATGGGATGATTCCATTTCCAGTGATTATTTCTTCATGAGGATTATACCAACACACCTCAATAAATTGTCAATTAGACAATCTATTGACAACCCGCAAACTCCCGCCTATAATAGATTGTCATAAAGACAATTTACACCCAAGGAGAAGGCTATGCCCAAACTGTTGACCTCCACCCCACACGCAGATGGCTTTCGTATGCCAGGCGAATTTGAAAAGCATGACGGCTGTTGGATGCTCTGGCCCGAGCGCACAGACTCCTACCGCCTCGGCGCGAAACCTGCCCAAGCCGCGTATGTCGAAACTGCGGTTGCCATCAGTCAGTTCGAGAAAGTGACCGTGGGCGTTTCAGCGGCGCAGTTCAAGAACGCGCGCAACAAACTGCCCGAGCATATCCGCGTGGTGGAAATGTCCTGCAACGACGCGTGGATTCGTGACAGCGGACCGATCTTCGTCAATAATGGACAGGAAGTCCGTGCCGTGGATTGGGACTTCAACGCCTGGGGCGGTTTGAAGGAAGGCATCTACTTCCCGTGGGATCAAGACGACCTCGTTCCGCGCAAAGTGGCAGAAATGGAATGGCTCGACCGCTACAAAGCGAACATGGTGCTCGAAGGCGGCGCCATTACCGTGGACGGCGAAGGCACGCTCATCACCACCGCGCAGTGTCTGCTCAACCCCAACCGCAACCCCGACCTCACCAAAGAGGAGATCGAAAAATACCTGCATGATTATCTCGGCATCGAGAAGACCATCTGGATTCCGCGCGGCTCTCTGCACGACGAAACCGACGGTCACGTGGACGGCGTGTGCGGATTCATCCGCCCTGGCGAAGTCGTCGTCGAATGGACGGACGACAAGAGTGACCCCGAATACGACATCATCATGGAAGCCTATGAAACCCTGCAAAACGCCACCGACGCGAATGGGCGTAAGTTGAAATTGCACAAACTGCATAACCCAGCCCCCATCTATGTGACCGAAGCGGAGACGGAAGGTATTGACTCTGTGGAAGGCGTGCTCGAACGTGTGGCTGGCACATTCATGGGACCATCCTATGTCAACTTCTACCTCGCCAACGGCGGATGTGTCGTGCCGCTCTACAACGACCCCGCAGACCAGGTTGCATTAGACACCTTGCAAAAACTCATGCCCGAGCGCAAAGTCGTCGGCGTCAAAAGTGGACGTGAGATCCTGCTCGGCGGCGGCATGGTGCATTGCATCACCCAACAGCAGCCCAGCGCAAAATCGAAATGATTTAAACCACAAAGGGTCACTACACTTGCACCGCACACAAGTGCAGGTGAGTTACACAAAGGTTTTAATAGGTCTTCCTTCGTGACCCTTTGTGACACTTCGTGGTTAACAAGGAACTCAACATGAAAATTGCCCTCATCCAACTCGCCTACTCAGGCAGCATGGACTCCATGAAAGCGCAATACAACAATCTCATCGCCGAAGCCGCGCAGCGCGGAGCAGACCTTATCTGCCTGCCCGAATTCTCGCTCATCCCCTACTTCCCAGGCGCGCGTCAGCCCGAAGGATTCGATTACGCCGAACCCATCCCAGGCGGCACATCGGAAACATTCTTCAGCGAGATGGCAAAAAAATACAAAGTCAAAATCATCGGCAGTCTTTACGAAGAAGCAGCGGATGGCGGCTTGTTCGACACCGCCACTGTCCACGATGAAACAGGCGCGCTCATCGGCGTGACGCGCAAGATTCAAATCCCATCGGGCAACGGCTATCACGAAACCGACTACTACGCAGGCAGCGACCAATATCCCGTCACCAAACTTGATTCATTCAACATCGCCACGCCCACCTGCTACGACCAGTGGTATCCCGAAATCGCGCGCATCTATGCCCTCGGCGGCGCGGAACTCATCGTCTATCCCACTGCCATCGGCGACGAACCCGAAGACCATGTGATGGACACGCAAGATTCATGGGAGACCGTTATGCGCGGACACGCCATCGCCAACGGAATTTTCATCGCCGCCATCAATCGTGTCGGTTCTGAGAACGGCGTCACATTTTACGGATCTAGTTTCATCTGCGGACCCGACGGCAGAATCATCGCCCGAGCCAGCCGCGATAAAACAGAAGTCATCATCGCAGAGGTCAGCCGCGACGCCATCAAAGATTGGCGCTGGCACTTCCCGCTGCTGCATCAGCGCCGCGCCTCCGTCTATGGAAACATCCTGCAAACATGGTCTGGTGATGAAGCGCCAGATTGGATGGAAGAAACGCCCACCCGAAAAGTCAAACCCACCCAAGGAGATTTGAAATGAAGAACACCCGCCTCGCTCTAAGCCTCAGCCTGATTCTCATCCCAATCCTGATTCTCACCGCATGTGGGTCGCCATCAACACCCGCACCCCAGGCAGAATCCTCAACTTCAGAATCATCCTGCCCCCAGCCTTCGCCCAAATTGGAAGTGACCTCCAAAGAACTCAACATGTACACTTGGTCGAACTACATCCCCGAAGACGCCAAGACCTGTTTTGAGGAAGTATACGGAATCAAAATCAATCACGACACATTTGCCAGCCAGAGCGAACTGCTCGCCAAGTTGGAGCGTGGCGCGTCAGGCTATGACGTTGTCCAGCCGGGCGATGACATGGTGCAGTTGATGGTGAGCCAGGGTCTCTTTGCAGAACTCGATAAAAGCAAACTACCTGTGATGAGCAACTTCAACCCCGCGTTTTTGAATCCCGCCTTTGACCCCAATAACAAATACAGCCTGCCCTATCAAGGCGGCTCGACGGGCATCGTCTACAACACCAAGACCGTGAACACCCCGCCGACCTCGTACGCCGATTTGTGGAATCCCGAATACGCGGGACACATCGTCGCCCTGGACGACGCGCGCACGATGATTACCATCGCGCTGTTGTCACTTGGCTATGACGCCAACTCCACCGACCCCGCCCAACTCGAAGAAGCCAAAGCCAAACTCAAGGAACTGGTTCCAAATGTCCGCGTGTTTGACTCAGACAGCCCCAAAACCGCCCTGCTGGCTGGCGACGCCGACCTCGGCATAGTTTGGAGCACCGAAGCCTTCACCACCACCAATGAGAATGCTGACTTCGCCTATATCTATCCAAAAGAAGGCGTTCTCCTCTGGCAGGATAACTTCGCCATTATGAAAGACGCCCCGCACAGTGACGCCGCCTACGCCTGGCTCAACTACCTCAACCAAGCCGATGTCTTCTGGATGGTCATGCGCGACAACTCAGGCGCCAACCCCAACGCCGCCGCCGTGGACTTCGCCAAAGCCAATCAGGCAGACCTCTACAACAACTTCATGCAGTCCAACATCACCAACATCCCCAGCGAAGCCGTAACGAACGGACACTGGCTGAAAGCCCTCACCCCCGAAAACGCCTCCATCTTCGACCAGTTGTGGGTGGAAGTGAAGTAGTGAAAAACAACGTAGCGGATGTTCGAGAACATCCGCTACGTTACTCTCAATCTTCAAGGAGCACATCCGCCAATACAGTGGGGGTTATATGGAAATGAGGAGCGCGGTCCTGGCACGCTGGCGGCAGGCAGATACCTTCTTCCATCCAGTAAACACGCTCCCATTCCCTGCGGGCGAACCTGTCCCCTGAAAAATATCCGAAAATATATCGAGCCATGGCTGATGCCATGATGACCAGGTGGTAGCGGGATCAATGCGCAGGGAGTTGTGCAAGCCCATCCGCCAAGGCAACGATCCTATCGTGCAGGTGTAATTTTTTCCGCCAGGCAGGCGGTATCCCATTTTGTCCATAATAGGCGCCGGCGATCTGTCCACAAACTGCAGCTGTGGTATCCGCATCATCCCCCAGGTTGACAGCAGTCAGCACCGCCTCGGCATAGGAATCGGTTTTCGCAAAGCACCATAAAGCGGCCTCAAGTGAGTCAACCACATACCCACTGCCCCGGATCTGTTGCATGGATTTCTCCCGGTATTCCCCGGCGGCAATGGCTTGAATCCGTGCCGAACGCAATCCAGAAAAGCCGGCCTCGGCAAGCACAGACTCCTTGTCCATGCCTCCCAGGGCGGAGGCCAGCATACTGCCAAAGAGCATGCATGCCTCCACGCACTCCCGGGCGGCATGCGTTGTCCGGGAACTCTTTGCGGAAAAGAAGATCACCTTCTTTCGATCCGGTGCGAAATACATCGGGATGGGGGCCAGCCGCATAATTGAGCCATTCCCCGCCTGGGAGGGGTGAACCGAGCCGCTCATGGGTTCACCGGTGAGGTTGAATTTTTCGAGAGCCGCCCGAGTGGCATTCCCTATGTCGAAGCACCGGCCGGTGCTTGATAAATACCCATGCTGATACCAGTTCAAATAACGTTCCATCTGATCCTTGGCATCAAAACCCTTCCGTTCCAGCAGGCTTTCCGCCAGGCAAAGCGCCATGGAAGTATCGTCCGTCCATTGCCCCGGTTGCAGATGAAAAGCGCCCCCGCCCACCATGTCCCTGACTGCGGGAAAACTGCCGCGCGGCATGAATTCCACCGCGGTCCCAAGTGCATCCCCGACAGCCAATCCCAACAAGCATCCGCGATATCGTTCCAGTTCCTTCATGGGCCTATGACCCTCCAGATAGAATATAAAGGATTATACAGGCTTGGCAGGATTCCCCCTGCGAGTCGAACACGAATTATTGTTCCAGGTCCTTTACCGTCATCCCCTTCCACCAGGGAACTGAATCGCGGTTGAATACGCATTCCATTACAGACCCACAGGAAAATCCATATAGAATAGTATATTAATAAATCAGGTTTTTTTCTGGCCCGAAAAGGATCAACTTTATCATGGGCTCCTTATCAAGAATACCGCTTAGTGTTGTAAAAATCCGCATTCCGCCCAAACGGCGTGAAGTGATCACACGCCCGCGCCTGATTTCGCGCCTTTATGACCAACTTGATAAACCGCTGCTTTTTGTGATCGCCCCTGCCGGCTATGGCAAAACCTCCCTGCTGGTCGATCTGGCCGGGCAGGTCGAGATGCCGTATTGCTGGTTATCCCTGGACGCACTTGACCAGGATCCACAACGCTTTTTGGGGTATTTGATCGGTGCCATCTCGGAAAAATTTCAGGATTTTGGAAAGTCCGCCCTTTCCGCGCTTGAAAACCTGATTTCCATCTCAGAAGATCAGGAGCAGATTTTAGTAACCTTATCAAATGAGATCTCTGCCAATATTCACGAACATTTCATCCTGGTGTTGGACGATTTTCATTTTGTGGAGGATGCCCCTGTCATTGGCCAGATCCTGGGCAGATTTCTGCAATTGGCCGGAGAGAAGATCCATATCATCATTTCATCAAGGAACTTGCCCGACCTTACTGCGCTGCCCCTGCTCATCGCTCGAAATCAGGTCGGCGGACTCTCGTTCCGGGACCTTTCCTTTCAAGAGGATGAAATCCAGACCCTGTTTTATCAAAACCACGGAATGGAAATTTCCCAGCAGGATGCTGGAGCGCTGCTGCGGGAAACCGAGGGGTGGATCGCCGCTCTGCATCTCAGTCATGGCGTGCCCGGGTCCCTGCCCTCCTTCAAACCACTCATTTCAACATCGGTCTTGTTCGACTTTTTTTCACGGGAGGTGATCGATCGCCAACCGGAAACAGTCCGCCGGTTCATGCTGCTGACCTCGATGTTCGATATGTTCAATGTCCCGCTGTGCGAACAGGTGTTGAATCCGCTCCTGCCAAACAGGGTCCTGGACTGGCCGGCTTTGTTCAAGCAGGTGCAGGCGGATAACCTGTTCAGTCTTACGCTGGACGAGGAGGGGCACTGGATGCGGTATCACCACCTCTTTCAGCATTTTCTCAGGGCCCAGCTTCAATTTGAGGATCCGGTTCTGGCCTGGAGCATCCAGCAGGGTCTGGCGCATGTGTATGAGGCACAACAGGATTGGGAAGAGGCTCTGCAAATCTATGACCGCTTGAACGACCATCAGAATCAAGTGCGGCTATTGGAGAATACCGGCTACAATTTCATCGGAATGGGGCGGATTTTATCCCTCGACAATTGGCTCAAAAAAGTACCGGTGAACCTGCTCTATGCGAGGCCGATTTTGATTTCCCTCCTGGGGGCAGTGCGCTCCACCCAAGGGGATCAACGTCAGGCGCTTGACCTGTTGAATCAAGCAGAGGTCGGATTGAGGTCCGGGGAAAGCGTTCACCACTGGGTTTTTTCCCTGGTGCGGCGCGCCGAGGTTAACCGGCAACTTGGAAATTATGAAAACGCTTTAAACGATGTTCAACAGGCCCTGAACGCCAGCGGCCAGGATCCCGCTCCCGAACTTCAATTGGCCCGGGCAGAATCCCTGCGCATTCATGGATTGGCCTTATTTGGCCAGGGCAGGGTTCAGGATGCCCTACCCTGGCTGGAGGATTCCCTCCGGGATCATCAAAAGATGGGAATGCACAACCAGATCCCCATCCTGGAAACCGAGTTGGGGGTGGTGCACCGGCGTCTGGGGGAACCACAGATCGCGGCCCGCTATTATGCCAGTGCCTTGCAGGCCTTGGAACATTTCGGAAACACGGGCTGGAAGGCGCGTCTATTGAATAATATGGGCATGTTGAAATACATGACCGGCGATCTGGAATCTGCACACCCCTTGCTGACCGAAGCCAGCCGGATTGCCGGCCAGTGCGGGTATGTTCGTATCCAGACAAATGCCCTGATCAGTTTGGGCGACCTGTATACGGACCTAAACATTCTGGACCAAGCCTATGCCTGTTATGACCAGGCCCTGACCCAGGCCACCCACCTTGGGCATTCCCTTTACATATTTTATGCCGCTCTGGGCGAGGCGCGCCTGAAACGCCTGACAGGAGATGTTCAGCAGGCCATGGAGGATTTGCGGTTGGTGGAGGTTTCCCAGGTGAGCCTGGGAAGTTTTGAACGCGCCTGCTTTAATCTGGAACGGGGTCAATGCCTGATGGAAGCCGGCCATCTGAAAGAGGCTGTGAGCCTGTTTCAGGATGCAGCCGGGTTGTTTGGGGAGGGTGGAAACCAGACCGAGAAAGGCGTGGCCCGATTCTGGCAGGAAATCGTTCAACAGGCGGGGTCCTCGAAAGTCAGTTCGGTGGAGTTGTCAAACCTCCTCCCCGGGCAGCGTGAATGGCGAACTCCAACTCCGCTGCTCATCAATGCCGGCCGGGCCGCAGCCTGGCTGAAAATACAGAAATCCCTTCATTTGCTCAAGCACCCCGCTCTGCGATTGTTTTTTGAGCACGCGGTTCGCATCCATGAGAAACTCAACGAATTAGGGCAGAATATCCTGGAGCCGATGGAGTCCGACGTCCGGGCCAGGCCCAGGCTGGAAATCATCAGTTTCGGGCGCCTGCAGGTGTATCGCGAGGGCCGGTTGGTGGACTTATCCGACTGGCAGACTCGCGAAGCCCGGGATCTATTTTTTTATCTCCTTCAGTCGCCGCCGCGCAGCAAGGAACAGATCGCGATGGATTTCTGGCCGGATCTCTCGCCTGCCCGCCTGAAAATGCGCTTCAAGATCAATATGTATCGCATTCGCCAGGCCCTGGGCCAGGATGCCATCCTCTATCGGGGCGGTCAATATTCCTTCAATCGCAGCATTTCTCATGCCTGGGATCGGGATCGCCTGGATCAGGCATATCAATCTTCTCAACGCCGGACCGTGATCCAGGAACGCATAAAAATGCTTGAACAGGTGCTGGAGCTCCTTAAGGGCCGGTATTTGGAGGACATCGAATCGATCTGGGCGGAGGGCGAACGGCTCCGTTATGAGGAATTGCAACAGGAGGCCATGCTTTCCCTGGCAGACCTGTATCTGCGCAAAGGACGCACCCAGGACTGCTTGAATCTGGCCAGGAACCTGCTGGGCCGCGCCCCCCTGCTGGAAGCCGCACACCGGCTGGTCCTGCAGGCGTGCGCCGCCCAACATGACCCGGCTGGATTGGCCAGGCAATATTATGAATACCAAAAACTTCTGGAGGAGGAACTGGGCATGCTCCCTTCTGCAGAGATGCGGATCCTTTACGAGAGGTTGCTCGCGGAGATTTGAGGCCACTTTTGTAACCGGGGTTGCGATAAAGTTGAGACATCCAATCAAATTTCAAAAAGAGGTGTCTCATGAAATCCACGATCTCCAAATTCCTGGTAACGGTTTCGAAAGTGAACAAGACCCATTTGCAGGTTGTCTGGGCATTGCTGGCTCTGGCCATGCTGGTTCTGGGCGCCGGGGCTCCCGAAGATGTCGGGGGGATTGGCATCCGTTGATTCTCCTCGCAGCCGTATTGGGCGGCGGAATGGCCGGTTGGGGTTTGGCCAGGTGGCAAGGGCACACCTGGCGTCCCCCGGCAATGCGCATGCCGGCCCTGATATTTTTGGGTTTTCTGCCACAGTTCTTTGCCTTTTATTTCCCTGTCACCAGGGTCCTGGTTTCGGACAGGGTCGCATCCGCCTGCCTGATCGTTTCCCAGGTTGTGTTGATGGCGTTTGTCTGGAAAAACCTTTCCCTCCCGGGCATGCCGTGGCTGATGGCAGGGCTGGGATGCAACCTGGCAGTCATCCTGGCGAACGGGGGCTTCATGCCGCTTCCCCTGGAAACCCTCCGGACTATGCTTGCCCCGGAGGTCCTAACCACCCTGGTTCTTGGCGAACGACTTGGCCTGTCCAGCAAGGATATCCTGTTGCCGGAGGCCATGATTCGATTCCCGCAGCTGGCAGATCGTTTTGCCACGCCCCTTCTTTTTTCGCATCAATTCGCCTATAGTGCAGGGGATGTGGGGATCGCCCTGGGCGCCTTTCTGGCCTTGGCACGTCCACAACGCCATGCCCCGACCAATATCTTAAGAGGTAAGGGATGATCACAAAATTATTTACAACGCCCACCACACATGCCCAGGTCCAAATTAATGCAGATCTGAGGTCCATTCGCCGGCTTCTGGCCGCCGCAGTAATCGATCCTGATTTTTGCAACCTGTTGATCAATCATCCTTTGCGGGCAGTCACGGCCGGTTTCGGCGGGGAGGAGTTCCCGCTCTCGGCCTATGGATTGGAAGCAATTAGGGGGATTCGGGCAGACAGCCTGAATCAGTTCACCCAATTGCTGAATGAAAAATTACCGATCTTCTAATAGCCCCCAAATCCCTTATGAAGTCAGGCCTGCGTCCGGCCTGAACCAGGCCTATATCGAAAGGGGGATGAACGCCATCCCCCGGGACCTGGTCATCTGGGGGGAGATCTGGGTGAAATTTCTGGGAACGCACTATCGGCTCAGGCGGGTCTGGTTGCAACTTGCGGATGGGCAGCGGATCGCCATCTGGCCGGGAGCCGCTCCTCTTCAAGAACCGCAGGCTGACTCTATCCTCATCCCTTTGGAAGTCAATGGAAAATTACTGGGCCGTCTGGGATTTGCCGGCCCGTATCCTCATCCCCCAGCACCCGAGACGGTCGCGGAGATACATGCGCTTCTGCCGCTCATCATCCCTGAATTATCCCATGAACTGGAGCGGCGGCAATCACAACAAACCGAGCGCCGGATCACGCAAAGGCTGCAATCCAGCCTGGAGGTACTTGGGGACCTGCCGGAAATCCTCCAGGAAGTTGTGATCTTGTTCAAGGCAGAGGCGGCCCTCATCAGCACCAGCGCTTCCCCGGTTGAAGGCCAGGGTATTCTGGCCCGGGCCGGCCTCGCCGAAATCGAGGGGCGCGAGATTGGAAACTCCGGCGCAGCGGGGACACTCTTCCAGGCCGCCATCCCCCTGCCCCTCAGCGGAAGGACGGAACCCGCCACACTGAGGATCTTCTGGCGCCACCCACCCGCCCATGTTTTTCTTGATGAGGATCTCCTTGACGGGATAGGCCGCCAGATCGCCCTGGCCCTGGAACGGTCGTTTCTATACCGGGAGGTCCGGCAATCGCTTCAAGAAAGTCTGTATCGAACCCATGCCATGGTGGAGGGCTGGGTCCGGGTTCTGGGATTGCGAGACCATGAAACCGAGGAGCATACCCGGCGGGTCAGCCAAATCACCATGGCGTTTGTACGGCATCTCCATATTCCGCCGGAACAATGGAGCGCAATCCAGAATGGCGCCCTGCTGCACGACATTGGCAAGCTGGGTGTCCCGGATGCCATTCTATTAAAACCGGGCAGCCTGACGGCCCCCGAGCGCCGGATGATGCAGATGCATGTGATCTACGGGCATACCATCCTCTCGCCTTTCACTTCGGAACGGCTGGCTTTGGATATTGTCATGTACCACCATGAACGGTGGGATGGAACGGGCTATCCCCATGGACTGGCGGGGGAAACAATCCCCCAGGCGGCGCGATTGTTTTCCGTGGTGGATGTTTTTGACGCCCTCACCTCCGATCGCCCCTATCGTACAGCCTGGCTGAAGGAACAGGCCCTGGACTATATCCTGGAACAGGCCGGACGGCAATTCGATCCGGATTTGGTGAGACTTTTTTTGGAAATTGTGAACGCCCTGCCTTGAAAACAGGGAGGGTGAATGGGGCGGGACCGTATTTGCCATCTTCCGGCCAACCCGGAAAGTCGGACTGGATCGGCGTGACCTGACCCGGTTATTTCGTATTCCATCCCCGGGGGGCGATCAAGCGGCATCGTGGAAGAGGATCAGACTCAGGGTGTCGTACGAACCAAAGGAAGACGATCGTTCGCCGTTCCCAACTTGAAAACAAATTTAGGCGCGCCCACGCAACCTTTCGGGCATGATCGCACGGCTTCATTAAAATGTTCCCATTCCGTCCAGTATGAATCAGGGTATTGGATCATCCCCGGCAGGGTCCGGTCTGAAACCCGCTAAGCGACACCTCCCATCCACCTCGTCCCCCCAAACTGTATAGTCACGCCCATGAGCGAGACCTACCGATCCAAACGGGAACGCCGACAGCGCCTGTTGGAAGCATTGCCCATCGGCCTGCGGGACCATGTCTCCCTGCGCCATGTGGAAGCGGTGGCGGCCCTTGCCCCACAGACACAGACGCGTTTAATGGAAGCCATGCAGGCCGGGCTGACCCGCCTGCCGCATGCCATAGAACAATTACGCGCCGATCCCCAGACTTCCGTTTCCGATCTGCTCCATCCTCCCGCTCAACTTGAAGTAATGCCAGCGACCCAGTCCAATCGATCAACCATCGCAAAAATCGTGGCGGATCGGATCCAGGAATGCTTTCCGGACATGCCGCGTGTGTCGGCGGAGGCACTGGCAGATGCGGAGGTCATGCAGGTCGTGCGGTCCATCGCAGAGACCCATGAGCAAGTGTTCAAATCCAGTCACATCAAAACGGATTTTGTCATGCTGACCCTGCATGGATTGGTGCGGCAAACGCTCGAACGGCTTGACGAAATCATCGCAGAAACGCCTGCCCTACGGCAGGCATTTGAACAAACCAACGAATGGAGAAAAGAAGAACCATGTTGAAACGAATTGCCTCAACCGGCGTGAACCTGGTGGTGCTGGGTGTGTCGGTTGGAATCTTTCTGATGGCGTTCATCGCCTTGAACGCCCTCGGTGCGGCGCAGAAGCCGCCCACCATTTCTGTGCTGTCTGCCACACGCGATTTGAACATCGGCGACGTCATCACGGCAAATGACCTGGCAGTCAAGACCGTCTTTCAGGATGACAATGCCAGCCTGTATATCCCTGGTGAGGAAGTGACCGGTGTCGTCGGTGGTATTGTCGCTCAGCCGATTGGGAGTGGTCAGCCCATTTTTCGCAATGCGATTGTGGCGTCGGCAGCAGAAGGCACACGTCTGTCGGCGGTCCTTGCTCAATTCCCTGGACACAGTTTATTTCCACTTCCATTGGATGCGATGAATTTGGTATCGCCGGATGCCGAAGCCTTTCTGCCCGGAGACCTGATCGGTGTCACTGTGGTCATCAGTACCCGACCGCAACAGATGAGCACACCGACTCCCATGCCTGAACTCGTCATCGATCCCGGATATATAGAGCCGACTGCCCAGCCCTCGCCGCTTGAATTGGAACAAGCCGATGCGATGAATCGCACATTTCCACCGCTTGCCAAAGATTTGTTCCCAATGGGTGTACGCGTGATCGCGATACAGGGACTGCCGGCACAGACTGACTTTACTGAGAATAGCGATGGTGGTTCCTCCTTCACGCTTGAAGATACGCAGAAGATGCTAATCCTGCTCGTTCCCAATGAGAGCCGCGAAGTGTTATCGCTTGCCTTGCAGCAGGGAGATCGTTTGGTTGTTTCGCTCATGGCACGCGGTGATGAAACACCCTCTGCCGGCTTTACCTATTGGGATTTCGAGGACCTCTTCAAGCAGGATCGTGAAGAAGTCCTGGGAGGAGGGCAGTAATGCAAGTATTGTTGCTCGGTGCGGGAACCGTGACATCCCGCCTGAACATGCAGCTCGCGGAACAAGGTCATTCTGTTATCGCTCAGATCGCGGCATTCACGCCGCAACATATTGACTTGTTTGATTTCCGTGCCTTGGTGGTTGTTTCGCCTGAGTCTTCGGTCTCACCGGAGAGTCTGGTCAAGGCGGCGGAGCGTGGCAAGCTGATTTTCGTGATTGCCGGCGTCGGCGATGGCATGGCGTCCTGGGCGAATGGCGTTGGCGTTCCTTCCATTGCCTATCCTCCTTCGGATGTAGACATCAATAAACTGTACGAAGAGATGCGCCGTGCTGACGCCGGCAATCTCGCGGCAGATGACCAATACCGCCGTGCAGTGCTGGGCAGTGATATGTCGGCCCGCATTCAATCTGGGATGGCAGTGAGGAAGATCGCGATCACATCGCCGAAAGGTGGAACGGGTAAGACAACTGTAGCGGTTAATCTTGCGGTAGCGCTTGCTTTGTCTGGCATTACTACTTATCTCGTGGATGCAGATGGCAATGCCGGCGCGTTGCAATATCACATGCGCATGGAACGAGTGAATACAACGATGATCGGGCTCCTGCGACGTGAGATCGCCAAAGCCAATAAAGGCGTGATGGGCGACGTGGCATCGGGAGCAGCTTATCTCAATGCCTTTACGCCGTTGGAAAATTTACCGACCTTGAGAGTCCTGCCGGGTCTCATCACTGATGATCTTGGAGATGAAGTCCTGCAACAGGAAGGTAAAGTTGCAGAGGTCATTCATGGGTTATATGAGGCAGGTGTCGCCGCCGGTGGTGTGGTCATCATGGATGTCGGCATCAATCCGGCACATGTCGTTCATCGTGCCGCCTTGAAAGCCGCAGAAGGCATTGCGATCGTGATCAAACCGGAGATCCCGGATCTCGCGGAAACTCGTCGTTGGATCGCGAGGATGATCAATTCATTGGCAAGTGTGGTTGGCAAGAGCAGTGCGCATGAATTTATTGGCAGTCGTGTCAAGCTTTGCTACAACCAGGTGGTCGGCGATGGTTTCAAGGCGGCACACAAGATGTTGCAACAGGCGCTGAGTGAAGACAAGATCGACCTGGCACTGATCCCCAATGGCATCATCCCCATCGTGGATCCGCGTCTGGCTGCACAGGCTGTGAACTCGGATCGTCGCGAGGATATCCTGATCTGGCGTTACAAGAAGGAGAAGTTGGAGGAACTCGGACCGTTTGCGGATTCATTACTTGGCTTCGCCTCCCACTTTGTGCCGGCTGTGCGTGAAGGTGCTTCCCGGATTGGATTGCTTCCCAGCCCGACGAAAAAACGTGGTTGGTTCGCGAAGGGTTAAGCCATGTTCGATATTACTGGAAAAACACTGAAGCCTGTCTCGGAAGCGCGTTCCTCGGATGAGATGGAACGCTGGTGGAATATTCTTGCTGAGGAGGGACGTGCAAAGAAGGCGATTGAATCTCTACAAAAAAGCATGACCTCCACGGAGATCGAAGCCCTGGCTCGTCAGGTCTTTGAAGAAATTTGTGTACGTGCGGTGGATGCAGGAGTCTCACTACCCAAGGAATACATCCTGCGTTTGATCGGTGAACTCTCCGGCATGGGACCGCTGCTGGAACTCATCGCCCGTTCGGACATTGAAGACATCGCCATCAACCTGGGACATATTTATGTGTACACGACCACAAACGGTTGGGAACATGCCGGAGCTGCACCGGATGGGATTGGCGATGCACTCAGAGTCATGATCGACCGTGCCGGGCAACGCGCGCCGACTCCTGATTATCCGATTGCCGATGCGATGTTGCAGGTTATGGTTCCGCTTATAGATGGAACGGTTCGACGTAAGGGTGTGCGTATCAATTACGTCATGCCGCCGGCATCCCCCTATGGCGATACGATCACCTTGCGTATCTCTAATTACCGCACCGCCTCCGATCTGACACATGGAAGTCTGGCGTTGCTATGTCAGAACCGACTCCCGCCTGTGCCGCGTCCCAAATTCGATCCGATGGATTTCCCGCGTGGCAATGGCATCCTCACACCGGAAGCCGCGAATTATTTGTTGAGTGTCATGGTGCATGGCGGCACATTGGTCATTGCCGGCACGACCGGTTCGGGAAAGACCTTTGTGGGCCAAAGAATTCTTCAGGAGATGTTGGATTATTACCCGCGTGGCGCGATCCGTTTGTTTATTGTGGAAGATAGCAACGAGATCGTCCTGAACGGCTGGAATGGAGATGGCAAGGCTGATACAGGCAACATCATCTACACAGTAACCCGTCCCGAGATCCGTGGCGGTCCGCCGCCTGTGACCATGTATGACCTGATCCGTTCGGCGTTGCGCTCGCGCCCGCATGGAGTCGTGATCGGCGAAGCACGTGGCGCCGAAGCCTGGGAATTGATCCGTGCGGCAGCAACCGGGCATGGACATTCTGCTTTCACCATCCATGCCACCAGCGCCGAGCATGTCTGGCCGCGTTTCCTGCAGGTGGTGCAGGCGCATCCGGATGCGGCGCGCATGTCGGAGATACAAATCGCGCAGTCTTTTGCCGAGGCAGTAACGGCGGCAGTGTATATTGAGCGCAATCCCCAACATGGGCAGATCGTGCGTGAGATCGTGGAAGTGTCCACCATCGTGGAACGCACCGCCGCGCGTCCTTCGTTTTCCCCATTATTCAAGTTTGAATCTGGCAAGGGACTTGTCCCTACTGGCAATCGCCCCATGCGACCGGGATTTCGTGCCACGGATTTGAACATTCCTGAATCCAACTTCAAGGGAGCGATGTAATGGCAGAGCAAACCATTGGGTCAACGCGCACCTTCGTACTGGCAAAGGGCTTTACCCAGGTCGGCAATCACTCGGCATTGATCGGCGAGGATGACACGAAGCGCTTGTTTGCTGAAGTCTATGCCGACCCGGATCGTCCCGATGTGCGACCACAAGAGGCATACAAGGCGATCCTTTCCTCGATGCAACCGGGTTGGACATTGCGGTTACTCCAATTGTTCTGGCCCGACCCAGAACCGAGATTGGAGTTCCAAAAACAGGTCCAACGATGGAACATACCTGCTACTGAGGGCTTGGATATTTTGCACCAAGGCTTATCCCTTGCCGTGCAGGAATACCCGCTTCCCTTTGTACGTCGCACTGTATTCGAATTTGTATTGCCCGGTGATGAGGGAATTGCCTG
>Ga0268298_10002275_pt1 | contig 21158 bp, 18 predicted proteins | sample WWTPWeurt_MetaG_FD_194462 | JGI IMG/M metagenome (GOLD analysis project Ga0268298, IMG submission 194462) | Activated sludge microbial communities from WWTP in Nijmegen, Gelderland, Netherland - WWTP Weurt | ecosystem: Engineered > WWTP > Aerobic digester > Activated sludge | place... | reverse complement strand
CGCTTTCAATAAAAGCACAAAATTACGAGAGGGCGTGTCCATGCGGATGGCCGTCTTCGTATAAGTAATAGTGCAGGCGCCCTGTACTTGCGACCAGAGGTCGAGGGAGCGCGCCTGCACTGTTTCGCTTTTATCGGCGGGCTTCTTAGGTGTGTGGGATTGCGCCCAGGCAGCGCTACTTGTGCTTGCTAGCAAGAGTGCTGTCAGAAGGGATACCGGTCGGTTTTTCTTTGACCGGTCAGGCAATTATCTTATACCGCCACCACGTTGTTTGCGTAACTTGCCGAGTTCTGCCGCCTTGAGTCGAGCCATAGCTCTCGAGAGAGCCAGTTCGGAGGCGTAGACATCGATCTTGTCTGTTCTTTGAGTTTTTTCGGCTTCCACTCTTTCTTTGGCTTGCTTGGCGCGGGCTTCGTCGATTTCCACATCCAGTTCGGCTACGTCGGACATGATGGTGACTTCGCTCGTACCCACTTCCATGATGCCGCCAATTACGGCTGCAACTTCCTCTTCGCCGCGCACCTTGAAGCGCATCACGTCGATGCCCAGAGTTGTTACCAGGGGCTCGTGGCCCGGCAAAATCGTCAACTCACCATCTCTTGCGACGGCAGTGATTTGTTCTACCGGGTTTTCGTACACAATGCGATCCGGGGTGATGATTTTCAGGTTGAGTGTATTTGCCATCTTTTATTCGTCCCAAATTCTTTTTTTTGCAGTTCAATTACTTTATAGTTCAGGCCTTGGTTTTACCACTTTTGGCAGCGGGCGGTTTGGCCTTGCTTTTCTTCATGCCTGAAACTGAACCCTGATGCTCGATGAGTTTGTCGATGAGGTTGTATTCAAGGGCTTCTCTGGCGGAGAGATAGAAATCACGTTCGATATCTTTGCGCAAGCGATCTTTGGGCTGACCGGTAGATCTATGCAGCACTTCGATTTGTGCTTCTCGAAAACGCCGTCCCTGTACGGCCTGAATTTCCAGGTTGGTGATGTCGCCTTCAGCTTCCCAGAGGGTCTGATGGAACATCAGGGTAGCGAACTCATAGGAGCTTCTCTCTCCGGTACCGGAGGCGAGAATTTCACATGCACCGGAGAGCGCATGCCCCAGACAAATTGTATTCACCGGCGCTTTGATACTGTGCATGACTGCGATGATGCAGTCGGCATTGTAGCCGTTGCCGCCGGAGGAATTGATATACAGATTTATCGGTGTCTTGGAACAGCGCTCATCGAGCTTGAGCAGGCGCTTGATCACAGGCAGGGCAACTTCATTTTCCAGTCTTCCGAAGACATAGACATTGCGATTGCCGGGGCCGCTTTCAGGCGCCGCTTCTTTAGTGTGCTCGACTTTTTCCGGTTGATGTTTTTTCTTCATTAGGCTTGCATTTTCTTGGCTTGTTCTTTCGCTTCTTCAATGCCGCCCACCATGTAGAAGGCGCCTTCCGGCATGTCGTCGCATTCTCCTTCGAGAATCTGACGGAAACCTTCCACGGTGTCTTTGAGCTTGACGTACTTACCATCGCGGCCGGTGAAGTTGGCGGCAACGGAGAACGGTTGGCTCATGAAGCGCTGGATTTTTCTGGCGCGACCGACGATAAGTTTGTCGTCGCCGGAAAGTTCATCCATACCGAGAATGGCGATGATATCCTGCAAGTCTTTGTAGCGCTGCAGAGTCTGCTGTACGCCGCGGGCTACGTCGTAGTGCTGTTGTCCGACTACTTCCGGCTTGAGAGCGGTAGAAGTGGAAGCGAGCGGGTCAACGGCAGGATAGATACCGAGTTCGGCAATCTGACGGCTGAGAACGGTGGTGGCGTCGAGGTGACCGAAGGTGGTGGCGGGAGCCGGGTCGGTCAAGTCGTCGGCAGGTACGTATACAGCTTGTACCGAGGTGATGGAGCCGTTCTTGGTGGAGGTAATACGCTCTTGCAGCTGGCCCATTTCGTTGGCCAGAGTAGGCTGATAACCTACGGCGGAAGGCATACGTCCCAAGAGAGCCGACACTTCGGAACCGGCCTGGGTGAAGCGGAAGATGTTGTCTACGAACAAGAGCACGTCTTGCTTTGACACATCTCTAAAGAATTCGGATACGGTAAGAGCGGAAAGAGCGACGCGCATTCTGGCGCCCGGCGGCTCGTTCATCTGACCGTAGACCAGGGCTACTTTGTCGAGAACGCCTGAATCTTTCATCTCGTGATAAAGGTCGTTGCCTTCACGAGTACGCTCGCCCACACCTGCAAACACTGAGTAGCCGCCGTGGTGCTTGGCGATGTTGTTGATAAGTTCCATGATGATAACGGTTTTGCCTACGCCGGCTCCACCGAAGAGACCGATTTTGCCGCCCTTTACGTAGGGAGCGAGGAGGTCTACGACTTTGATACCGGTTTCGAAGATAACCGTATCGGTCTGCAGGTTGATAAGCTCGGGGCAGGGTCTGTGGATGGGCCACATTTCGTCGGCTTTCAGGGGTTCGCCTTCGTCCACAATCTCACCAAGTACGTTGATGATGCGACCGAGGGTGCCTTTTCCTACCGGCACAGTAATTGGGTTACCGGTGTCGGTGGCGGTCATGCCGCGGGTCATACCGTCAGTGGAGCTCATGGCTACGCTTCTGACTCGGTTGTCGCCCAGCATCTGCTGCACTTCGCAAACCACTTTCATGTGGTCGCCGGCCGGGTTGACGCCGGCAATTTCAAGGGCGTTGTAAATCTCGGGCAGGTGACCGCTGGGGAATTCCACGTCCACAACCGGTCCGATGACCTGCACGACTTGACCCTGGGTCTTCTCTAGTACTGTGCTCATTTGTTCTCCCTAACCGCTTTGACTAACGTCAATATTGTTTTGGATTTCGATTGGCGTTGAAGATAAAGGATATGGAATTCCTGTTTATCAAGGAAGTCAAAAGCGGCTCGCGCTTCCCTTGACTTCTCGCCTTCTACATCGCCATCTAGGATAGATGTTATTGGGAGCAAGTTCCCTGTCGTTTATGATAGTTTTCGTTCTTTCTTAGTGAGCTTTAGCTAAGGTGGCTAAATACCTGTAAGCTTGTAGGGTCGGTTTGAGGCCGGTTCAGCTCCCTAAATCCAGAGGTGGTCAGTGAAAGAGACGCTTGGCAAGCGTTTTACTATTGATTTATTACGCCTGACCGGCTTTGTACTTTTTGGCGCCCTGGGTTTCATGGTTGTCGAGGGATGGGACTTCCTCGACGCCCTTTTCATGACAGTGATTACCTTGACGACCGTGGGTTATGGTGAGACCAATCCACTTTCCACACACGGGCGCATATACACGATTTTTCTCATTCTGGTGGGCGCCGGCGTAGTGCTTTACGTGCTCTCCGACATGGTTGAGATTTTCTTGAGGCTTAATATTGGAGCAAGAAGAATGAAGCAGAAGATTGCCAAAATGAGCGGCCACCACATTGTCTGTGGCTACGGGCGCAGCGGTCAGGAAGTTATTGACCATTTCCTCCTGAACGGCATTTCCTTTGTATTGATAGAAATCGACCCGGAGAAAGCCAAGCAAGCCATGGAAAACGGCTTACTCGTGCTTTGCGGTGATGCCTCCAGCGATGATATCTTGATGCAGGCCCAGATTGAAAAGGCATCAGGCATCGTGTGTGCCCTGCCCGACGATTCCGCCAATACTTTCATTGCGCTATCGGCAAGGGGGCTGAACGAAAAAATTAAGATCGTTTGCCGCGCCGCCAATCCTGGCTCCGAAGCTAAAATGCGCCGGGCTGGTGCCGACATGGTAATTTCGCCCTATGTTATTTGCGGCAAGCGTATGGCCACTGCCGTGACGCACCCCCTTGTTACAGAGTTCCTCGACGTTGTCATGCATACGCCCGGCTATGATCTGCGCATGGAGCAAGTGCGTTTGCCGGGCAGCTCCCGACTGATTGGTTCCACCTTAAAGGATGCAAACATTAAGCAGGCTTCCGGGGCCATGATACTGGCGGTAAATCAAAATGGTAAGCTGATATCCAATCCATCGCCGGAACTGATCTTTCAAGCTGGGGATGATTTGATTGCTCTGGGAACGGAGCAACAATTGAGTAAGCTGGTGGAGTTTTCAGGGGCTAAATCTAGTAGCCGCTAAGCTCTAGTCAATGAGGTATATGTAGATGAGCGAAGCTCCCCAGGTTCCTGCAGAAGGCGCAGTGCCGGTATTTGTTCTGGAAGGCGAAGACGGGCATTCTTATGAATGTGAATTTCTCGATCGCTTCGATTTTGAAGAGAATGAATACGCTCTGCTTCTCAAGCTGGCGGAAGAAGGCGCTGAAGAAGAGCTGGACGAAGAAGATCAGACTCTTGTAATAATGCGTGTCTTCGAAAGAGGCACCGACCTCATTTTCCAGACTATCGACAATGATGAAGAGTTCAATAAAGTGGTGGCCTTTGTAGAAGCAAAAGTGGAAGCCGAGCGGGCTGCCATGGAAGCCGAAGGTCAGAACTAAGGACCGCAGTTTCAAGAAATTAAGAGAGGGCACATATTTTGTTGTGCCCTTTCTTGTTTTGCTGCTAGTAATAAGTAGATTAGCCGCCCAGAAGCAGTGTCGTCGGCTTTTCTATTGTCTCAGGGTGGCAGATGATGTCTTGCACAATGGCTTCCACCACCACTTCCAGGGGAGCTTTGCTGTGGAATTTGCGCTCAGAGCTGAGAGCCTGTGACCACATGCCGTCTTCGCCTTTGCCGGTGGCATAGATTGAAATGTAGCGTGCCCCCTTGTGCACGGTGAAAAGCGTGGCAGTCTTCTCAAACTGAGTCCAGGAGTCGAGTTGCAGCTTGTCGAGGATGAGGGAGCCGGGTCCCTCATTTTCATCGGGCGTGGGAATGACAGGCATGGCTTTGCTAAGCATTGAGTGTAGCTGAGCTTTCCAATTGTCCACCTGGGCGGTGTCGTAAACGCGTAACGGCGCCGTCTCCACAAAGAAACCGGCCTCGGTTTCGGCCATGGTAGGCAAAATCACTTTCTTGCCCGGTCCCCAGAGATAGATCTTGATCATATTCATTGTGGCGTTCTTGACCTCGGCCCCTCTACTTTCGTGCTGGTTTATTCGTACTGCTTTACTGGTGCTTGATTGGCTTCATGGTGGGGAAGGCAATCACATCGCGAATGGAAGCTGAATCGGTAAGCAGCATCACCAGCCGGTCTATGCCGATGCCGATGCCCATGGTGGGAGGCATGCCGTATTCCATAGCCATGATGAAGTCAAGATCGAGAGGCATGGCTTCTTCATTGCCGGCTGCTTTCTTTTTGGCTTGCTCTTCCAGGCGCTCTCTTTGATCTTGAGGATCGGAAAGCTCGCTGTAGCCGTTAGCCAGTTCCCGTCCGTAAACGAATAGTTCGAAGCGTTCCACTTCGCCTTCGTTGGTGCGGTGAATTTTCGTGAGGGGCGAAATTTCCACCGGATGATCCATGAGGAAGGTGGGTTCGATAAGAGTGTGCTCTACCTTGCTTTCGAAAATGGCGTTGATGATGTGACCGCGGCTGTCTTCATTTTCCAGCTCCACTCCCAGCTTCAAAGCAGCGGCTTTGGCTTCTTCTAAAGTTTTGAGGGTGCTTACATCAAGACCGGTTACTTCCTTGATGGCATCGGCCATGCGCAGTCTGCGGAAAGGTTTGGCAAAAGAGATGTTTTTGCCCTGGTAAACCAGTTCCGCCGTACCGAGCAGTTTCTCTGCGATGTAACGCAGCATTTCTTCTGTGAAGTCCATGAGCTGGTTGTAGTCGCCATAAGCGCAATACATCTCAAGCATGGTGAACTCAGGGTTGTGCCTGGTGCTGATGCCTTCGTTTCTGAAGATGCGACCGATTTCGTAGACTCTTTCCATACCGCCGATGATCATGCGCTTCAAATGCAGTTCGGTGGCGATGCGCAGATAGAGATCGATGTCGAGAGCATTGTGGTGGGTGACGAAGGGGCGGGCGTCGGCGCCGCCGGCTTCTACCTGCAGGGTTGGTGTTTCCACTTCCAGATAGCCGTGATCATCGAGGAAATTGCGCATATGCCTGATGGTCAGACTGCGTTTGCGCAGGGTGTCGCGTACCTCGGGGTTGGTGATCATGTCGACGTAGCGGTGACGATAGCGCGCCTCTACATCGGTGAAACCTTCCCAACCATCAGGCAGGGGCAGAAGCGATTTACTCAAGATGACCAGGTTTTTGGCCCGCACTGAAAGTTCGCCGGCCGGGGTTCTTTTCATGGTGCCGGTGCAGCCCACGAAATCGCCTTTGTCAAGGAGCTTGAGCATGTTGAACTGCTCTTCCGGCAAGCTGTCTTTGTGGCAGAAAAGCTGAATTTTTCCGGAATCGTCGTGAATGTCGGTGAAGAGCCAGTTGTTGCGGCTATTCATGATGCGTCCGCAGACAGTTACTTGATCTTCATTTTCGCTGCCTTTGGGCATCTCTTTATAGATTTCGTGCAACTGAGAGGCCAGGTGACTGCGCTCAAACTTATAAGGGTAGGGATTGATGCCTAACTCTTTTAATTGACCAAGCTTCTTCAGTCGGTCGGCTTTGAGCTTGCTGACGTCCATTTCCTCTTGCTTAGGAGTTTCGGAGTTGCCAACCACCTTGGACATTGAACTTGACCTCTTATTTATAGATACGGAAGCTTTATATTGTAGTATCCGCAGTCGATTTATTCCGCGAGCCGGACTCTTAACATGCATTTTGTTACTGAAAGCGGCTTAAGGCGCCGCTTTCTCTCTGGTCTGTGGATGCCCTCCTGGCTTTGCTCGGGCGAGCAAGGTAGAAAGCCCGATGCCCTGCTTGAAAGGGCTGGCTGTGCCAACTCCAAGGGCTTTAGTGCTATACTAAACGGCGAGCACGAGCGAGCTCAGTTTACGGCACCGCCAGGAATACAGGCGCTTTTAGCTTGTATATCGGGTGGATATCGGAGGCCTTTGCAGGGTTACTTATCTGCAAGCGTCCTGGTTATAGACCGTAGCTATTCAGGTAACGTCAGTCAAATTTATGGGGTGATTTCACTGTGACCCAGTCTGGAGGCGGCTCCACCGAGCGCATTATCTCCGTTGAACTACAAGCGGAGATGAAAAAGTCGTTTATCGACTACGCCATGTCCGTTATTGTCAGCCGCGCCATTCCCGATGTCAGGGATGGTTTGAAGCCGGTGCACCGCCGCATTATTTACGGCATGTATGAGCTGAATCTGGCTCCCAATGAAAAGTTTAAAAAATGTGCCAGGGTCGTCGGCGATGTCATGGGTAAATATCACCCCCATGGCGACTCAGCTATTTACGAAGCTCTGGTGAGATTGGCGCAGCCTAGTGCCAGCCGTTATGTATTGGTAAACGGTCATGGTAACTTCGGCGATCTCGATAACCCCGCCGCCGCCATGCGATATACCGAGGCCAAGTTGGCGCCTATTGCCATGGACACCCTGGCCGATATCGAAGCTGAAACCATCGATATGCGACCAAACTTCGACGGTTCCGCCAGCGAACCCTCGGTCTTGCCTTCGAGAGTACCGATTCTTCTTTTGAACGGCTCCTCCGGTATCGCCGTGGGTATGGCTACCAATATTCCGCCCCATAACCTCACCGAAGTCGTCAACGGCACCATCGCAAAAATAGACAACCCTGAGCTGACTTCCAGAGAATTGATGCAGTGGATCAAAGGACCTGACTTCCCGTCGGGTGGCATCATCCTTGGTACCGAGGGCATTATCGAAGCTTACACCACCGGCCGCGGCTCAGTGCCAGTGCGTGGTCAAGCTACCATCGAGCAGATTCCCGGTTCCGGCGGCAGGCAGTCGCGCATGGGTATCGTGGTTACTTCCTTGCCTTACATGGTTGGTCCCGAAGCTTTCACCAAGCGGGTGGCTGAACTTGTCAGAGATGAGAAGCTGACCGGCATTTCCGATGTCAACGACGAGACCGACCGTACCGGTCTGAGGGTGGTCATCGAACTGAAGCGCGACGCTCATCCGGAAGTAGTCCTCAATAATCTTTATAAGCACACTCAGTTGCAGGGATCTTTCCCGGTCAATACCCTGGCTCTGGTCAAGGGTCGTCCTGCCACTCTGCAGCTTTCCGACATGCTGCAAGAGTTCATCGATCACCGGGTCGATGTGGTGACCAGACGCACTCGCTACCTCTTGCGCAAAGCGGAAGATCGCGCCCACATCCTCGAAGGCTTGCTCATTGCCATGAGCCACATCGATGAAGTGATCGCCACCATTCGTAAAGCCGACTCTACAGATGAAGCGAAAACCCAGCTTATCGAAAAGTTCAAACTTGACGATGTGCAGGCTCAGGCCATTCTCGATATGCAACTTAGGCGCCTGACCGGATTGGAAAGAGGCAAGGTCGAGAAAGAGCATGCCGAACTTCTGGTCAAGATTGCCGACTACAAAGAGATTCTGCAGGACAGGCAGCGGGTGCTGAACATCATCAAAGACGAACTGGTGGAAGTACGCGACACCTTCAAAGACTTGAACGGCAACAAAGATGCTCGTCGTACCCTCATTGAGGCCGGCGCCAACGACAATGAGCTGTCTGCCAAAGACCTCACTCCCAATGAGCCCATGGCCATCTTCATCACCAAGCAAGACTACATCAAGCGTATTTCCCTTGATACTTTCCGCCGTCAGCGTCGCAATACACGCGGCGTCACCGGCATGAAGACCCGCGATGAAGACGACCTGCAGCACTTCTTTGTGGCCAACATGCATGACCGCCTGCTGGTCTTCACCAACCGTGGTCAGGTCTATTCATTGGAAGTTATGGACCTGCCGGAAGGCGGAAGATCGGCTAAGGGACTGGCTCTCGTTAACCTCCTGCCGATATCCCAGGAAGAGACCGTCACCACCGTTATTCCTGTCTCCAGCTTTGATCCGGACAGCTACCTGATCATGCTCACACATCAGGCTTACATCAAGAAAGTGCAGATGTCCGACTTCGCCAACATAAGAAGAAACGGCATCATTGCCATTACCTTGAGTGACGGCGATCAGTTGGGTTGGGTCCGTCCTTCCAGCGGTAAGTCTGATGTCATCATCGGTACCAGCGAAGGCATGTGTATTCGCTACTCTGAAGATGAGCTTCGCCCGCTTGGCCGTTCGGCACGGGGAGTGAGGGCCATTACTTTGAGAGAAGGCGACAAGATTGTCGGCTTCGACGCCATCGAACCTTCGGAGGGCAACTACATTCTGGTTGTCACCAACGATGGCTTCGGCAAGCGTGTTCGCATCGAAGAGTTCCGTCAACAGGGACGAGGCGGTATCGGACTGATAGGCACCAAGTTCAAGAATGCCCAGTCCAGATTAGCCAGCCTGCGTGTCGTCAAGCCTGGTGAAGAGATGATGATTGCCACCGCCAATGGTGTGGTGGTCAGACAGAACATCGACGATATTTCCACTCAGGGACGTATGGCGACCGGTGTACGCTTGCAGCAACTGGGTGAGGATGATTCGGTGGTCTCGGTGACACCTATTGTGGAACCCTCTCCGGATGCGGACCAGGGCGATAACGGCGCTGAATAAGAGCGTCTTTGCCGCGCGATCAATTCAAAAGGCGTGACCTCAGTAGGTCACGCCTTTTGGCTAAAAGTACAAAGCCGGTTTCGGGGCACTCAGGAGAGATGCTCGAGGCACTTATCTACTGATTGGCCTGTTTGTTTGCATTTGGAAATGCACCAGTTTATGGCCAGCTGTCTGGCCAGCGAAAGATTGCCGGCTGAGGTGGGTCTGCCGTTGAAAAACTTGCCGAGCAGATTTTCAAGTTCCCACTGATGGGCCTTGAGTGCAGGCGGCAGGCTGACCACGAAGGCACCACTTTCGGACACTGAAAGAAGTTCGGCCGTACCGGTGGTCGGCATAACTGAATTTGAATATTGGCCCAGCATCGTACTCATGTGATTCCTCGTTCTTCGGCGTTTTTGGAAGGCAAGTACTAATAATTGAATTTGCAAGAGAACGGTATTTGAATGACTCTTTGCAAGTTCTTGGCAGTGTAAGTTGCTTTCTGAAACATACCTAAACTATATACCGTTATCATAACGTTACGTCATGTTTTTTTACAACCCCGGTAATTCCCATATTAGGCTGATTTTGGCACTTGGAAATGGGAATATTCCCAGGCTTTCCCCTTGGCAGTTTTGTGGTTCGGCAAAGTTTCAACAAAGACCGACCTGATGATCCTCAGGGTCACCCGTGGTTTCAGCAAATTCACCCTTAAGGTTGACGGTACCGCGCCGCCGGTCCTGGGCATAAACAGTCATCAGGTGCTGGTTTTGGTTCCAAATTTTAAAATTTAAGAGGTCGGAAAATGGTTGAGAATGAGTTTTCGCAAGGGAAGCCTGAGAACGAAGTTGGAAAGGAAGGTTCTTCAGTCCTGGAGATGCGGCATTCAGAGGATTCACACGTCAGAAGGATAGTAGCCGGCAACCCGAACACACCACTTGCGGTGCTGACCCGACTGGCTGACGATTTGTCATACCATGTGCGCCGGGCTGTGGCTGAGAATCCTCGTAGCGGCGATGCTTTATTGATGTACCTGGCCTCGGACGGCAGTTCGGAGGTACGTATGGCTGTGGCCGAAAACCGCAATACCAATTTGCTTACTCTGCGGCAACTAGCCGAGGATGGTTGTGACGACGTCCGCTACGGTATGGCCGAATGCCCCCATGTGCCGGCCGAGATTCTCTTGCGTCTGGCGGACGACGAGAATCCCTATGTGCGTTTTCGCTCCATGAAAACCATGCAGCTACTTGGACTGCCCGGTAAACTCTGTCTCTTGACGGGGCGCCCTCTGCATCGGCTCTACGGTTGAAGCTCAGAGAGGCATGACAAAAAGCCGCCCCTCCTGACAGGGGCGGCTTTCCTTTGGCAATTTGCCGTTTTAGCGGGAGGGCTCTTCTTCTCTCAGCACGTAGCCTTCACCACGCACGGTTTGAATGAGGCGCTTGGAGCTGGCATCTTCCAGTTTGGAGCGCAGGTAACGGATGTAGACTTCGATGACGTTTGATTCGCCGATGAAGTCATAGCCCCATACTTTGTCGAAAATGAACTCGCGTGAAAGCACTTGCTCGGGATACTGCATGAACAGTCTGAGCAGGTCGAATTCTTTGGCTCTCAGATCAAGCTGACGCTCGCCTCTTTTGACGATACGGTTCAATTGGTCCATCCACAAGTCGGCATAAGTAAGAATGCCTTCCTGGGGCTTACGGCGCATCACTGCGCGAATTCTGGCCAGGAGCTCTTCTGTGGCAAAGGGCTTGGTCAAGTAGTCGTCGGCACCACTGTCGAGGCCGCTGACGCGGTCTTGCACGCCGTCTTTGGCGGTGAGCATGATCACCGGAACTTTAGACATGCCGCGCAGACGCTTACAAACTTCAATGCCGTCCAGTCCTGGGAGCATCACGTCGAGGAGAACAAGGTCAGGTTGGTCTTTCTTGAAAAGGTCGAGACCTTGATTACCATCGTGAGCCACGGATACTTGATAGCCTTCATAACCCAGCTCTAGCTCGATGAGACGAGCGATGTTTACGTCGTCTTCAATGATCAGGATTTTCAACGGACATACCTCACATGCACTTACCACGGTTAATATTAACCCCCGTTCAATATGGCATGATCTAATCTTTTTGTCCAACCTTCTTAAATTTGTTACAGGAAGAGCCGAAAGCCAAGCTGGGTCGGGCATTGACTCAGTTAATCTTTACTAGAAGCAGCGAGAATTTCCCTGTGGGAAAGTCAAAAAAGAAAAGCCGCAAATCAAGTGCCCCTGGCAACCAGGGGGAATTAAAGGGGGATGCTGCCGGGCAGGAACCTATATTCCTGGATTTGGAGGCAACTGGTAAGGGAGAGGGCTTGCTTTTTCCGTTTAATGAGAAGGCACTTGCTCAACTTGCCCGGGGTACGGCCGTGGTCATCGCTACCTGCCTGGCCCTGCCTGACGCCATCGCTCTCATTCCTAACGCTACATCGCCGGTCTCCTGGGCCATACGAGTTATAGGCGTGTGGACCATTGCTTCCGTGGCCTGGTTTGTGGGCTTCCTCTTTCTCACGGGCATTTTCAAACTGATCTCGGGCGGCGTTTTGCTCACCAGCAAGGGTTTGAAACTGTCGCGCTTCGACAGGCTCATTCCCTACGGCTGCATCCACAGCGTTTTGCTTGAGCCCAACCATCTCTTCACCCGTCTCTTCTCCCTGCCCGACACGGCCAGAAGGCTGACCATACTTTTCGACCTTGGTTTCGGCGGCAAACTTGTGAAGAGTTTCCTCTTTCCCAATTTTGTTCCTTCCTTCTTCTTCTCGAAAGCTACATTCGATGCTTTGGTTCTTCACCTGCTTGCGCGCACCGGGCTTAAATTGCCGACCCTGGAGATGAAAGAGCAACTTGAGCAGCCGCTGCCGCCTGATCTGGCCTTTTGCTCCATAGAAAAGGACAAACTGCCGGCGGTGGCGACCACGTTTCGTTTCCTCAAAAGCCAGCGAAATCTTGTCACTATCATCATTGCCATTTCTCTGGTTTCTTTTCTGGGGCGCAAGGCCGTGGTCAATTTTGCCTACAATTCCGGCAACCGGGCATACAGCCAGGCTCGTTTCGACTCGGCCAAACAATACTATGATCTGGCCGTCAAGGTCGATCCTACTTTTGCCGTGGCCTGGAATGCCCTTGGTCAGACTCAGTTTCGTTTATCCGAGCGCAATCTGACGGACTTCAAAAATGCGGAAGGTTGTTGGAGAACGGCCATTTTGTGCAAACTCGATTATGTGGAGCCGCGTCTCAATCTGGCTCGTTTAGCCCTTGTGGGGCGAGATTTTCGCGAAGCGAGGCGGCTTGTTGTGCATGCCGAGAAGCTGGCTCCCCAGGACAACCTGGCACCACTGATGGAGGCAGAGATAGAACTGAGGCAGGGACGTTTGGCAGAGTGCCTGAACGTACTCTCGAGAGTGAAGGGTAAGCTTTCAGGCGATCAGGAGCTTTTGTCCCATTGTCTGCGGGCCCAGGCTTTGCTCTTCGACGGTAAGACGAAGGAGGCTTTCAACGAAGTTTCTGCTTATAGTTTGAATCCGACAACATACAGCCATGGTGAGAATGTAACTTTACTGCTGAGCACCCGGGCCCTCATTGAAGTGCGGCAAGGGCATTTTGCGGAAGCGCTGCCCCTGGCAAGGCTCTCCGTACAGCGTCAACCAAATAACGCCGATATTTTGCTGGCCGCTGCTTCCGTTTATATTGATGCGGCGGCGGAAACTGCCTCTCAGCGCCTTGAGCATCTGCGGCAAGGACAGGTCCTTATAGAGCGTGCCGCGGCCAAGGCCTCAAACAATCCCTGGCTCTACCTGGAAAAAGGGCGCTTGTTGTTTTTACTGGGCAAGCCGGGGGAGGCCGGGGCCAGTCTGAGGCAAGTGCTCTCCGTTGCCGATGCCAGCCAGGATGTAACTGCGCTCAAGACCCTTGCCCATTTTGTTGCCTCTGTTGCGTCCGGAAAAGAGGCGCAGTCTCTGACCGGACTGAAGGACTCTGCTCTGAGCCGGGCGGCGCAACTGGAGTCGGTCAAGTACGAGCGAAACTTTTCCATTTTGCCCAGCAGTTGAGGGAGTGTTTCTCGATTCTGTACTAGCAACCTTGAGCTGTTTACGTTCACAGCATTTTCACAGTGCTTACCTTAAGGTGCTGAGGATTCCCTGCCGAGAAGGTAAATAAGGAATGGCCATAATCGATGTTGCCTGTAAGGAAGCTCAAGACTCTGCCTGTGCAAAGGATGCCGTGCTTCCATTTGTGGATAGCATTGACGGCAAGCCGGGACAGGCGGTGGACCGCTCTGTCTCAGGGCGGCTGAGTGGCTTCAGTTCTGTGGCGGAGATGCTGGAGGGGTTCAAACTTTATGGGGAAGAGCAAAAGCAAGTGGGTAAGGTGGAACATGACGTTAAGCTACAAGACTGCCCCTCTGAACATCCGGCTGATGTGAAAAGGTATCTGGAAGCACATGGGCTGCCCGCTACAAATGATGGTGGCGGCAGGGACGAGTTCCTCAAAGGCGTGGCCAGAAATACGGTTGTGGAAAGTATGAAGCAGAACGGCAGCCTGGCTGCCGATGCCAGACCGACCGATGCTGAGCTTGGCAAAGCCATAATTGACAGCACCTTTGCCGAAACCGTTCGTCAAATCGGTCTTGATAGACTAGCGGCCCAGCTTGGTGTGGAAGGAAAACCACTGCCGGAAGTGAAGGCGGCCATGAGCAGGGCTATATACAGGCAGTCGGAAGCACAGCTACCTGGCTCAAGCGTCAGTGATGAGGCGGGGCTGGCCCGCAACGTGCAGGAGCTTGGTCTGAGAAATTTGAAAAGCGGCATGGGTCTAAGCGGCTGATGAAAGCGAGCGGCCCTAGCGATTGATGCGAAAACCCGGTGCCGAATAATCTGCTTTTCGGTTTGCTGCTGGAATGGTTGTTTCGTTTCCATCTCGCAAACTGGCATAGTGCGGTGACATAATTTCCACTCCCGCTTCGTTGAAGCGGTCTTGAATTTTGCTGTGCAGTTCGGAGTAGATGCCGACCATCTGATGGGCGGCTTTTGTGTAGGCATTGATTTCGTATTCAACATAGAAATCGTTGAGGGCCCGTTGCAGCACAAAGGGCTCGGGCTCGCTCAATATACCGGAGCAGTCTTTTGCAGCTTCAAGCAGAAGGGAATGGACTTGCCGCCAGGGGGCATCATAGCCGATTGTCACCGAGGTATGGAGTATGACGCCCTGGTCTCTAGCCTGGGCTGAGAAATTGACAATATCGGCTGTAATTACCTGACCGTTATGTATGGTGACTATTTCATTCTTAATGGTCTTCAGGCGCGTGGTGAAGAGCGTTCGTTCGGTGATATCCCCTGTGTATTCACCAATGCGCACCCTGTCACCGATCTTGAAGGCTCTGGTATAAGTGAGCACCACCCCTGCCACCAGATGTCCGATGGCGCCGGTGGAACCAAGGGAGACCAATAAACCGATGAAAAGCCCTACTTGCTTGAAGGCCGGGCTCTCCCAGCCAGGCAGATAAGGGGCGGCCACCACTACCGCCATGAAGATCGTCAGTGCCTTGACTATCTTATAGGTTGGCTCAGCCAATTCGCTGTCGAAATCGCCGACGATGAGATTGGCTTTGCCTATTTCCGTGAAGAGAAATCTCAGTAGTGCCAGCGTTGCATAGGTGAGGTAGCAAATCACCATCAGCACAAAAAGGCTGGGAATATATTCGCTCAGCGCATGGAGCCCGTTATTGAGCGGAGCGATGGTTTTATCCAGCAGTTGCAGACCATAGATTTTGGTCCAGGGGAAGTAATTCAACACCCAGAAAACATAGAAATGAAGGCAGCCCAGGAAGACAAAAAAGAAGACGCTACGGGCAAGAAAGGAAACCGACAGTTCTAGAAGATCTCTTACCACCGGACCTCGATAGCCGGGCCGAAGGGTCTTAACCCGTTCGGTCACGGAATGAGAAAACTTACCGGAGAGCGTGCCCAGGTTGGAGATGAAGAAAACCAGTAGAAGCAGACCGCCAAGGGCGCCGAGCACTCCCAGCGCCAGTCGGCCGGGCTTAGTATCCCGCTGGTAATCTGCCGAAACCTCTTTCAACCTCTTTATATAGTCGAGGGCCAGGGCCTTACTGGAGATTTTGATGCTTTGCGCCTCCTCATTGGAGACGAGCATGATCGAATCCTCTCCGTAGAAGATGCGGGTGCCGAATTCATCCTCTACCGCACGAAATTTCTCCGCATCAAAATCGCCTTTACTGAAGACTGTGTCGACCCGAGATTGGATCAACTTCAGCCGCTCTACCTTGGAGAGGGGACCATTGCTGCCGAAGACGCCTATGACGCGGACACCGTCTACGTAGATAAAGCCGGGCTGTTCTTCCGACTTGCGGTCTTCGTCGGAGGCCAGAACTGCTCCGGTGGTTGCACTCAAGCAGATTAACAGACTCAGGGCGAGAGCAATTACCTTGAAAAATGTGGTCCGCTGCGGGAGCATCGCTTTGACCGCTAGAAATTTAGGAAGGGAAAGGCAGCGGCTTTTCAGGACTTGGGACGGGGACAAGGGCGGAACCTCAGGTTGACCGGTCAATTATATGCCAGCCGGCCTGAGGTTGTTACTTTCCTTCACTATTGTCAGCATCGTTGCCGGGCGAAACACTGAAGCGGTGAGCTTTTCGGCTTTTATACACGTTTTCGTCCAGACGGTTTAGTCATAGGCGCCGGCGGCTGCTTTGACTAGGATGAATTCATTGGCAACTCGGCATCGCTCAATCACTTTTACTAATTTTCTAAATTTTCGCTTGCGAAATAGGGGGGTATATGTACTACCTGGGCTTTATGGCGACCTTCTTCCTGCTTCTAGCACCTCCGGCCGAAGCTTACATTGACGCTTGTACCGGCAGTTATCTGGTGCAGATGATTATCGGGGCAGTTTTAACGGTCTTGATGCCTCTGCAAAGGTGTTTGCGTAGAATTTCCGTGCGCGGGCGCCGCTCCGGTGATTCCTGATGGGTACGCCGCGCCGCTTTTCCTTCCGAGATCAAAGTGCCACGGTTTATCGCAAAGACTCCAGTGTTTTTCGTTTCATTTCCCGGGATTACGAGCCCACCTACAAACACTTGATGGATAGCGGTTTGTACACTGAGCTGGTGCGCAGGGAACTGCTGGTGGAACATGAGGAGACAACGGCGCCTACCTTCGTTTCGGATCTCGATAACTGTGCTCGTGTAATCAAACCGGTACGCATTCCCTTTGTGTCTTATCCCTATGAGTGGTCCTTCAGCCAACTCCAGGATGCAGCCTTGCTTACTTTGAAGGTGCAGAAGTTAGCTTTGCAGTACGGTATGACTCTCAAGGATGCCAATGCCTGGAACGTACAGTTCTGCCAGGGGAAACCGGTTTTCATCGATACCTCCAGCTTTGAGATGTACAAACCAGGTCGGCCCTGGGGGGCTTATGGTCAGTTCTGCCGCTTTTTCTTGATGCCTCTTGTGCTCATGGCTCGCCGCGAAATAAGACTGAACCGTCTTTTACTAATTTATCCGGACGGCATCCCCTTGGATCTGGGTGTCAGTCTTCTGCCCTGGACCGTCTGGACGGATCTCTCCCTGGCGGCTCATTTACTGGCGACGGCGGTGTCTCATGGTTTCTACAAGACTAGCGGCAAGAAAAGCGATAGCACCGTAAGCATTTCCGGTTCGGCTCTGCCCAACATCATTGAGCACCTGGAAGACACTGTGGCCGCTCTCAGGCTCAAGGACAAGAATTCGGTCTGGAGCGATTACTACAAAGACAACACTTACAGTGATAAGGCCTGCGCTTCCAAGCAGAAGATTGTGGAGGACGTGCTCAGTGCCGGCGAGCGGAAAACTGTCTGGGATCTGGGTGCAAATACCGGGGTCTACAGCCGTATTGCCGCTCGTCATGCCAGACAGGTGCTCTCTATGGACTACGACGCCCTGTGCGTGGAGCGTAACTACCGGGCGCTCAAGAGTGAAGCCGTCACCAATATCTTGCCCTTGCTCATGGACTGTGCTTCGCCTTCTCCGGCTATCGGCTGGGCTTTGAGCGAAAGATTGAGCCTGCCCGATCGGGGACCCTGCGATATGCTTCTGGCGCTGGCTTTGATTCACCATCTGTCGGTGGGAAACAGCATCGATTTTGAGCAGGTCTCGGATTATTTTGCGGCCATGGCCAGGGAAGTGCTGGTGGAATTCGTGCCGAGGGAAGACGAGCAAGTGGTGCGGCTTATGAAACAGCGCACTAACTATTGCCTTTCCTACACAAGGGAGAATTTTGAAAGGGCCTTCCTGCGCAATTTCAGACTGGTGGCGTGCCACCAGGTGGAAGACTCAAATCGCACACTTTATCACTTCGAGCGTTTGTGATGAGAGAAGAGGCTCTACTTAGCGACGGAAGCGCCAGAGTGCAGGGGGCGGCGACAACCGGCCCCTGCCCCGGCAAAAAGCCGGGGCTTGCCGCCGGACTTGCCCTCTACCCTCTTTACTATGCGGTGCTGCCGGTGCTCATCTCTTTCAATGTGCGAGCCGCCAATTCCGTTCCCCTTTTAAATTTGCTTTTGCCTCTTGTCGTCTGCCTATTGCTCGGTCTCACTGTTTTAGTCGTTTCGCGTGTATTGCTTCGCGGCCGTCAGGAAAGCGCACTTCTGGCTTTTAGCATCATCAATGCTTTCTATGCCATCACCTATTTGTTGATCGCTTTCGAGTTTGCGCTAACGGTTTTTCATGTTGGTCTTGCCGCTCACCTGGCGCAGTATGCCCTGCTCGCAATCTGGTTGGGACTGCTTCTCATTGGTTTGACTGCCGTTCTGAAGCCGGTAATGGTATTGCCAGTAGTGCCGATTCTGGCGGACTGCGGGCGTTTTCTTTTTGTCTTGCAGATACTGGTGCTGCTATACCACGAAGGGACTTACCAGTTGCTTGTGCGTCCGGCTGTTCAAGCTCGGCAGGCGCAGATAAGGCAGCAAGCCTGCAGCCGCTTAAGCACTAACCCTGCCATCACAGGCAGTCCCGATATCTATTACATTATTCTTGATGAGATGGCCGGTGCTTCGGTGCTTTCCCGGGTCTTTGGCTACGATAATTCTTCCTTTCGCAGCCAACTGGCTGAAAGAGGTTTTGTAATAGCTGGTAGTAGCCGCAGTAATTTCCCCCTCACCCGCCTCTCTATTTCTTCCAGTCTCAATCTGTCCAATCTGGAATTTTTGCCGGACCTGGCCGGTAGGGGCTCGGAAGACTATAGCGTTACCAATGACTTGCTTCAGAACAGCGTTGTTTCCAGAATCTTAGCCGATCGCGGTTACAGCTATGTGCACATTGGTTCGGAGATGCCCCCCACCGACTATTCTCCCTTTGCAAAGGTAAGCTCTCACCCTGATCTGGACGAATTTGCCATCAGGTTTATTGAATCTACCTCTTTGGGCTTTCTGCCTGACCTCTCTCAGTATCTGGCCGATAGTCGCCGGCGTACCAGGCTGGCTTCGCTGCGGGCCCTCTCTGAGAGCGGCGAACCTCAGGGGCAAGGGCCGTCGCCTCGTTTCGTATTCTGTCATTTGCTTTCACCCCATGAGCCCTTTATCTTCAATCACGACGGCAGCGGTCGAACAGCATTGATGCCCGTGCGCCGGGATGGACTCTGGGATGAGGCGGCGCGCCGGGCTTATGTGGAGCAGGTGCGGTTTATGGAAGCGCGCATTTTGACCTGCATCGACGACATTCTCAGGCAGTCGAAAGAGAGACCCATCATTATTTTGCAGGGCGATCACGGCACCTATGCCGAGGATGAATTGGCGAGAGAAGATCCCCGGGAAGCTTTATTTAAGGAGCGCTACGACATTCTTAACGCCTACCTGGTACCTGAGAAGATTAAGCCTTCCATCTACAGCAGTATCAGTCCGGTGAATAGCTTTCGCCTTATATTGAGTCAGTTTGGCTACAATCTGCCGCTGTTGCCGGACCGCTGCTTCTATTCCACCTATGGGCGACCCTTTAAGATTCGCGATGTGACGCAACGGGTGTTGGGGCGTCCCTGACTCTGCAGCAACGCCATCATTGGTTTTTGAAACTGTCTGGTGACTACAGTGGGGTTGTTTTACAAACGCGCAGACAAAATCAATGGTGCAAGCCAAAGACGAAATAGACCAGGCACATGAAGGCCAGAATTATTGAACCGCCTTTCAATTCGCCGGCCCGACCAGTGAGAAGTTTCATGAGAGCATAGAGCACCAGTCCGGCCGTCAGCCCGTTGGCGATGCTATAGGTGAAGATCATCATGGCGATGGTGGCAAAAGCTGGAAAGGCTTCCGTGGCATCCTCCACGTCAATTTCCTTGACGGAATTGAGCATCATTAAGCCCACGCAGATAAGCGCCGGTCCATAGGCATACTTCAAGTGTTGCAGGGGTTCTAAGAGCGGAATAAAGAAGAAGGAAGCCAGAAAAAGTAATCCAGTAACAATGGCTGCCAGTCCGGTTCTAGCGCCTTCTCTTATACCGGCTGCCGATTCGATGAAGGCACCGCTGGTGGAGGAACCGACGGCGGCGGAGAACATGCATGAAAGGGCATCGACAATCATGGGTTTTTCTACTTCCACCAGATTGCCGTCTTTGTCGAGCATGCCGCAATTGGCACCTACCCCTACTATGGTCGAAAGGGTATCCAGGAAACTCATGAGGAAAAGGGTCAGTAGAATGGGCAGGAAAGTCAGCTTCAGGCAGTCCCTTACATCCATTTTCATAAAGATGGGGGCGATGCTGTAATCGCCTGTGAAGGGCAGAGAGAATATGGCTTTGGGGGCTTCGCCCACGCCCAGCAGGTAGCCGAGTATGGCACTGCCGGCGATACCGATGAGCATGGCTCCCCTGACCTTGCGGCAGAGCAGAGTGGCCGTGAGAACAGTGCCGAAGACGGCAATCAAAACTTTGATATCGTGCAAGTTGCCGATTTTAAGGGGCACGGGCGGATTACCCAGTTTGATGCCGTCCGGCATGAGCAGGGCCTGGGCGGGCATGCCCTGTACAGCGCTTTCCACGATGCCGGTTTCGTAAAGCCCAATCAGGGCCAGGAACATGCCGATGCCGGCGGCGAAGCTGTGCTTCATGGAAAGGGAAATGGAATTGGCCAGCCAGGGGCGGATTTTAAAGAGGGCCATGGCTAGAAAGAGGAGACCGGAAATGAAGACGGCTCCCAAACGCTGTTGCCAGCCGATGCCCAGGGCGGCAAGACCGAAGGCGATAAAGGCGTTTTCGCCCATGTAAGGTGCTACCGCCAGGGGGCGATTGGCGAAGAAGCCCATGAGCAGGCAGCCGAAAACAGCGGTGCTGATGGTGGCCACCGTACTGGGCCCAACCGGAATACCGGCAAAAGCGAGGATAGCCGGATTGACGACGATGATATAAGCCATGGTCATAAAGGTGGTCAGACCGCCCAGGATCTCTGTTTTCACAGAAGTGCTCCGGGCGCTTAACTGGAAGAATTTTTCCATGACCTCAGCCTTTCAATTGCCGGTGCTAATGGATGCCGCCGATCTTTATAACTGTTCGTTCAATTAGATCAGTTCGCCGGACCGGGCCCATTCTACTTCGTTGGCAATGCCCTTTTTGAGGGCGGTGCGGGGCGTGAAGCCTGTGGTCTGCACAAATTTA
>Ga0268298_10002274_pt1 | contig 21165 bp, 16 predicted proteins | sample WWTPWeurt_MetaG_FD_194462 | JGI IMG/M metagenome (GOLD analysis project Ga0268298, IMG submission 194462) | Activated sludge microbial communities from WWTP in Nijmegen, Gelderland, Netherland - WWTP Weurt | ecosystem: Engineered > WWTP > Aerobic digester > Activated sludge | place... | reverse complement strand
ACGTGACGTCCGCGGCGCCGTCGGACGCGACTCAGCTGGGCTGGGCCACGTTCTTCGAGGTCCGCGCGCTGCACGCGCTCGGTCGCGACCTCGAAGGGCTCGTCGCCATGGCGCGCATCGATCCGGCGCGCTGCGCGATCGAGGCGATCAACCGCGCCTACCTCCACTCGCTGGCCGCCGAGATGGCCGCGCGCGCCGGCCGCGCCGCCGACGTCGTCGAGCACGGCCGCCGCTGTCTGGCGCTTCGCACGGGCGATGATCGCACGACATGCGCCCGCACGATGTGCCACCTGCTGTGGCAGCTCGGGCGCGGCGATCTCAACCGCGAGTTCGCGCTGCACCTCGCGGCTGCCGCGCCCCGCGACGGCCTCGACTTCTTGCTCGACAACCTCGAGATGACGGGCGCCGCGGACGTGCACGCCGACGCCGAGCGGGTGCTGGCGGCGGTCCCGGTCGACGAGCGCGACGAGCTGCTGGACCTGCGCGTCGCCGCGCTCGCGGGCGGCCATCGGCCAGCCGCCGAAGCCGCCACCATGATGATCGTCCAGGCGTGCGGCCGGCCGTGGTTCGATGATGGGTCGTTGGCGGATCGCCGCTTCGTGTTCGGCGCCGGCGCGCGCATGCCGAGCACGCTGGCGCGCGGCGCGGCGGTGTTCGAGATCGACGCGCTCGAACACCTGGTGTCGGCGGACAAGCCGGAGCTCGTCGGTCGCCACACGACGCTCGTGTACCAGCACGAGCGGTTCCGCGCGTTCGATGTCCCCGCGGCGCGCCGGCTCGGCGAGGCGCTGCGGCGAAGCCCGTGCCGCCGCCTGTGCCTGCTGTTCACGACGATCGCGCCGGGGGCGCTCCGCGAGCTGGCCGACGTCGCGCTGGCGGGCCGCGTGACCGGCAGCATGGCGCTCGACGCGCTCAGCCTCGGCTGGTACTTCTGCGCCGACGCCATCACCGACGAGGCCAGCCATGTCGCCGACGTCGTCGACCTCGCCGTCCGCCTGCAGCCCCGTCGGCTCGCGCTCCTCACGGGCAAGTGGAGCGAGGCCGTCGACGCGGCGCTCGCCGCAGGCCTCGCCGCCGCGCCGGACCTCGCGTCCTTCGACGCCCTCGACCGGGACGACGCCAACACGTACCCGCGGCTGCCGTCGGAGCACGTCGACGCCCTGCTGCGCGGCCGCGGCGCGCGGCGCTGATCACGCGAGCGGACGGCGCGTCGGGCCGGTTGTGCGGGCGAGCGTGTTCGCCGCTTGATCGGCGCGCGTCGAGAGCTCATGGTGCGTGCGTGGGCAACGCACGTGAGGTCGAGGAGATGCTCCGCGAGGTTGTGGAGGCGCTGGCGCGTCCTGGCGTGGCGTTCGCCGACGTGCTCGAGGCGCACTACCTGGGCGAGCGTGAGCCCACCGTGAAGGAGGCGCACGCCCTCGGCGTCCTCGAAGGGGCGGGTGTCGTGCTCGGCCTCACGGCGCGTGAGCTGCTCGAGGCGATCGGCGTGATGCCGCCCGACCCGGACGAGGAGGTCGTCAGCCCGGCGCCAGCAGCGCGAAGGCCTCGTACAGCGCGGCGGGCAACGGCGCGTCGAGGTGCCAGGTGATCGCGATCGGGCGATCGCCGTCGTGGCTGAGGTAGGTCGCGCCGCCGAGGAAGACGTAGGGGTCGTCCTTCGTGGGCTGGACGAACAGGAAGAAGCGCCAGCCGTTGCGCGCGCTGTCGAGATAGCGTTGCCCGGCGGCGCTGGCCACGCGGGTGCGACCCTGGGTCTCCCACAGGAACCGGTCGCGGCTGATTGCGCGATCGCGGTAGCTGGTGGTCGGCGAGAAGTTGCCGCTCGACTTGTCGAGGGTCACGAACAGCAGCTCCCGGCGGGACGCCTCGAGCTTGAGGATGCCGGCCTGCGGCACGCTGATCTTGTCGCCGCTCGCGCGGTCGCCGACCGCCGTGACGATCTCGTAGCGGCTGTACTTGCGATGCAGCGCGAGCGGCCAGTCGGCCTCCGGGTAGACATCGCCGGCCAGCCCGGGCATGTCCTCGAGCAAGCCGGTCAGCTCGCGCAGCTCCGCGCGGACAGCCGGGCGCGCGCGGTACCAGTCGGCCACCGCGTCGGCGGCGCGCAACACGCCGCGCTTCTGGAGCTGCGCGTCGAGCATGGTCAGGCGGCGCGCGTCGAGCGGCCCGGGTGACGGCGCGGCGTCGTCGGTGAGCGCGCGGTAGCGGCGGAGCCGGGTCGGCTCGTCGATGTGGCACAGCCGGCCGAGCCCGCGGCTCGCGAGGTCGGCGTCGGCGTCGGCGGTCGCGAGGCCCGCGGCGACCTGCACGTCGCGCCACCCGGCGTCGCCGGTGTAGACGTCATCGAGGGGGCGCCCGGTCTCGCGCAGGAACCGCGTCAGCGTGATCGGCGCGCCGCCCGGCTCGGCGGCCGCCCGCTGGTGGAGGTCGCGCAGCTCCTGGCCGAGGCGCGTCACGCCTCGGCCCAGCGTGCGGCGCAAGGACGCGAGCACCTGCGCGCGCGCCACCGGGTCGAGCTCGAGCGCGCAGCCGCTGGGCAGGTGCGGGAAGCCGCGCTCGAGGGCGTCGCGCAGGCGCGGTCGCGGCAAGCCGGTCAAGGTCGCGAGGACCGCGTCGTAGCGGTACTCCTCGCGGTGCTGGCCGATGAAGTCGAGCACCAGGCACGCGGTCTTGCCCGGGGACAGGCGCAGACCGCGGCCGAGCTGCTGCTGGAACAACGTCGCGCTGTTGGTCGGTCGCAGGAGCAGCAACACGTCGACGAACGGCAGGTCGACGCCCTCGTTGTAGAGGTCGCACGTGAAGACCAGGTTGACCTCGCGATCGCGGAGGCGGCGCGGCACGTCGTCGCGCAGCGCAGCGGGGCTCCCGCCGTGGACCGCGACGGCCGGCACGCCGAGCGCGGTGGTCTGCGCCGCCATGTACTCGGCGTGCTCGACGCTGACGCAGAAGCCGAGGCCGCGCACCGCGCGCAGGTCGGCGACCCGGCGCGCGAGCTGCGCGACCACCAGCCGGGCGCGCGCCTCGTTGCCGGTGTAGAGCCCGGCCAGCGCCGCGGCGTCGTAGCCGGTGCGCGTCCAGCGCACGTGCCGCAGGTCGGTGCCGTCGGCCAGGCCGTAGTACTCGAACGGGGCCAAGAGCTGCTGCGCCAGCGCGTCGGGCAGGCGCAGCTCCGCGGCGATGCGGTCGTCGAAGTCGGGCAACAGCGACTGGCCGTCGCTGCGCTCGGGTGTCGCGGTCAGGCCGAGCAGCAGCTGCGGTCGCAGCGCGCGCAGCGCGGCCTGGTACGACGGCGCGGGCAGGTGGTGACACTCGTCGATCACCACGTAGGCGAAGTGCGCGCCGCCGAGCTGCTCGAGCAGGCGGCGCGCGCTCTGGATGGTCGCGAACACGTGGTCGCCGCGCGCCGGCGTCGCCCCGTCGGCGATCAGCTCGCCGAAGCCACCATCGAGCAGGACCTCGCGGAACGTGTCGCGGGCCTGTTCGAGGATCTCCACCCGGTGCGCCAGGTACAGCAGCCGCGGCGGCGCGGCCGGCGCCTGTCGCGCGTAGTCGAACGCGGCGATCACGGTCTTGCCGGTGCCGGTGGCGGCGACGACGAGGTTGCGGGTGTGGCCGCGCTCGACGCGCTCGGCCCGCAGCCGGTCGAGGATGATCTGCTGGTAGGGGTACGGCTGCGGCGCCAGGCGGCGCGTCGCGACGCGCGGCGCGTCGTTACGCCGGAGCGCGTCGGCCAGCCGCGCGCGGTGGGTCGGGTCCTGCGCGTCGTAGCGCTGGAACTCGGGATCCTGCCAGAGCGTCTCGAAGGTGCCGGCGAAGTGATCGAGCACGTGCGGCAGGTCGACGCTGGAGACTTTCACCACCCACTCGTGGCCGGCGCCGAGCGCGGTCGCGGTGAGGTTGGCCGAGCCGACGTACGCCGTCGACAGGCCGTTGGCGCGGTGGAACAACCACGCCTTCGCGTGCAGCCGCGTGCGGCGCGTGTCGAACGACACCTTGACCTCGGCGCCGGGGAGCTCGGCCAGGCGATGCACGGCCTCGACCTCGGTGGTGCCGGTGAACGTGGTGGTCAGCACGCGCAGCCGGGTGCCGCTCGCGCCCAGCGCCAGCTGACCGAGCGCGTCGGCCAGCACGCGCACGCCGCCGACGGTGATGAACGCGACGATGACGTCGACGCGATCGGCGCTGGCGATCTCGCGCCGCAGCTCCGAGGCCAGCGCGGGCTCGAGCGGGCCGCGGGTGAACAGCGTCGACGCGGTGAGCGTCGAGTCGGGGCGCGGCGGCCGCGGCCCGGCGCCCACCGCCCACAGCTGGCGCGGCGGCGGCACCAGCCGCTGCGCGCGGATGGGCGCCGCGTCGCCGTCGTCGAGGGCCAGCGCCCGCGCGATCTCCGCCAGCACGCCCTCGACCAGCGCCGGGCTCGCCGCCACGCGCTCGTGATCGTCGAGCGCGGCCAGCGCCCGCCGTACCTCCGCCGCCACCAACCGCGCGACCTCGCCCGGCAGCTGGTCCGGGCGCAGCTCGCGCAGCTCGGCCGTCGCCTCGCCCAGCGCCTCGGCGAGCGCCGCCGTCAGCGGGTGCTCGTACAGCCCAGGCGCGAGCGGCATCGCCCGAGCATAGGAGCTCTCCGCGGCCGCCGGCTGACCGCTGGCATGAATCGGTCGCGGGCGTCGCGCCGAATCACGACGTCGGCTGGCTTGACGGTCGCTGCGGCTCGAGCGAGCGTGACGGGCGCGATGTCGACGCCGCCAGACCGACAGACGCCGATCGCCGTCCATGGTGAGAGCGCGAGCATTCGCGCCAGCGTCGCGGCGATGGTCGCCGACATCGCGGCGGGACTCGTCGGTGGCGCGGAGCTGGTGGAGAGCCACCTCGAGGCCTACGCGGAGCTGATCCCGCATGTGTTCGCGACCGAGGTGAGTCACTTCCTCCTGGAGCTTCCCGCCGCCGCGCAGGACGACGCGATGCGCGCGATCGCGAGCGCGTTCGAGCGCGCGCTGGCGCGGGCGGGTGGTGCCGACGCGGACGGCGACTGGGTTCGTTACCTGGAGAACCTGCTGTTCGTGTCGTGGTTCGAGGAGATCGAGGTCGTACCGGCGGTGCTGGAGGCGTTCGTCCGCGTCAGCGGGCCCTTGGTCCAGGCGCAGCACCGCGCGTACGTGCGGGACACGGAGCTGTACTGGAAGATCCACGGCGACCGGACCATGACGCCAGAGCGGGCGGCGCGGCTGGTCCTCGCCCACGACGCCGGTGGCGCGCCGGACCTCGGCGAGCCGCCTGCGAGCGATGAAGACCGGTTGAACTGACGGTCCGGCGACCGGGCGGCTACACGTCGGCGCAAGGCGGTCGATTCGGACGGCATGCGCCGACTGGCTGTGTCGTTCGCCGCGTGCACTGTGCTGCTCGCTGCTCGCCCGGTGACTGCCGAGGAGGCGTCGGCCGGGCACGCGGGACACCACCGGAACCACGTCGCCATCGCCCCCGGCGCGGTCCGCGTCGACGGCGCCACCGGGCCGTCGATCGGCGTCGATCTCGAGAGTCGCATCGGTCGCCTGCTCGGCATCGTGGTGCTGGTCGACGTGGCGCGGCTGCACGAACTGACGCACGTGCTGGCGGGCGGCGGCATCGCGGTGCACCCGTGGCGCGGATGGTCGGTGCTGGCCGGCCTCGGCTGGGAGCACGCTGGCGCGCACGACGCGCTCGCGGTGCGGGCCGCGACCGGCTACGCCGTGCATGTGGGGCGGGCGTCGGTCGGTCCGACGGTCGCCGTCGACCGCGCCGCCGGTGCGACCGCCGTGGTCGGCGCCGTCGCGGTCGGCGTTGGGTTCTGACCGCGTCGCGCCTGGCTACTTCTGCCAGGTGCCTTCGGTCGAGGTGCAGTCCTTCTCGACGTCGGCGACCGGGATCGGGTAGCCCTCGTAGACGATGTCGGTGCCCTCGCGCTTGACGCAGGTGCCGAGGCGCTTCTCGGTGGGGCACGGCGTCATCGCGAACGTGCCGCCGACGGACTCGCACAGCTGCTGCAGGCCGTCGGTGCCGATGACGAGGTTCTTCTCGTTGTACTGCTTGCAGCCGAACATCTTGGGCATGTTGCAGGACGCGGCCTTGCCGGCGGCGGGCTTGTCGCCGCCGCTGGCCTCCTTGCTCTTGCCCTTGCAGGCGGCGAGGGCGAGCAGCGACGTGACGATGAGCGCGGTGCGGGTGAGTGACTTCATGGACATCGGTCTCCGGGAGTGTTGTTCGAGATCACTCCAGGTCCGGCGTTGTCGCACGAAATCGCCCGCGGCGTCGGGCCGCCTGGCTCAGCCGCTCTCACCGTCGCCGAGGATCTTGCCCTTGCCGGTGCCCTCCTTGGTCGCGGCGTCGACGCGGGCCTGGTACGACTTGGAGATCGAGATGAACGCGGGGATGACCACCTGCGGCATCTGCAGCGCGCCCGAGATCACGTCACCCCAGCCCATCGGCAGGCCGCTGACCAGGCTCGAGCACATGCTCAGCGACTTCGCGACCGCGTTGCCCCAGGCCGCGGCGGTGTCGAAGCTCGGCTGGGCCTGGAACGCCTTCAAGGCGCTGTCGGTCTCGTAGACCTGGTGGGCGGCGTCGACCAGCTTGGTGACGTTCTCGAGCTTCTCGGAGACCTCGGCCATCGACTTGAACATCGTGGTCTCGATCTTGCCGCCGGACATCTTCACGACCGCGTCGCCGAGGCCGGCCAGGCTCTTGGCGCCCTCGGCCGCCTTGTTGGCCATCTCGCTGGCCTTGGTGATGGCGTCGTCGCGGCCGCCCTTCGCGCGGGCGAGCGCGCGCTCGTCCCGCGCGAGCTGCTGCTCGAGCTCACGGTTGTCCTGGCCCTTGCGCGCCTTGAGCTCCCTCTTGATGTGATCGACCGAGTTCTGGAGGATCTCGATGTCGGTGTCGACGCGCGCCTTGGCCTGCTTGATCACGCTGCCGGTGTCGATCCCCAGCTTCTTGGCGACGAAGCCGGCGCCCTTCTTGGCGAACGCCGCCTGCTTCTCGGCCCACTGCTTGTTCTCTTCCTCGGTGAGCGCGGTGTCGCCGTTCCACTTCAGGCCCTCGCCCTTGCTGTAGCTGTTGTTGGGACCGCGCCACACCTTGCGCGCCACGGCGCCGCCAGCGCCCGCGATCTCGGCGGGCGCGCCGGTCACCATCGCGTCGGCGGCGCGGTCGGCCTCGACCTCGGCGGCGTCGTGGGGTGTCGACACCTCGAGCTTGTGCTGTCGGGTCGCGGCGCCGCCCTGCTGCTGGACGGTGTGCGCGACCTCGTGGGCGAGCAGGTGCATGCCGAACGGATCGTCGGGCTGGTAGGTGCCCGCGGCGAAGTGGATGTCCTGCCCGACGGTGTAGGCGCGGGCGCCAACGGCCTGCGCGGCCTCGGCCGACGCGGAGCCGGTGTGGACGCGGACCGCCGACAGGTCGGCGCCGGTCGACAGCTCGAACTGCCGCTGCAGGTGCGCTGGCAGCGACGCGCCGCTCGAGCCGGCCGCGCGATCGACGGCCGCCTCGGCGTCGGCCTGGACGCCGTTGCCGTCGCGCTCGACGACGCGGAGGATGATCGGCCGCGGCGCCAGCCGCGTCGTGACGGTGCTCTTGCCAGCGACGCCCTGAGGCTTGGCAGGGGTGGTCGACTCGGGGGCATTCTCGAGCTCGCGGAACAACAGCGAATCGCTCATGTCCAGGCAGAGTCGCGACGTGGCGCTTGTCCCGTGGGCCACCGTGGCAAAGGCCGGTAGCGAGCGGCCAAGCGCTTGCGATGACTCGGCGAAACTCGCAGGCCGATCACGACTCGTCGGAGAATGTTGACGCGTCGGAATGTTCCGACGTAATGTGACGCCATGGTCGAGGTCGACGTGTTCTCGGCGCTGGCCAACCCGGTGCGCCGGGAGATCCTGGTGCAGCTGCAGCGGGGGCCGCGCAAGGTCGGCGACCTGGCGCGCAACTTCGAGCTGGGGCGGCCGGCGGTGTCGGAGCACCTGCAGGTGCTGCGGCGCGCGCGGCTGGTCCGCGAGGAGCCGCGCGGGCGCGAGCGCTACTACCACCTCGATCCGCGGCCGTTGACCGAGGTCGGCGAGTGGGTCGGCGCGTTCGAGCGCTACTGGAAGCGACGGCTCGGCGATCTCGAGCGCTTGCTCGACGAGGAGGACGCGACGTGACGCAGCCTGGCATCATCACCGTGGAGCACGTGTATACGCAGCCGCCGGCGCGGGTGTGGCGGGCGTTGACCGACCCGGCGCTGGTCGCACGCTGGTGGGCGCCGGGCGACATCCGCGCCGAGGTCGGCCACCGCTTCGAGCTGGACATGGGCCCGTGGGGCAAGCAGGCGTGCGAGGTCCTCGCGGTCGATCCCGAGCGGCTGTTCCGGTTCCGCTTCGCGGCGGCGACGCTCGACACGATCATCACCTTCGCGCTGGCGGCCGATGGCACCGGCACCCGCCTGACGCTCACCCACGAGGGCTTCGACCTCGACTCGCCGATGGGGCGCCGCGCCTTCGAGGGCATGCGCCCCGGCTGGCCCGGCGTGCTGGCGAAGATCGCGACGACGCTCGCCGACGCCTGACCCGGCAGGTGCGCGGGCCGTGGTACCGTCGCGTCGTCGCGGTGCGCTGTGGGGTGTTTCGGGGCCGCCGCGACGCGGGATGTGCCACTGGCCGCGCGGGCGTGCGCGCGGCGACGCTGACAGGAGGTCTGCGCCGATGACTCTCACCCTCGTTCGCCCTGCCGCGCTCGTCGCGGTCGTCCTCGGATCCATGGCGCTGGGCGCCTGCAAGCGCGCGAAGCAGGACGCGCCGCCGGGTGCCCACGCCACCGCTGACGCCGCCGCGGTGGCCGTCGCGATCGACGCGGCACCCGCCGCGCCCGCACCGGACGCACCGCCACCGCCACCGATCGACGCGATGGCGACCGAGGCGGCGGCGTTGCCGCCCGCGTTCGCCGCGTTCGACGCGCTCATGGCCGCGCACATGAAGCTCGACCCCAAGGCCCGCGCGGTCGCGACCTGCGCGCTGGTCGGGATGGACAAGCGCGCGCAGCTGTTCGCGCCGGCGAAGTTGCCGCGGCCGCCGCACGTCACCGATGAGGAGTGGACGCAGGCGAACGACGAGTTCCTCGAGCTCGACGATCGAATCGGCGAGCTGTGCATCGACGCCGACGGCAAGCCCGACGCCGGCGACGACGACGACGTGCTGCGCCTGCTGCAGGAGCGCTACGCCAAGCTCGTCGCGCTGGCCCGGCGGCCCTGAGCTGGGGTACGGTGCGCGATCTCGTCGAGCAGGGGGCTCACGTATGGACGTCGCGCTATTCACGCATGAGCTGCAGCACCTGCTGCGGACCGAGATCGAGGGGCTGGCGCCGGCGGAGCGCGGGGCGATCGTGCGGCGACAGCTGGCGCTGTTCGAGGACGAGCGGCGGCTGCTGGATCACCGGCTGGCGTTCGTGCCGTTCGTGCCCGGGCGGCGGCCGGTCGACGAGATCCTGGCGCCCGGGCTGGGCTCGAGCGAGGCGATCGGGCTGCTGGCGGGGGCGGCGCCGGATCACGTCACGCTGCTGTTCCACCTGTCCCACGCGGGGCAGCGGATCACGGCGTTGCCGGCCGGGGGCGAGCTGCGCGCGACCTTGCACCTGCTCGACGCGGCGGGGCGAGCGGCGCGGGTCGTGCCGGGCTGGGACGCGCGGCCGGTGCCGGCGCGACGGCTCGACGAGCTGATCGGCGCGGCGGCGCCCGCGGCGGGCCCGGCGGCGGCGTTCGCGTTGCGCCTCGACGTCGACGCGGTGTTCGGCCCGCTGCGGCGGGAGGCGGGCGGGCCGCGCGCGCCGTTCGGGTTCGGGTCGCTGTTCTTCGAGCGCTTCCGGCTTGACCTGGAGCTCGAGCTCGACGGCTCGCCGATCGCGCGCGACGCGTTCGAGTTCGAGATCTTCGACGAGAGCGCGTTCGGCCAGCTGTACGGTCGGAGCGCGACGCGGCTCCTGCCCGACGATCTGCGGCGGCAGCTGGCGGCCGAGGGCGGCCGCGCCGGCGTCGGGGTGGCGTTCCACCCGTGGTTCCCGGTGCTGTGCATCGGCGTCGAGAAGGCCAACCTGTACTTCAAGGCGATCCGCGGCGACGTCGTGCGCGAGCTGCGCATGCTCACCGACCCGGCGTGGCTGTTGCGGGTGGGGCTGTACCTCGAGCTGCTCACCTGCCTGGGCATCTTCGAGGCGGTGCGCCCGACGATCGACCTGCTGTCGCCCGAGGAGCGCGCGCTGTTCGAGACCGGGCCGCGCTTCGCGGAGCTGCGGCGGTGCATCGACGCGGCGGCGTGGACCAAGGTGTGGGGGCTGCGCGGCATCGCGTTCACGCGCACGCCGGGCGTCGACCTGCCGGTGGGCGTCCAGAACCTGCTCAAGAAGAAGGCGGCGACGCTGGCCTTCTTGCACGCGCACCACGACGACCTGCGCCACGCGATCGCGCTCGCCGGGCCCAACCGCCTCAACGCCCAGGAGACCTGGCAGCGGGTGTTCCGCGACGCCGAGCGCGCGGTCTTGAAGATGAACCAGGAGGCGTTCCCCGAGCTGGCCGCGCTCGGCGACGGCGTGCGGCGGTTCGTGCTGTGGCACCAGCAGGGCAGCGCGTTCGGGTTCTCGATCCCGGCGACGCTGGCCGGCGCGTTCGGCGACCAGCACGGCCTGTTCCCGTCGGCGTGCGCCCAGTACCGCGCGTCGATGAACGAGGTCGCGGCGTGGGCGGCGCAGCGCGGCCTGATGGAGTTCACCGGCAGCGAGTGCGTGCCGCGGGCCGTGAGCCTGCTCGAGTCGCACCTCGCGGGGCAGCACGCGCGGCTGGCGCAGCTGCAGCGCCGCGATGGCTACCAGGCCACGCTCGAGCTGCGCGACGCCGACGAGGAGCCGCGGCTGATCCCGGTCGACGAGATCCGGGCCCGCATCGCCGGGATCGCGCTGTTCCAGGTGCTGACCGACGAGGAGCTCGACCACCTGGCGCGGCTGGCGCGGACGATCACGCTCGGGCCGACCGAGCGCATCCTGGTGCAGGGCAACCCCGGCTCGTCGCTGTTCGTGCTGCACGACGGCGAGCTCGAGGTGATCGTGCGCGCCGACGGCAGCGAGCGGGTGCTGGCCGAGCTGCTGCCGGGCTCGGTGGTCGGCGAGGTCGCGTTCCTGACCGGCCAGCCGCGCGGCGCGACGGTGCGCGCGGTCGACGGGGCGACGGTCGTCGAGATCGCGGCCCGCCACCTCGAGCCGATCGTGCGCGAGCGGCCGGCGATCCTCGAGGCGCTGACCGCGCTGATGACCCGCCGGCAGGAGCTGGCCAGCGAGGCGCTGCAGGCCGGCGGCCTGCTCGAGCGCATCGCCGCGGCGATCTTCGGGACGTGACGCGACCGCGCGGTCAGGCCAGCGCGCGCAGCGCGACGTCGATGCGGGCGGTGACCGTGGCGGTGGAGGTGACGGCGCACAGGTCGAACAGCGCGGCGTCGTCCCAGCCGCGGGCCCGCAGCGCGGCGAAGCTGGCGTCGGCGAGCTGCCACGGCGCGAGCGCGACCTGCGCGACCAGCGCGTGGACGTCGGGATCGAGCGGGGCGGCCGGCGGCGCGGTCGGCGCGCCGAGCCAGGCGGCGACGGTGGCGATGAGGTCGGCGCGGGTGGCGCGCGGCAGGTACGCCGGATCGCGCGCGAACAGATCGTCGGTCCACGCGGTCAGCGCGGCGGCGGTGGCGGGGCGCTGCGCCAGCGCGAGCGTGGCGGCGCGGGTGACGGGCGCGGGGGCGGTGGCCAGCGGCGGCACCGCGGGCTCGGTGGCCGGCGGCGGCGTCGTGACCGCGTAGTCGAGCGGCACGCCGGTCGCGTCGGCGATGCGGTTGAGGTGGCCGAAGTACGCGGCCAGCGCCACGGCGTGCAGCACGGCGTCGTCGTCGAGGCCGGCGGCGGCCAGCGCCGATCGGGCGGCGCCGCCGAGCGACCACGGCGCCTCGGTGACGGTGACCGTCAGCGCGGCCAGCGCGCGGCGGCGCGGGTCGGGCCAGCGCGCCGCGATCGCGCGCGGATCGATCGTCGCCGCCCGGGCCAGGCGGTCATCACTGTCGGCGACACGCAGAAACTCTGCGTGACAGGCCGTTCAATACAGGCACTGGTTGAGGCGCGAGGTGATCGTGTTGACCAGCTCGCGCTCGGGCCAGGTCAGCGGGCCGGCGCCGTTGAGCGTCGACGAGCAGCCGAACACCTTGGGGATCAGCGCCGGGTCGAGGCTGTGGGCGGTGATGATGCCGGGCGCGCCGCCATGGGCCGGCCGGTACACCGGCGGCAGCGGCCGCGCCAGCATGCGGTCGTAGATCTCCTTCAGCGCCCCCGTCGCCTCAGCCGAGCCGATGATCGCGAGCCCCATGGCCGGAGCGTACACGCGGCGTGGTCGGGCGTCGATCACCTCACCGCGGCTGGCGGCGGCGGATCAGGCCTTCTTGCGCGGCGCTGGCGACCAGGCGGCCGGCGCGATCGAAGAACTGGCCGCGCACCAGGCCGCGCCCGCCCGACGCCGAGGGGCTGTCGACGGTGTAGAGCAGCCAGTCGTCGAAGCGGAACGGCCGGTGGAACCACATCACGTGATCGAGCGAGGCGACCTGCATGCCGGGCGACAGCCACGAGACGCCGTGGGGATCCATCGCGGTGCCGAGGAACGAGAAGTCCGAGGCGTAGGCGAGCAGGTAGCGGTGGAGCGCGGGATCGTCGGGGAGTTGATCGATCGCGCGGTACCACATGCGGCGGTGCGGATCGGCGACGCGCGGCCGCAGCGGATCGCGCACCTCGACCGGGCGGATCTCGATCGGCCGCTCGGCGACCGCCATCGCGCGCATCGGCGGCGGCAGGTGGTCGGCGATCGCCAGCGCCATGTCGCGCTCGGAGCGCAGCTCGTCGGGCGGCGGCACCGCCGGCATCGGGTCCTGGTGATCGAAGCCGTCGACCGCGAGCTGGAACGACGCCTCGAGGCTGAAGATCGCCTCGCCCTCCTGCAGCGCCGCGACCCGGCGCGTCGTGAAGGTCGCGCCGTCGCGCAGCCGATCGACCTGATAGACGATCGGCTTCTGCACGTCGCCGGCGCGCATGAAGTAGCCGTGCAGCGAGTGCACCGGGCGGTCGGCGCCGACGGTCTGGGCCGCGGCCGACAGCGCCTGGCCCAGCACCTGGCCGCCGAAGATCGCGCCCCAGCCGAGGTCCTGGCTGCGGCCGCGGAACAGGTCGCGGTCGAGGCGTTCGAGGGCGAGCAGATCGACGAGCGCGGCGAGCACGGGCTGCATGCCTGATCCGTAGCACCCGCGGCGCCGGTCGCCGCGATCGTGAGGCCGGCTCGCGTCGCCGCGCGGCTGTGGCACAGTGTCTCGGTGACCATCCGCGTGACGTCGAGTGGGCCCGTGACGACGGTCGCGATCGATCGGCCCGAGGTGAAGAACGCGGTCGACCGACCGACGGCCGAGGCGCTGGCGGCGGCGTTCCGGATCTTCGACGCGGACCCGGTCGCGCGGGTCGGCGTGCTCGCCGGTGCGCACGGCACGTTCTGCGCGGGCGCCGATCTCAAGGCGATCAGCGCCGGCCGCGGCAACCGGGTGCAGCTCGACGGCGATGGCCCGATGGGCCCGACGCGGATGGTGCTGACCAAGCCGGTGATCGCGGCGATCAGCGGGCACGCGGTGGCCGGCGGGCTCGAGCTGGCGCTGTGGTGCGATCTGCGCGTCGCCGAGGAGGACGCGGTGATGGGCGTGTTCTGCCGGCGCTGGGGCGTGCCGCTGATCGACGGCGGCACGATCCGGCTGCCACGCGTGATCGGCATGGGCCGCGCGCTCGATCTGATCCTCACCGGCCGGGCGGTCGGCGCCGAGGAGGCGCTGGCGATGGGGCTGGTCAACCGGGTCGTGCCGCGGGGCCAGGGCCGCGCCGCCGCCGAGGCGCTGGCCCACGAGCTGGCGGCGCTGCCGCAAGGCGCGCTGCGCGGCGATCGTTTGAGCGCCTACGAACAGTGGGACCTCGAGCTGCCGGCGGCGCTGGCCAACGAGCTGGGGCACGGCGGGCGGGCGCTGGCCGAGGGCGTGGCCGGCGCGGCGCGGTTCGCCGGCGGCGCCGGGCGCCACGGAGAGAAGGCGTGAGGATCGCGCTGGCGTTGGTCGCGGCGCTGGCGATCAGCGGCTGCGTCGTGCGCTACATCCGCGGCACGCAGCTGTCGGGGACCTGCGCCGGCGCGTGCGATCACTACCTGGGCTGCCGCGGCTCGGACATCGGCGGCGTCCGCGAGGCGTGCCTGGAGGAGTGCCCGCAGGTGTTCGGCGATCGCGACAGCCTGATGGCGTTCGAGAGCCTGTCGTGCCCGGCGACGATCGAGTATGTCGAGGGGCCCAACCGGCGGCCCCCCGGCGCGCCACCGGCCGCGGCCGCCGCGCAGCAGTAGCGCGCGCGATCGCGGTGGCAGACCGCGGCAGGATCGCAATCGCGCCCGCGCGCGTCGACACGACCGGGCGATCGGTGCGATCTCTAGAGGCGATGAGCGACGCTCGCCACTTCGAGCAACGGGTCGCGGCGGTGGTGTACGCGGCCGAGCGCGCGGTGACGCGCACCGAGCCGACGCCTGGCGACGGCGCACCGCTGCCGCCGGCGGTCGACGCCCCCGGGCCGCGCGCGACCGGGCTGGCGCGCCGGCTCGGCCTCGGCGCCGCCGAGCTGGACTTCCTGTGGACCGTCGTGGCGCGCGCCGTCGAGCCGCGCGTCGGTGCGCACCTGCGCGCGCTGTACGGCGGCGAGGCCCGCGGCGGCGTCAGCGTCGGACAGCACGCGCACATCGCGGCGCTCGACGCCGACACGACACGCGTCGTGCTGGCGGTGATCGATCCGCGTCACCCGCTGCGCCGCCACGGGTTGATCGCGCCCCTGGTCGAGGACGGCGAGGACGTCGCGACGCGGTGGACCGCGCCGCCGCGGGTGTGGCAGTACCTGCGCGGCGACGACGCGCCCGACGCCGGCGTCGCCGAGCTGGGCGGCCGGGTCGAGGTGCCGGCGCAGCCGCGGCTGTCCGACGAGCAGGCGGTGGCGCGCACCAAGCTGGCGTCGTGGCTGGCGGCCACGCCGAGCCCGACGGTGATCCTCGAGGGCGCGCTCGGCGCCGGGCGGCGCACCGCGGTGGCGCTGGCCACGTCGCGGCCGGTGATCGCCATCGACTTCGCGCGGGTGCCGCAGCGGCTGGCGGTCGCCGCGGTCACCGCGCTCAAGCGCGAGGCGCTGCTCGCCGACGCGGTGCCGGTGCTGGCCAACCTCGACGAGCTGACCAGCCGGCTGCAGCCCGGCGACGAGATCGGCCTGGCGATCGCCGCCGCGCTCGACGCCCACGACGGCCCGCTGGTGATCACGACGTCGACGCCCGGCCTCGAGGCCCACGCGGTGCGGCGCTCGGTCGTGCGCGCGCGCTGGCCGATCCCCGACATCGCCACCCGCCGCGCGCTGTGGGCCGACGCGCTGCCCGCGCTGCCCGGCGGCGATCTCGACGTGGTGGCGATGCGCTACCGGTTCGGCGCCGGCGGCGTCGCGGGCGCGGCCCGGTCGGCGGCGCACCACGCCCGCGAGCGCGACGCCGTCGAGCCGGGCTTCAAGGACGTGGTCGCCGGCGTCCAGGACAACATCGCCGAGCGGCTCGGCGAGCTGGCCCGCCGCGTCGAGGTGCGCCAGAGCTGGAGCGAGCTGGTGCTGTCGCCCGACATCCTCGACGACGTCAAGGCGCTGATCGGCCGCGTCCGCCACGCCCACCACGTCCTCGAGGGCTGGGGCTTCAAGCGCAAGCTGGCCCGCGGCACCGGCGTGGCCGGGCTGTTCTCGGGGCCGCCGGGCACCGGCAAGACCATGGTGGCGGGCTTGATCGCGCGCGAGCTCGAGCTCGAGCTGTTCCAGGTCGACCTGTCGCGGATCGTCTCGAAGTGGGTCGGCGAGACCGAGAAGCAGCTGGCCAAGGTGTTCGACGCCGCCGAGGCCGGCCACGCGCTGTTGTTGTTCGACGAGGCCGACGCGCTGTTCGCCAAGCGCTCGGCCGAGGTGAAGTCGGCCGTCGATCGCTACGCCAACCTCGAGGTCAACTACCTGCTGCAGCGGGTCGAGAGCTTCGGCGGCGTGGTCATCCTCACGACCAACCTCGACACCTCGATCGATCCGGCGCTGCGCCGCCGCCTGGCCGGCCACGTCGTGTTCGCGTCGCCCGACAGCGATGAGCGCGAGCGGCTGTGGAAGGAGATGCTGGCCACCGGCGCGCCGGTCGCGGACGGGATCGACGTGATGGCCCTGTCGGACGAGTTCAGCGAGATGACCGGCGCCAACATCCGCAACTCGGTCCTGGCGGCGGCGTTCCTGGCCGCGGAGGAGGGGACGATCATCGGCCAGAGCCACCTGCGCCGGGCGGCCCGCGGCGAGTACCGGGCCATGGGCCGGGTGCTCGGCAAGGATCACGGAAATCGTAACCGCGCGGAATTGTAGGATTCGATAGGCTGAAGATCGGCCAGGATCCGGGGGAGATCATGGGGGCGGGGTCCGTATTATGAGCCGGAGACCACCGTGGGATTTTTCGACAAACTCGTTCGCCAGGACAACGACCTCGTGGGGTTCGCCGCGCAAGCGGTGACTGCCGCGACCCAGCGGCGGCGTGAGTCGGAGGACGACGGCGACGCCGCGGCCGACGACCGCGCGAGTCGATCCCTGCGATCGCAGGACGAGGAGAAGAAGAAGGATCCCGCGAGCCAGGTGCTGGCGGCGGTGCCGGCGGTGGCCGGCCTGGCGCAGCAGTTCGGCGTGCGCATGCCGGTCGGCGTCACGGTCGATGACGAGGGCCTGCACGTCGGCGCCAAGGCGCCCATCGGCGGCGCCGGCGAGGTCAGCGGCCAGGTCGACATCGGCAAGGACGGCAGCGCCAAGATCGGCGGGCACGCCGAGGTCGGCGCCGGGCCGGGCAAGGTCACCCTCGACGGCGACGTGAGCCGCGACGAGGACGGCAAGGTCGCCGCCAACGGCAACATCGCCGGCGAGATCGACGCCGGGCCGATCAAGGCCAAGGCGAGCGGCGGCATCCACCGCGACGGCGATGGCAAGACCACCGCCGAGTACGACGCCGGCGTCGGGTACGAGGGCAACGGCGTCAAGGCCGGAGTCAACGCCTCGGGCAACCGCGACGCCGACGGCAAGTGGAAGAACGACGAGACCGCGTCGGTCGAGTACGAGAACGAAGAGCTCGGGGTGAACGCGCACGCCAAGGGCGGGCTGCACCACGCGGACGGCAAGACCACCGCCGACTACGACGCCGGCGCGAACTACGACAAGAACGGCCTCAAGGCCGGCGTCGGGGCGACGGGATCGAAGGACGCCGACGGCAAGTGGAAGAACGACGAATCGGCGTCGGTCGAGTACGAGAACGAAGAGCTCGGGGTGAACGCGCACGCCAAGGGCGGGCTGCACCACGAGGACGGCAAGACGACCGCCGAGTACGACACCGGCGCGAGCTACGACAAGAACGGGCTCAAGGCCGACGTCGGCGCGACGGGATCGAAGGACGCCGACGGGAAGTGGAAGAACGACGAGAGCGCGTCGGTCGAGTACGAGAACGAGGAGGCGGGCATCAACGCGCACGCCAAGGGCGGGCTGCACCACGCGGACGGCAAGACGACCGCCGAGTACGACACCGGCGCGAGCTACGACAAGAACGGGCTCAAGGCGGACGTCGGGGCGACGGGCTCGAAGGACGCCGACGGCAAGTGGAAGAACGACGAGACCGCGTCGGTCGAGTACGAGAACGAAGAGCTTGGGGTGAACGCGCACGCCAAGGGCGGGCTGCACCACGAGGACGGCAAGACCACCGCCGAGTACGACGCCGGCGCGAGCTACGACAAGAACGGGCTCAAGGCCGAGGTCGGCGCGACGGGGGCGAAGGACAAGGACGGCGCGTGGACCAACGACGAGTCCGCGTCGGTCGAGTACGAGAACGAGGAGGCGGGCGTCAAGGCCAGCGCCAAGGGCGCGCTGCACCACGAGGGCGGCAAGACCACCGGTGACGCCGAGGCGCACGGCGAGTTCAAGAAGGGCCCGCTCGACGTCCACGCGGACGGCGAGGTGCACAAGAGCGCCGAGGGCGAGGTCACGGCCAAGGCCAGCGGCCACGCCGGGCTCAAGCACGGCGAGGATCACGCCGAGATCGACGGTCACGTCGAGCGCCACGCCGACGGCAAGGTCGACGGCGAGGCCAAGGCGGCGTGGAACATCAAGGGCCACGCGGGCGAGAAGATGCTGGCCGGCGGCGGCGAGCACGAAGGCGCCGAGGACGAGGGCGTCGACCCGCGCGGCGAGCACAAGCCCGAGGTCGGCCAGCACGCCCAGGCGATCGATCAGCTCGCGGGCGGCGATCTCGAGGGCGAGCTCGAGGGCGCCGAGCATCAGGCCGACGAGTCGGAGTCGACGCCGGCCAACGACAACCAGCTGTCCGAGGACCTGAAGGACGTCGGCCAGGTCGACGCCGAGGTCGCCGGCAAGAAGGCCAAGCTCGAGGCCGAGGGCCACGCCAAGCAGGCCAAGATCGAGCACAGGCACGACGTCGCCAAGCACCACGCCGCCGCCGACAAGAAGCGGCAGGCGGCCGGGCACCACGGCCAGCAGGCGGCGCAGGTGCAGAAGCACAGCGTCGTCGCGGCGAAGCAGAAGAAGGTCGCGACCAAGGACGAGCTGCGCACCAAGCTGACCACCGCGGCGACCACGCAGAAGGCCAAGCTCGAGGCCGACACCACCGCGCAGAAGGCCAAGCTCGACGAGAAGCTGGCCGCGGAGTTCACCAAGCTCGAGGAGAGCGAGGGCAAGGAGCAGGCCAAGCTCCAGACCGAGCTCGACAAGCGCACCACCAAGCTCGAGGCGGACATCGCCAAGAAGCAGGCGGCGCACACCAAGCAGATCGCCAAGGAGCGGGTCGACCTCGACAAGAAGGACGCGACCGAGCAGGCGACCCTGCGGGCCAAGGCCAAGGCCGACAGCGAGGCGATCAAGCTCGAGGCCGACAAGCAGGCCGCCGCGACCGCGGAGCACGCCAAGCTCAAGGCCAACGACCTGTCGATCAAGGGCATGACCGAGGCCGGCGGCGCCACCGTCGACGCCAACCGCAAGGCCGAGCAGGCGATCAACGCCGCCAACAGCCGCGCCAACGGGCTGTCCGAGGACGAGGCCAAGAAGGTGCGCGCCGAGGGCGACAGCCGCGCGGCGATGGCGCGGGCCGCCGGCGAGCGCAAGAAGGCCGACATCCTGGCCAAGGCCAAGGCCGACGGCGACGCGATCAAGGCCAAGGGCCTCGCCGACGCCGAGACCCAGAAGAAGGCGGGCGCGGATCGCGCCGCGGCCGCGCTCAAGGCCGGCGAGGATCAGGCCGCCAAGGTCCACGCCGCGACCATCACCGCGATCGCCGGCATGCAGGCCAAGAGCGACGCGGCGGTCGCCGAGATGAACGCCGAGGTCGCGAAGATGAAGGCCGAGGTCGCCAGCAAGCAGGCCGAGATCACGGCCAAGGCGGCGACCCGACGCACCGAGCTGAAGACCAAGGCCGAGGCCGAGAAGGCCCGCGCCCTGGCGCAGATCGACAAGGAGTACCAGGAGGCGCTGAAGACGATCGAGACCAAGGTCGCCGCCGACCTGGCCAAGATCGACGCCGCCAGCGACAAGGATCTGGCCAAGCTCGAGCGCCAGGTCGATCACGACATCGCGCAGATCGAGGCCGCGGTGAAGCGGGCCGAGCAGCGCATCGACGCCCAGGTGAAGGCCGCCGAGCGCAAGGTCCACGCGCAGTGCCTCGCCGAGAAGGCCAAGATCCACGCCGACACCTGTCGCGTCGTCGGTCAGCTCGACCGGATGGCGTTCCAGGCCAAGCAGCGGATCGCCGCCGCCGACAAGGACACCAAGAACGAGATCCACGCGGCCCACGCGGCGGGCGTGGCCGAGGTCGAGGCGGCCAGCCAGCAGGCGGCCCAGGAGCTGCAGCAGGGCAACGAGGCGCTGCTCAAGGCCACCGAGGATCAGGGCGCCGCCGACCGCGCCGCCGCCGACAAGGCCGCGGCCGACTCGGGCAAGGCGATGGAGGGCCAGCGCGCCGATCTCGACAAGGAGATCAACAAGGAGTGGGTCGACGACGCGACCAAGAAGGCCAACGAGAAGCTCGACGACAGCGGCATCTTCAACGTCGTCACCGACGGCGAGGCCACCGACGCGATGAACATCCTCAACAGCCTCCCGGCTGATCTGCAGGGTGACGCGGTCGAGCAGCTCGACAAGGGCGCGTTCGAGAACCTGATCGACGAGGTGCCGGAGAAGCGCCGCGCCGAGTTCGACACGATGGTCGCCGACACCCACGACCCCGAGCGCAAGCTCAAGCTATGGGGCGAGCAGCACAAGTCCCAGGCCGACAAGGACGCCGAGGAAGAGCACAAGAAGACCGCCGACGAGGGCGGCTGGGACTTCTGGAACGACACCAAGGAGCAGGACCGGAACGAGCGGCTCAACGATCGCCGCGACGACATCATCGACTCGACCAAGGACGAGACCGACGAGGAAGTGAAGTTCCTGCTCGAGAAGCAGAAGGCCGGCACGCTGACCGAGGCCGACGTCGATGCCTTGCGCCAGCGCAAGGAGCACGAGCACAAGATCGAGATGAAGTACAACGTCAACCTGACCAACGACACCGGGCTCAACCCGAACAAGTCGAAGATCGGGTGGAACGACGGCGACCTCAGCCAGATCGAGGCGGCGCTGGCGGTGATGCCCGAGGAGCACGTGAAGGACAACACGATGCTCAAGGAGATCCGCCGCGCCGGCGCGCACCCGAACCAGCCCAACGTCGGCGGCGATCACAGCGACGGCGTGATCAAGGTCTATGCGCCCGGCACGACGTTCAACTACCGCCACAACGGCGATCCGCTCGAGGGCCAGGACCCCAACGGCGTCGACGTCAACGGCAACCCGCTGCCCAAGAACGGGGACCCGCTGGGCTCGCTGCACGAGGTCATCAACCACGAGTTCGGTCACGACATCCACGACCAGAACGAAGACGCCTTCAAGCGCTACCAGGACGCGGCGGGCTGGCAGAGCGACGTCGGCAAGAAGCAGCTCGGCAAGGCCGGCCTG
>Ga0268298_10002273_pt1 | contig 21168 bp, 16 predicted proteins | sample WWTPWeurt_MetaG_FD_194462 | JGI IMG/M metagenome (GOLD analysis project Ga0268298, IMG submission 194462) | Activated sludge microbial communities from WWTP in Nijmegen, Gelderland, Netherland - WWTP Weurt | ecosystem: Engineered > WWTP > Aerobic digester > Activated sludge | place... | reverse complement strand
TTCTAGTGCTTTTAGTTCTGCATCATATTTAGCATTGATTGTTTTTTCTTTAGTAGCCTTAACTTCTTGTGATTGTTTATCAGTATAATCGTCTTTTACAAGTTCTGTCTTTATAATTTTTGCATTTTCATCAAAATCATATTTAAGTAAATTTTGAAAATCTTCTAATGTAGGGTAAGTTATTAATTTTTTACTTTTATTATCTGCTGTGGTTTCATTTGTTTTTATATGTCTAACTAATGTACTTCCATCTTTAAAAGTTATAATTTTAAATGTTAAATTATCTGTTCCATCATTTACAATTATATTTTCATTTTTTACTGGTGTTTCTCTATCTAAATCTTCTTGTATTCTTCTTTCTATATCAGCTTTTTTAGCTTCTAGCTCTACACCAACACTACCTGATTCGGGTGATTCGGTTTTAGGTTTAACTTCTTCGGACTTAACTTCCACTTGCTGCTCCAAATTAATATTTCCATCTTTTTCTACTTTCGGATTCATGGCTTCATCAATCTGCCCTCTCACTAAATCTGTTAGTTCTTGTTCGCTTTTCTTTATTGTTTCCTGCAACTTTTCTGTAAGTACAGCGTTTTCGGCTTTTTCAATAGGTGTTTGTGGTTCAGGCAAATCGGATAATGTTTTTTGCGCTAACTCTATTTCGTCCGACAGTTCTGTTTTCTTTACTTCTAACGCTTGTTTTTCTTGTGTCGCCACTACAGCCTTTTCTATTTCCTTAGGCTTCACATTCTGCAAAACCTCTGTTACCTCTTGCGTTTCTTTTGGGGTTAAGGGTTCGTTCCTTTTGAACTTGTTAGCTGCACCAGTGAGTTTGTGAAACAAAAGTAAATTTCCAAAAACATCTAAACTTTCATTTACTGTTTTCTTTAATTCTGTATCGTTTGCGCCTCCTACAATTGTTGTCGCTGGCTGCATAATTAGCTTTACCATACTTTCGGGTAGCACTGCTTCTCCTGCTGCCATGCCTGTTTCCCACGCTGCAAATTCCGCAGGGTTAGCTATCTTCATTGCAGCAAAGCCTAACTTAATACCACCGCTTATTAATTTTGCAGGGGCTAGTTTTGCTGCCTCAACATCACCAAATTTTTGAGATAGTTCTATTGCACGCCCTATATCTTTTGCGGCTTCCTTTACTCCTTCAACTCCACTTTCAATAAAGTTCCTACCAAATGCAATGGGTGAAATTAAAGACATCGCTGCATCATTACCTAGAATTATTCCCTCTGCTGCTTGTACGATTAAATTCGCTTGTTTTGCTTTGTCTAATTCATAATCGCTTTCTCCTACTCTTTCAGGTTGTGCAGGGATTAATTTATTTTCTGCTTCGTGCGCAGCTTGAATATATTTTTTTGAGGCTTCTTTATCTCCAGACTTATAAGCATCGTAGGCTAGTGCCTTTTGCGCTTCAACATTATCTGGGTTCTTTTCTAATGCTACTTTGTACATTCTTGCAGCATCTTCTTTCTTTCCTAGTTTGTCATAAGAAAGTCCAATTCCATAAGCTAAATTATCATCTCCACTTGCTACTTGTTGATTAAATGCTTGGTCTTGGCTTAGTGTTTCATTTGGGATACTCGGAAGCGCAGCCGCCTTATCGTAAGCATCAATTGCCCTGCCATAGTCACCTATTTTTAAAAGTTCGTTTGCTAATTCGTAGTGAGTATTTCTATCGGGTGTTTGTTGAACTTTGATATACGCTTGTTTTAAAGGCTCTCTTTCCTTTGCCTTACGTTTTGAGATAGTAAAATCTTCCTCTAAAAGTTCTTTGGGTTGATTAAAGGCAATAGAATTTAAGGCATCAAGTGGTTTTTTTTGTCCGCTTAATGTAACATAGTCTTGTCTAGGTGGGGCTATTTGTTCAATACCACCCAATCCCCCATTTACCGATTCTGATAAAGAACCGTTTGTTGCGGAAACGCTTGGTACAGAATTTTTTTTTACCCCTTCTTGTTCCAAAAAACTATCAGGGTTAAATTCAGAAGATTTCTCTTGCTCTAAAAATGAATTCGGGTCAAACTCTGCCATTATAAATATCCTTTGCTTTTTAACAATTTTCTAATTTCATCAGACTGTTTCCCTTTTGGATTTTTATTTAACCAGTCGATAGCATCCTTGTATTTTTGTGGAATTTCCTTCTTACTCGAATCCTTTTCCTTGCTTATCACACTACCATCCGAACCTGTCTTGACTACATTTCCTCCTTGTGTTTGACCAACAGCAGAATAAAACTCATCCAATGTCGCTCCATTGTCAGATATATAGTTAGTGTTCTTTTCAACAGGTGCTAAATAAACACCATTATTTGTTTGAACAATAAAAGCCTTTCTGCTTGGGCTATACAATGTAGAAACACCTGTTATCTGCTCCTTTTCTCCTTCGACTATAAACTTTCTTGGGCTGTTCTCTGCTGTTCCCTTTACTCCAAAAGGAATAGCATCTTCAAGATATGTATATGGATATTTACGATTAAAAGATTCTTCATCCATAGATGTATTTAATATTTTCTTTTTTTGGCTTGCAGATTCATTTGCAGATGCAGCTTCTATCCCTGAATAATATTTTTTATATGCTTCTGTTTGTGCTTTCTTATCGTAGAAATTGTACTTTACAGAAGGATTAAATGTAAAATTACCAGCTACACTTGTTCCTCCTCCCAAATTAGCGTTTGGGTTTGCTTTAGCATCGTTTGTTTTCCCTTTAACATTAACACTTTTTTTATAAACAGCCCTTTTGTCGGCTTGATTATACATTTCCTCTGCGCTGCCAAATACTCTTTGTGCTTCGGGGTTGTTTTTAAAATCAAACTCAACAGTTTCCTTTAGTTTTTTAGGGTCAGTAAATGTTTCATATTTTGTAATTAATGTACCATCTACCCCATGATATTGTATAGGTTCATTTGATGTCATGGATGCCTTTTGTACAATTTTGTCCAAATACGGAATAGGCTCGTTAATTTTTTCTCCTCCTTGTACAACAAGTTTCCTTGCTGCATCCCTTCTAGCTATTGCTTTTACTGCATCCTCATAAGTTTCGGCTGTATTTTCAACTTGTGCCTTAGTCCACTCATCTTGACCTTTGTACCAAACCTTATCAGCATTTTTAATCATATCACTTTGGATTTCGTTATCCCCTTTAAGTGATTCTTGACTTGTCTTTGTTAAATATTCAAATGCTGCTAATTGTTGCTCAATACTAGTCTTAGGATCTCCTGTCTTATAACTAGTTATACTTTCAATGATTTTGTCTTGTAGCTTTCTTATTGCAGGTTCATCTAGTCTATTATAGTTAGCATTGCTTAACCTTTTCAACCAAGCATCCCTACTTCCTTCTGCTTCCCTTTGATTCGCCATACCAACTTGCGCCTTTTGTGCTGTTTGTTGCATTAAGGCTTGGTTCATTTGATTGAACGGTGTTTGGTCAGGTAAAAAAGGCTGTATCATTATAGCCTCCCCTTCGCCTTGTCCTTTAGATATTAAATTTCCGTCTGTTTGCATCCTTAATAATTATAGTCTAGTGAGTCGTAATTATACTGGTTTTGGTCAATAGGTCTTGCCTTAATCGTATTCATAGGCTGCACCTCAGATCCTCTTCGGCCGTAACCGGTATAATAAGGACTATCCTTACTTTCGTAAGTATAACCATCACCTTGCGTATCAATGGTATTCATTGCAGTACCGGCTTGCCCTGCAAAATTACTTCCGGCGTTTGCTACTGTTTGAGCACCTGCATATTTAGCCTGTTCTCCTGCGCCTTTTAAAGCACGAATAGCTGCTGCCATATCTTGGTATGGCTGGTCTTTATTGTAGGCGAATTCTTTATCTTGGTATTGACCATACTGATTTAACCCTTGAATGTAATTATTGATGTTTTGCTGTCTTTGCTGATTGTCCATAGTCAACAAATTAGCTTGTGCATCATTTAATGCCATGTTGGCTTGTGCTACTCCCTGCAATCCATATCCTCGTTCAACTCCTGCTCCCAATGCGTAGGCTTGGTTTCTTAAAATTTGGTCTGTGTATCGCTGTCTTTGTTGTTCACTCATTCCTTGACCCGCCATCCCTTCTTGAATAGCCAATGCTTCTTGAACTGCTTGAGGTGTTGCATAGGTAGGGCGTTGAGCTGCCTGTGTTTTAGCTAACTCTTTTGCCTCCTCCTCCATTTTTTTACCTTCCAAGTACATCACAACAGCCATCGCAGTTGTTACCGTTTCACCTGAACCTGATGATATTAAACTTGTTCCTGCTCCCATGTTTCTGTTTTTACAAAATTACTAATTATTTACTATCAATTTGGTTAATTTCAACATACGTCAATATTTCTTTTTGGAGGTTGTAATTTTCTAGCTTTATCTGTATTGCAAAATCTCTTAAAACAACTCCATTTATTATTGGATATACAACATTTGGCGTATTCATATCTCGTTTAAATTCAGCATAAAAAATACCCTCTCGCTCTGAAAAATTATCCTCCATCAATAAACTAAACTGCCCTCTGTCGTTTGTTATTTGTGGTGCTGCCCATGCTGTTGTGGACTTTGTTCTTAGCGACTTGTAAATTTTATTCTTTAACTCACTATTTCCAACTACTGTAACGTATGATGAATATTGCCTGTCGTAGAAATTGTTGTAAACTGGGTTTGCTTCATGCAAATAAAGCACCCCATTATTGAATGAAACCATATCATTCCCTCCACTACCAAACATTTCACCATTGTAACTTCTGCCACCTATAAAATTATTTAGCTTTTCATCCCAAGTTATAACACAGCCACCTATGTTTACTTCATAGGTATTTCTGCGTGGATTAAAACAAGCTACAAAATTATTTTGATTTCCTGTAATTAGATTGTATAAGTATTGTCTTACAAGGTAGTTGCCATTGTCATCTTTTACGTCTGAAATTACGGTTAATCCATCTCTACTTATTCTGCAAATGCTTCCTGTTTCTTGACTTACAAAGTAATCAGCACCACCAAAATAAGCATGGCTTTCAGGGTGTAATCCTATTCCTCTTTTTTCTTGGTAGTACACCATTTCGGTAAGTATTTGAGCGTTGTTTAAAACAACATTCGCCCCATCTCCACCTGTTAGGTATTGCTTCACAGGAATATACCCAACCCTAGATTCCATGAACACTTTAAGGTTTCTATCCGAGCAACTTAGTTTCTGAATACTCCCCCAATATTGATAATCTCTAAAACTTCCATCAGGATAACTAGATAGTCCGTTTATATTACTTTCGGGTATAAACTGCTCACTATGGTAAATCGTGCTTTCTCGTTTTACCTCCCTAAAGTTGTCATTTACAATGTTTGGTTTTCCGAAACTAGTTACAGCACTACCGTTTATTGAACCCCCATCGCCTGTTTCCTTTCCTACAAATATATCGGATTGGTTGGGGTCTTCTATGTAAAGAGTTTCTATTGTTCCCGATTGAGAAGATGAAAACTGCGCTGTGTCAGACATTATATCGGTAGTGTTATTGCTCGTAGACTCTATCTTCATGTAAATTTGCGGTTCAGATGAATTAGTCAGTTGAGTAATAACAAATTGACTTGGTGATGCGTTATATGCGCAATTAAAGTTAGTAGAGAAAAAGTAAATGCTATAAGCAGGGTCATTTACAAACCAATTCGCTGTTGTTGCCGAAACTTCATTTAGCGTATCCGCAACCACTCCCATTTCTGCTACAAATGTCCCACCAAATCCTGTTGTGAATGTACTGTTAAAGTTACACCCAACTAACAACTGTGTCATAGCGGAATCTTTATAAAAATAGAAACTTACATTTATTGTTACAGGGTCAGGCGGTGCTTGGTCGTACCAAAGTGTAGGGGCATTGTAAAACGTATAGATATTTGTAAATGCGTTGAAGTTTATATATCTAGGGCGTATGTACATATTAACCCCTTCAAATTCTTGAACACATGGTATTGCACTAGGTAACAAGTCTTGGTCTTGAATATTGCCCTTGTGGTATCTGTCTACTGTTCCTGCATCTCCAATTGCATTTTTGCTAATTGTGAAATAAAGGTCAGTTTCAAGCGATTTCTTATAAATCTCAACAATAAATTCCGTATTGGCATCTAGCGCATCAATCAATAATTGGCTTGCTTCAACTAAGATTGTTCCATCTGTATTTCCCTTTACAACAGCTAAATCTATAAATGCACTTAGTTCGCCTGTGTCCATTCCATAAAGGAATTTTATTCTATCTCCTGCCGAATACTCGTATTTTAAATAGGTTATATTTGAGTACTTGTAACTAGTCTGAAAAAAGTTTACGGTACATATATAGTTCCCATTGGCATCAATATCGCTAATATTTGTAACTTTAGTTTGATATAAATTTCCTGCATCAAAACCTGCGTAGTAAACGTAGTAATGTGTAGCCCAAATAGGTGGGACATGGTTTATTTCAATCCTTCCTGTTAGTACTTTTTCTAGTGCCGATGAATGATAGTATTTATCTAGTTTCTGAACAGAACTTCTGCGACCACCTTCATCACCATAACCTAAACCGAAATAATGATTGTGTCTGTTTTTAAATTGGGGCAAGCAGTTTTTTAAATCCTTATACCATGCACTAATTATCTGATTTTGGTCTGTTCCTGATGGGTTATATCCATTCTCTATATACATAACAGAGCCACCAAAAATCATTGTGAAATAAGCCCCTAAAACACTTCCTATGTATGAATTAAATGCTAGATTCATTGCTAGTATTAAATCAGTAGGGTAGTTATCTAAATCGCCTTCTTTGATTATGTACTGAAAATTATAATCACCTGCTACTACATCTGTTGAAGTAAACTGAAACTCAATAGTTCCACCAACTTCCATTCCTGTAGGCGATGCTGGCAAATCTAGTGTTCCCCTATTAAATCCATCTACATTTTGGTAAACATAAAGGTCTATGAATTCAGCATCCGAAACATCTGTAAAATTAGATTCTGTAAAAACAATATCTGCATTGACAGTTTCTAAATCAAACCCCTCTGTAATGCCTCCTTGATACATTCTTGAATCTTCTGCAAATGTATCAGCATCCGCTTTTCTGGGTACGTTATCAAAAACTCTATTTGCAAATTCTTGTGTAACAATTTGACCAATTTTATCATTATAGAAATAATAAACGTATTCATCATTCCCATCCCATGCAATATCCGCAACTGTTAGTACATCGTAAATCCTCCAATCGTAGTTAATTTCAACTCCTACGTTTGATGTTTTTTCACGTACAAGTATTTGTAATTTCTCTACTGTTTCAAATGGTTTCTTTAATGTAATCTTTATTAAGTTGTTTCGTTGGCTTTGCTCAAATAATGGAACATCATTAGAAACTGGGGCGTAAGGAAAATAAGGTATATTAACCCTTGACCATTCACTAGGTACTGAACGCTCGTAATCATCGTAAACATTTGAAACTGAAAACTGAAAAAACCGTCTATCTATGTTATTCCCTGAAAACGCAGTATCGGTAATTTGTTTTATTTCGGGTGCGTATACAGGAGGGTATTTTATTCTGTCAATAATCTCCAATGATGGTGCTATATACCCACCTGTGCCTGCGTAGTATTGTTTAGCTTTGTAAACATTAATCTTTCTTAGCCCGGCACGTTGTGTCCAATAAAGTAATGGCTTATCAACGTCAATGAAAACTACTGAAATTCCTGTTATTAACTCATCCTCCTCAAATAGCAAATAATCGCTCCAATCTTCATCGCAAACAACATTAACTATTCCAGTTAGTAAATCATATTCAAATATAAATGAGTATTGGTTTGCGCTTGTAGCATCATCTTGACACCACACAAAAAAATAAACTTTACTTTTGATAGAATCGTAAAAACTACCCAAACAATTATAGTAAAAAGTGGGGTTATCTTCATAGAAAGTAAACCCATCCTCAAACTCTGCTGCTAAGTTTCCTTTTAAGTTGGTCAAGCCTATTCCGCTCTGAACTAAACAGTTTTCAGACCATTTATAAAAACCATTTCCTACACCTGTAAGTGATACATCAACAGCAGCCCCTCTATGGAATATTCTTTTTTCAAGCATTGTTGGTTATTGGTTTGGCTTGCTGTTCGGATAATTTATAAGTATGAAGATTGTATGCTTGCGCTTCATCAATTTTAGCCTGTTCCTTCATAAGTATTAACTTCTGTTCGGTTTCTGCTGTGATTAATTGCTTCTTGGCTTCTACAATAGCAATTTCTGTTTGCATCCTTGCCTGTTCTGCTACTTTTGCTGCCTCTGCACTACCTAAACTTTGTTGTTGGCTATTAAACGCAGCAAACTCCATATCTTTTTTGCGCTTCTGCTCTCTGCGAACCTTCATTACCCTAGCCATTTGATTAACATTCGGCAAACTCTTTATATACAAAGCGTCCTCACTTGTTATACCCTTGTTCTTAACCTCAAAATCTAAGGTCATTCGCATTTCGGTTCTTTCTTGGTCATCGGGTTCGTATTCAATATCAATACCCAATGTAGCATTTTCAATATCTTCTGCCATTTCAAGCAAGTCAACATTCAAATCTCCAATTGCTTCTGACTGCCCTGATGTGGCTTTGTCTTGAATCATCATGCACAAGTAATTTGCAGCCCCCTTCATTACATTTGTAAATGCTTGTCTTAAAGGCATTAATGCGTAATCTGCTGCCCTTCCTGTTGCGTTTAACACCCCAACTAGCGTTTCGGGATTAGGCGTACTTGTATCAATTCCAACAGGTCTTCCACAAACCTGTCGGATGCACTCTAGGAAAAAGTTACATGAAGCCCAAAGTTTATCAATTTCACCGATAGGAACTGTAAAATTCTCTATTGGGCTTTTATTCCCATTACCCAAACCGCCCTCGCCTCCTGAATCGTATATATACACACCTGTTTCCTTGTGCATTATTCGCATTTCTAATGGGTCAAAATCGGTTTTGCCACTCCCTGAATCAACAGCCTGTAATCCATAAGTATCAACCTTATACCCAGGGGGTATTGCTGCTGCTAGGAATTGCTGTAGCCTTAAAAAGGCTAAATGCCATTGTCTTACAAACACAATTGCTCTTTCTGCGTGGCTTACATTTGTGCCATTATTCAAGTTTGGAGCGAATTTAAAATACCCTGTTTGCGTTTGTGTACTAAATGCGTTTTCAAGTCTTTTGCGAACCATGTTAGCGCACTTTCTGTGTTTGTATGAATACTCGCTACCAACAATCCAATTTCCTTCATACAGATTTTCAATATCTTTGGCAATTGTAGATTCTGTGTCTTTCTTAGCTTGCCCTTTGTAGATTCTAGTTTTACCGTATCTATTTTTCTTTTCCTTCCAAGTTGCTGTTTCTATGCTTTTGAATCGGTAGTGAAAAACCATTATCTTATTATCAAACCACACGTATTGGCTTTCATTTAGTCCAAATTCAAAAGGAACAATTGTTTTAGCGTTACCCAAGTTACCTGTAAACTTACAAGCTATTTCATACAACTTTTGGTTGTCGTATCCTGACTGTCGTTTTAATTCGCCAATAGTCATCAACTCTAAATGCCCTTCACAATTAACATCTGAAAAATCCTCTTTTAACGCTAGTGTGCTTAAATACATCTTAGGGTCAATTCTCTCAAATTTAGTAACCCAATTAATATCATAATAGCATCTAACAACGACCATCTTAAATTTGATAAGGTCGTACCACATTTTCCGCTCCTCGCTTTCAATGTTGCACTGCTCTAATACATTTTGAACAGCAACCTCCACCGCTTCCTCATAAGAAAGTTTGAAGTTTTCATGTTCAATATCGATTTCCTCCTCTGTTTCGTATTTGGCTTTTGGTGTAGGAATTCCGCTTAGTTTTTCTACCTGCTCTAACTCCTTTTTAAATCTAAGTAAGTTAAGTTGCTTGTTTTTTTCATCTAGCTTCCTAGTTCTAGCAAGCCCATCAGCACTTTTGCATGAAGTTTTATACTTTCTGCTCATAAAACTACCAACCATCCCATCAATAAAAACAGGAAGTATGGCAGGTGGTGAATAGTCTAAGTTAGCCCACGATGTGTTTGGCTGCCCTCCCGACTGTCTTGATGTGGTTTGGTCTATTAACTGCTGAACGGAGTAATTCCCCTCGCAAAACGAAGTAATTTCATCATATTTTACAACCCTATCATTGTAGAAATTCCATCCACCAAGTCTAGTCCAAAACTTGTTCATTAACTTAACCCCATATTCTTCTGTTGCCTTTTCTGAATCAGGCACAAAGTCGTTTATTAAAAACTGTCCGTTGTCTTCTTCCATTTAAAACTGTGGGGCTGATTTATTTGTTTGTCTTATTTTTTGATACGCTGAACTTGCTGTAATCTGATAATGTCTTTTTCGGGCTTGACCTCTTTCTCTGTAATACTCAAATTTTTTACGTTCTTTTTCACTTGCGGATACTTTTGCATTTTCAACTTCCCTCCACGCTATCCATGCTATTAAAGCCTCAATATCAAATGGGTGAACAACATACTCACCATTTACCTTTGCAGGATTAGCTAAGTACTCCATAACTATTTGAACTTCGGGATTGCATCCGTATTGAATAAATCCATTAAGTTCATCAATCCTAAAATCGCAGATATAGCCTTTATCTCCACCAAGTGCAGAAAATCCACCAAGCATACCATTTGGGGCTAACGTACTCATTCCGTAACTACCCCAATAAGGATATTGGTCAAAGCCTGTATATAGCCCTGTAATATTGTTTATCCCTGTTGCATTTCTGTTGCTGTTAGGTTCTAAGCATTCCCCATTATTAGAGTAAAGTTTTATTCTTGGATTTTGAGCAAATGGCACAATAACTCCACCTAAAACATACCCAATTACCTTGTATGTAATGTAGTCGGGAGGTAATGGTGTTGTAAGTGTATTCACATCTAGTACAAGTTCAACTGTTCTAGGCAAACCGCTAACGTCCATGTGTATATTATTGAGTCCACGCTTGCCTATTTCAAGATATTTCATTACCTTGTTTTGGGTAGAATCGGATTCATTTAAGTAAGATTTTACTACTTCTAATAAACTTGTCATTTGCTTTGAAATTTATTTAGTACAAGTCCTGTTATTAAGTCCTCAATTTCACCTGCGGGTATTTGGTAATCTTCCTCCTCGTCAAGTTCGCTTCTGTCAACCACTAGCTTAACCAAAGCACTTGTTATATTTGTATTTGGTGAATAGTTTAGATAAATCAACCTTTTTTGCTCATTGTAATATACGGGTGTTGTCCCTACTAAGTCTTGTATGTTTGGGTACTTAAAACTAGCATTCGCTGAAGCTGGAATAAATATTACTGATTGGTCTTCCATGCTAGAAACTTGTACTACTCCTGATTGGTCGGGCAATGATATTACTCTTTTAATGTCTGAATAATACACCTTCTTGACTGTATCGAACAGAATGGGTACATTCTCATAAGTTGTTACATAATCATCCCTAAATCCCTTTTTACACTCAATAGCTATTACCCCGTTTGTTACTTGGTCAACTATTTTGCCTGCTTCAAGCTCTTTAATTGCGAAGTTTGGGGATATGTTACCGCCTGTAAGTTTACTTAAAACCTGCTCTACAAAAATCTTTTTAGTTGTCATTCTTAGCAGCCTCCATCTGTGAAATCTTTTCTAGGTCTTCCTCTTTTATTGATATACCCAAGTATTTACACATTTCCCAAGCTAAATCATTTTTACATTCCTCCGCTAATGGTATTTGAACTGTTGTTCCGTTTACGCCTGTTCCTGATGTGTAAACAGCTTCGTTGTTTTGTAATACCCATGCCCAAAAAGGAGTAACAGATTTATAGTAAATCAATTCTGCTTTACCTAAATCCTTTGGTAAAAACTTCAACGTGCCATCGTAATAAGATACAACAGCGTGTTTTTTTGTTGGGGTATTTAACTGCGAAGATTCAAAGTATGTAAATTCGGGTTTTGTTACTTCTCGAATATAATACCCTGTCTTTGTTAATGGGTTTTGGGTTATGTAGTTATATTTCCAAGTAATGGTTTCTATTAAATCACTAGGAATTGAACCCACACCGAAAGTTGATATATTCACATTGGTAGTTACAACAAGTTCTGACAAATACGTTTCTTCGGGGATACTGGCAAAATTTTTATTATTCCCTAATTGGTATTTGCGCAGCTTCTCCCTGTAGCTATCAGTTAATGCGTTAAAGGCGTAAGCTATAGCCGAATTAAACTCGTCAGGGTTGTATGCCGAATTTTCATCCTTGTTTGCTAAAACTCGCTCAAAGAAAAACTTAAAATCGTTTATATTTATCACAATTATACTCCGCTAATTGGTGAACCGTCTGCTGGATTACAGTCATCACAGCAATTTCCTATGCTTGCTCTTATGTCAGCTATAATGTTTGTTGCTTCTGTTGAGTTTCCACAAGTAATATTCATCCATGCTAACATTGACTTTGCAGAATTCAAATTAAATGAAGCTTCTAATGTTTGATATAAAGTATTGTTTATTGGCTTGGCTGCTTGCATTGCTGTATAAAGCGTATTCATTCCGCAAGTGATACCACAAAGCAATGTTGCACAATCCACAATAGTTTCTTTATCCCCATCAATGGTATCAGTAACCACAAGCCCATCCACAAATAAATAACTAACCAAATGAGTTGTAATAGCTGTTTGAGTTCCTTGATAAAACTCATTTGCTCCCCTTGTTATAATTAAATCATCTGTTTCGGTTGCATTTGTTGGATAACCGTTTGATGTTGCAGGATAATTTAAGTTATGTTCATAGCTAACGGTTGTTGGTGTTATGTAACCTTGACTTGTTGGGTCAATAACTCTGTAATCAGTTGTGTCTGTGCTAACAAATGAAGGTGTTATACAGTCTACCGTAGCTGTTAAAACTACGGTAGGTTTTGTATAACTTAATGTAAATGATGAATCAACATCGTCATAATCTGATGGTGTACCATCGCTAACAACACATAAAGGGATTAAAATACTGTATGCTCCATTGAGAACCTTACCATCTGCGTCTAAGGGTGCATCAAATGTTTGATTTTGAACACCTCCATCGCCATCAAAGTAAATTTCATCAATGTCAATACTATCTCCCAATGGGTCTACCAAAGTAGCATAGTAAATATTATACGTTAGTCCTAATGCCCCTTGTTCTGCAATTTCATCTGAAACTCCGACAGTCATGGTTTTTGCAACCATGTCAAAGGATAGGTTTAATTTACATTCTGCTGCTGTTGGTACTGCCATTTTATTTTAGTTGTTCTACTGGGTTTGCTAATCTGAATTTTATTTGCTCAAAAACTGCTTTTCCTTTTTTATCTGAAAACCAATTAATGAACTCTGCTTTTACATCTATTGTTCCTATCGGACAAGAAAATCCTGTTGGGCTTCCATCTGAATATGTTACTGTATTACCTGCCATGACAATAACACCTGCTTTTAAGGCTTTATTTACAAAGGCTAAGTCTTTTGTTGACTGACTTGATAGTTGCTTTAAAAACAAAGAAGGATTGCGTGCTACAACAAGTAATAAATCGTGTTCCATTAATGCTGCTGCTTGGTCTGTATTTACGTTTAAAGCATCGCAAAGAGCTTTCGCTCCTTCTAAGTCGTTCTTAAACATATCAACTACCAACGCCTCTGCTTCAATTCGTTGCTTGTTTGTATTTAATGCTGCTATTTTCAACGCCCCTTTGTCAATTTCCTTAAAAATAGGAGGCAATGATTTGTTTCTATTGGGGTTTCCTTCGTATCGAGGATTATTCATTAAAAACTCTAATAGCGTAGGGTTAAAGTTTGTTACATCTAAACCACCATTCTTAAAATAGATACGCTTGGCATCTAGTTTTGTTAAATCTTTTCTTTGTTCGCTTTGTACTATTGAAGATTCTCCCTCAATGTATCTAAGCGTTTGTGGTACTAAGTTTCCTTCTTTATCAGGATAAAGTGCCACGCATATAGGATATAGCCCATACAATATAGGAAAGCCTGTTGCTCCCTGCTTGGTGCTAATTTGTGATTTATCTTTTTTGCACAATTGAAAGGTGTATTTTTCCTTTAATGTGCTTATCTTCTCTGCTGTTGTTTTTGTTGCCATAGCTTTTTATTATTAAACATAAATTGAAAAAAGCGGGCATTTCACCCGCTAATGTTTTTTATACTACTAGGTACGTTTGATGTAACCAAACTGTTGTGTTCCAACAGCCTTTAAACCACACCATGAATTGTAAGTTACTTCTAACTTAGCAGTTCCATTATCACCTATTTTACGTAAATCACGGTCAATGATTTCCATTTCCATTCCTTTGATGTAAAGTTTAGTAATACGTTTTGCAGGCATACTGGTTTTAGCATCTTTGGTCATATCCATCGGGATAACAATACCATCTTGACGATAAGTATATCCGTCTGCTCCACCACCTTGAAAATCATTCATCCAAGCTAAACGCTTTCTATGGAATGATAACAAACCGAATTTAAAGCCTTGAAAGTTAAAATCAATGAATTTCTTTTGTACTCCTGAGAAAGCACCATAAGAAACCGCACCTGCGTTTAACTGTGCAATTAACCCTCTGTCCATTGATGCAGAAAGTTCAGCACCTTCTAAAATCATGTAAGCATCGCCACCCTTACGTAAATCCAAGTTTAAACTCAAATCTGTAATATCGTCTAGGTCGTAGTTACCTGTTCCATAAGTCTGAACGTAGCCATCTTGCGCTTGCGGAATTAAACCACGAGTTTGAACTCTTGGTGTTGCTCCACCGCCTAATCCTGTGTTAGCTAAAGGCTCTGATAAAAGCAATGCTCCATCAATGAAGTTCATTTGCTGTTTTAAACAGTTTTGCTCACCACGAATAACATACTCTTTCCCGTCGCCTGTGTACATTTGCATATTAGCCATTGTATCGTTCCAAGAAACAGTATTCTTTACGTTATGTAACCAGCTAGTTACTTTGTTGTAAGGATTGGTTAATGGGGTATTTTGATTAGTCCCATCACCAAATGAGTTAGAGAAGATAATTATTTCTCGCTGTCCGCTAGATGCCAATGAATCAGATGAATCGTTTGGAGAGGCTGTAAAAGTACCTGCCGAAGCATCAATAGCTGTTACAATCCAAATTGCTGAACCGATTTGAAGCATATCATTAACACGAACAGGAATATAAGTTACTCCGCTTGTTCCTTGAAATGGATTTACGTTTGGTACGCTTAAAGTTTCATCAGAACTAGAAGTGTAATCACCAAGTGTAAAAGTTGCTGTTGTAGAAGCACCTGAACCTGTTGAGGCTGTATTTGATGCTTTGATTTTAGGCATTAAAGGGTTTTCTTCGTAGTGTTCGTGAAAAAACGAACCCACATCAAGTCCTTGTGTGCTTCCTATAACATCCATTAACGCCATTAACTGGTCGCCATAGATATTCCATAATTTGCCATCGACATCACGCTTCATTAACTCGAAGGTGGAAACGAAATTGTAGTTGTTATTACCCCCAACTGCTCCGGGGTTAAATGTTGGTTGAAGTATTGTTGCCATTTTTTAAAATTTGTTTTATGACCCTACTAAAAGGTCGATTAATTCGTCTGTTCTTTTCTTTTGACCTGTTGATGGCACATGAATCTCACCTTTAGTAAAGTCTGCGTTTTTCAGTTCCTTCTTAATAAACTCTTTCTTTCCTTCGTGTTTGAAATCTTTAGCCATTTCTTGAATTGCGGACTTTCCGACAACTCTCATTGTTACAGCATCTATTAAACCTTGCGCATCTACGTTTCCGTCCTTGTCAACAAAAGACTTGTAAAAGTTTTCATAGGGATTCTGTAATATAAAATTCACTTGTTCACGTTGCTCTTTTGTTGGTTCGTAGGTTAGATTATAAACAGCATCCTTGCCTGTTTTTTCATCCTTTTCTACTACTTGAATTTCAAGTGCTTTGTATTTATCAAGTGTATCAAATACTTGTTTTGCTTGTTTTGCTCCTTCCTCTTTGCGTTTTGCAATATCAGCCTCCTGTTCTTTGGTTAAAGTTTTAGTTATTGGAGTTTCCATTGCTTTGGCTGCTGATTTTGCAATTGACTCTCTAATTCCTTCGGCTTTTATTTCTTGTCGAACATTAAAGGCTTCAATTTCTTCGTTTCTTTCAGCAACTTCTTCCTCTGTGTATGAATCAGGGTCAAGCGGTTTTGGTGCTTTGTATTCTGCCTTATACAGAATATCTATTTTTGCTTTATCAGCATTGGGGTATTTTGCTTTTAAGTCAATCTTAATTAATTCTTCGTGGCTCATTTCTGAAACACGTTCTTGCATTAATAATGATTGAATAAAGTCTTTTTCTGTTCCACCGTCTTTTATAAACTTTAACTGTTTTTTCAAAAGTTCGGTAGGGAGTTCTGCCTCTACTACTTTAGGGGATTTTATGGTTTCCTCTATTTCATTTACAGGCTTTCCCCATCGCTCGGCTGCTTCCTCGTCAAAACTTTTGCGGTTTAACAAAGGTGCTACCTCGTCGTATTTTTTACCTATTCGTTTTTCAAAGAGCGCATTAAATTGTGCTAATTCCTCATCGTTGTTTTCGGAATTTGTTTCAGTTTGTGTAGTTTCAGATTCTATACCTTCTATTCTACTTGCCTGCACTTGCTCATTCATTTCTTGTTGAGATAGTATAGGCTGACCTGATAATCTTGCAAATTCTTCTCCTAGAACATCATTTTGGTTTATTTCCATTTTTTTAGTTATTAATAAGTTTTATTATCATTTTCACAAAATTCTGTCTGTTTTTTTGCAAATTCAGTTCCTAATGATGTATATTTGTAAAAATTTCATCTTAATAGACATCTATGTTTGCACTATCTGAACAAGAAAAACTCAACGCATACTATGAAGCCTACACCAATCTCCGATACAATTTTGCCAAGAAAAGGCGTGAGTTAAATCTCTCGCAAGACATGGTTTCTGTGCTTTCGGGTGTAGCAAGAGGGACTATTTTAAAAATAGAAGGTTCTGTATCTGAAACACAAGACATAAGGCTATCGAGCCTAATTGATGTGTGTTTGCTATTCAAAGTATCCATACAAGAAATGTTTGAAATGAAACCCGATATTGATTCAGAGGAATCAGCGGTTATAGCTGCGCTGCTTGCAAAACAAAATGTTTCACCGCCTGAATTACCTGAAGCGCTACAAAATGATTTTGCTAATTACATAGGAGGGAATAAACACGTTAGTAGGGATGTTTTTGCAGCATGGCACAGAATCTACACATTAAGAAATCATGCAGAGAAAAAGCCACTGCTTCAATATGTTTTAGGCAAGAAAATAGAGGGGCTTGAAGTAGGTTCGTCATGGAACTACAAACCCGAATACCATTCTAAAATGTATGATTTTATAAAGAAGTTGAACGGTAAACAGTTTGAGTTGACTTATATTAATCCGCAAACTAGCATTTGCAAAAGAATAGCATAATGGAAATGAATAATGGCATTGTTGCCTTAGAAATAAATAAAGACAATTTCGGGAAAGTTAAAATACCTACAATTTCAGGCGATATTGTTTTGCAGATTGATACAGGTTTTGAGGCTGCGCATTATTATACTCAATACTCCAAAGTAGTTGCTGTTGCAGATAATGAAACTGAAATAAAGGTAGGAATGTATGTTTTTCACAACCATAATGTGTATTCTGATTCTAGGTTTATAGATAAAGATGTTTATTGGACACCTAGAGAATTCGTTTTTGGAACTTCTGAGCAAATGTTTGGTGATTATGTGATGGTTGAGAAGATTTATGAAAAGAAAGATGCTGCTGTTGGTCTTATGGGTGTAAACGCTAGAATAGAACAAATAACAGAAGCCCTAAAAAATAAATGTAAGGTACTAACAGGAAAGTACAAAGGAAAGGTGATGTACTGCACCAATGTTATGTTTTATGAGATAGTTGGTTATGACCCAAAAATCTGTATTGCCAAAGAAAACCAATTAGTAGCTGATGAAGAATTCAACCCTTGCGAAAATAAAGTTTTAATTAAGGCTGACGAAGATGATTTTATTAAAAGAGATTCGGGAATAATTGTTACAAAAATGATGGGTAAGCCTAAATGTAAAACAGGAATAGTTGTTAAATCAAACAACAAAGATATTCTAGGGACGAATGTTGTTTATAACAAATACTATCAATTAACCATTGATAATGTAGTCCACCATGTGGTTGAAGAAAAAAATGTTGAAGCCTATATAGCATGAAAGATATAATTGCACTTATAGTACTATGTATTGTACTACTACCTATACTTGGTAGAATTATTTATCTAATCCACAAACGTAAACAGTCCTACAAGAAGCCTGAAAAGGAATGGTATGAAATGAAGTTTGGTAATAGTTTCGCTATTATCAACTACGAGGAACTAAAACAATGGAACTCGCTATCTATATCTAAACGGTCTAAAATAGTTACCGCACAACAAAAAATGATTCGGGATGGGCTTTGCAAAATAGTTGTGGTCGATGGAGAAAAGCGACTTGTGCATATTGATAATTATAAAATGATAAATAAATCTTCTAAAGATGGCATCGGAACTAGAAAGGCTAAGGGCTAGAAATGCGGAACTAGAAAAGCGATTCGATGATATGCAGCGAGGCAATTTGTTAAATACATATTTAACAATTGATGGTCAGCATAAAAGTTTTAATGAGCAGCTAACAATTGGAGTTATTTTAGATGAAAATAACAAACAAAAGGTCGTTGGGCGAATAGATTTATTTGCAAGTAAGGATGCAAAGGAATTTGACAGGGCTAGGTGGTGGCTAGAAAATTACCTTGAACAATCTAAAAATCTTAGAGAACTATATAAAATGCTTACCGAAGAAGAAAAGAAAGAAGCAGATAACACAGCTTCATCATTCGACAGTGTTAGAGAAAAAGTTTCAAAAGAATTAAATGGAGGAAGGACAGGAATTAGTAATTAATATTGAAGGGTTCGGAATACCTTATAAAACTCCGCCAATCCCAAAATTAGAGGAAATATATGGATATAATCTACCACAAAAAGAACAAAAGTGGATTAGACCAATATTGCCAGATGACGAACAAATACAAACGTATAGCCAAGAAGATATGCTTGCGCTTATTGAGCGAGAATTCCGTAGGCGTGTTTTTGGTTTTTGGTTTATGAATAATGGTGTACCTACCTATATTACAGGGTCAAACTATTTCTATCTTACATATTGGTTTATTGCAGCAGTAAATGAGGATGGATACCCCGACCATAGAGAAGCTGTTAAAGAGTGGTTTTATGTAATGGATATTTGCCACAAAGATATTTTTTGCTTTGGGGCTATTATGGGCTGTCAAAAGCGTTTTGGTAAAACAGAAATATGCCTAGCTGATGAATACAACCACGCCACTCTTATAATTAAAGACTCTTTATTTGGTATGAACTCACTTTCATCGACAGAGGCTAGAAATAACTTATTTAAGAGCCGATTAATGCGCTCACACAAAAGAATACCAAACTACCTTAAACCAATTTCAAACGAAACAAAAAGCAAGCGTGAAATTACATCTGAATTAACATTTAAAGGAACAAGTCTTGGTAGCGGTAAATACACAAACGCTTTAAACAACGTAATTGACCACAGACCGACACTTGTATCAGCTTATCAAGGTAAAAGACCTGCTTATATATTCTTTGATGAACCTGGTTCTGTTGATGAAATTTCGCTCATTGATTGGTGGACTACCGTTAGACAGCAATTAGCTTTAGGTAAAAGAATATTTGGTAAATGCTTCCTACCTACAACCCTAGAAAGTATGAATCCTAGCGGTGCTGCTGAATTTAAAGAACTTTGGTACAAAAGTGATATAAACAAGAGGGATGGTAATGGACGAACTGAAAGCGGATTATATAAATATTTTAAGCCTCATTATAAAGGCAGAGAGGGTTTTATTGATGAATATGGTTTTGACTTAATTGACGAAGCAAAAAAGTTTAGACAAAACGAACTTGACAATGCAGATGCTAATGGCAAAATGAAAATTAAGCGTCAGTATCCTGAAAATGAGGACGAAATGTTTTATGTTATCAATGAAGAATCTCAACTTAATTTACAAAACATTGAAGACCAATTAAACTATAACGAAGCTAATCCACATCTTTGCCCTTACGGTGATTTAGATTGGATAGATGGAATTATTGATAATGGTGTGAAATGGACAATCAATCCTAATGGTAAGTGGTGCATAACAAAACACCCGACAGTAAAAAATGCTATGATTATTAGGAACGGTAAAAAAACACCTAATAATGGAATTGATGGAGATGGTGGAATGATTGGTATTGACCCTATAAGTGGAGTAAAGGCTTTTTCACGTAGAAAATCTGATTTAGGTATGTTTGGATGGGATTTTCAAAAACCAACAGATGAATTGTCCGATGTTCCTGCGTTTGACTATGTGGCAAGAACTCCAAATCCTTATGATGGTTTTGAAGATGTTATAAAAACGTGTGTTTACTTTGGATGGAAAGCCCATATAGAAAGGAATAAGGAGGCTTTAATTACCCACATGGAAATGAGGGGATATGAAAATTATATGCAACGTAGACCTGCTTTTTCCATATCTGAACATTCCGAAAATAAGAATGATAATGGTTACGGTACACCCAACAATAGTCCTGCTTGGAGAAATACTTTATTTACATCTGCAAAGGGAGTTATTGAAACAAAATGTGGATTCCAAGATGCTATTTATGGGGATAAAACTGTAAGAGAAATAAGCAAGTTTTATTTAAGTAGAACACTAAAAACGCTTCAAGTTTTTAAACCTGCTGAAGACTGGAACGACTTTGACTTGGCGGTAGCATTTATGTATTGTATTGTTATGAGGCATCAATACGTTGTAAGAAAAGTTGAAAAGAAAGTTACTAAAATTAAACTACCAAAATACCAAATAGTAAATGGTAGGTCAGTCCTTATAAAATAAATCCCTTCCTATTAAGTACCTAGTTAAATCAGGTCTACCCATTGTGTTATCGCTCTGTGTTGCGTTTTGGTAGCACACAAATTTAGGGCATACTTTAAACATAAAGTCTTTGTGGAAAGCCGTTATTTCTCTATCAATATGATGGTCTTGCTTTGCAGATAAAAATCTGTCA